>Ga0207653_10000075_pt1 | contig 73038 bp, 80 predicted proteins | sample KBSK5251metaG_FD_184341 | JGI IMG/M metagenome (GOLD analysis project Ga0207653, IMG submission 184341) | Corn, switchgrass and miscanthus rhizosphere microbial communities from Kellogg Biological Station, Michigan, USA - KBS K5-25-1 metaG... | ecosystem: Host-associated > Plants > Roots >... | reverse complement strand
AAGGCGCTCGCGTCGATCGAGAACATCGACAAGGAGCTCGCGACCACGCGCATCACGCCGGTGATCACCGAGCCGGCGATCGACTTCATGCCTACCGTCGACCAGAGTCCGGTGGTCGCGCTCCTCGCGAATTACGGTGCTCCGGTCCGCCGCGCCTTCTTCGCCCTCTTCGCCGCGCTCCCGGTCTTCGCGCTGATGCTCGTGACCCAGTTCGGGCTGATCACCTCCCTGGCTGCGGCTGGGCTCGTCGCCGTCGTCGCGTTCGCTGGTCAGCTGGGCGTCGCGCTCGCGATCGCCTGGGTGATCGAGACGGTGCTCATCTTCCTGTTCGTCCCCGGCCTCGCGGTGCTGTTCGCGCTCATGGGCATCTGGGTCTGGATCCGCGACGTGCGCAGCGAGCAGGCGATCATGGCGATGGCGATGCCCGTCGCCGCGCCGCTCGGCCTCGCGCCGGCATTCATCCTCACCGCCGCGGCGGTCGATGGCCTGATGGGCGTCGTCACGGCAGGGTGGGGCGCGCTCGTCACGGTCGTCTTCGCGATCGCGGCCGGCGAGCAGTCCTTCGGTCCTTTCGTGCAGACGGGATTCACGCTCCGACAGGAGACCCTCTTCAATCCGTTCCGCGCGATCGACACGAAGAGCGCCGTGATCGGCCTTCTGCAGGGCCGAGGGAGCTCGCTGGGCGAGCTCATGATGCCTGAGACGCTCATCGCCCAGATGTCCGCGTTCGTGTCGCGCATAGTCAGCGCGGACGTGGCCGCGCTCGCGACCGTGATCGCTTGGACGATCGCCGCCCTCACGGTCTGGTCCCTGACGCGGTTGCTGCGAACCTTCTTCGACACGCTGCTGCGCAGACCGCAGCGATGGTTCTCGATGTATGTGGCCGCGCAGTTCGCGGGTGTGATGGCTGGAGCGGGGATCCTCTACCTCTTGTTCGTCACGTGGGGCCCGCTCGACCATGCAGCCGGACGTCCGGCTGATAGCGTCCTTCTCGTTTCGGCGATGGTCGGTGTCGCGTTCGCGACCGCCACTGGCGTCATCATCGGTGCGACCCAACGGCCGGAAGTCGAAGAAGAGCCGGCGCCAACGGTGGCCGCCCGGAGGCTGCCCGTCCGCTAGGCGCGTCGGAGCAGCCGGGGCTGCATGCTAGCCCCGCGAATTGGCGAAGCGGCTAGCGGATCTCTTCAAAGTGCGCGTAGGCGAAGGCCGCACGGTCACGCTCGTCCTTGCGGTGACGTTCCTCGTGGCCGCCGGCGGGAGCGTCGGGGGCAATGCGATCGAGGCGTTGTTCTTCTCTCGGCAGGGGACGTCCACGCTGCCGCTCCTCTACATGGCGCTCGGCGTCACGAACTTCGCGGTCTCGCTGGGCCTCACCGCCGTGCTCGGACGCATCGCGCGAGCCCGCGTGTATCTGGCCCTGCCGCTCGTGCTCGCGACATCCATCGCGCTCCAGCGCGTGGTGATCGCGTTCGACATCCCCTGGACCTACCCGCTGTTCTGGCTGCTCATGAATGTCGAGGGCCTGTTGCAGGGCATGCTTGCGTGGGGCATCGCGGCGATCGTGTGCGACACACGCCAGGCCAAGCGGCTCTTCCCGCTCTTCGCGGCGGGCGGGATCTTCGGCGGCGTCGTCGGTGGCTTCGTTACGCGTCCGCTCGCGGATCTGCTCGGTGCGGAGAACCTGCTGGTGGTCTGGACGGTGGCGCTGCTACTCGCGTTCGTGGTCGCACGCGTGCTGCTCGCAGGTCACGTCGTCGCGCGCGCCGGAGCGGGAGCGAGCTTCATCGACGACATGCGGGCGGGATACCGATACGTTCGCTCGTCGCCGCTGTGGCGCTCGGTGTCGGCTGCGACCGTGCTCTTCGCCGTGCTGTACTTCTCGCTCTCGTTCCCGTTCGCGAAGGCCGCGACGCAGGCGTACCCCGGTGCCGAAGACCTTGCCGGCTTCTTCGGCGTTTTCGGGGCCGTGTCGACTGGCGCCGCTTTCCTCGCATCGCTCTTCGTCGCGAACCGGCTCTTCGCACGCATCGGGATCATGACCGCGATCCTGGTCTTCCCGTTGCTCTATGCAGCGGGCTTCTCCACGCTGCTCGTGACGCAGACGGCCTTCAGCGCGGTCGTTGCGTTCCGTTTCTCGCAGCTCGTCTACCTCCAGGGCATCGCGAGCCCGGCGTACGAGTCGGTCTTCAACGTGGTCCCGCGTGAGCGCCGCGATCAGGTACGCGCATTCGTGAGCGGCGTGCCCGATCAGGCAGGCATCGTCATCGCCGGCGCGGTACTGGCCATCGGCGACCGCGCGCTCGACGCGAGCCAGCTCGCGGCGATCGGGCTCGGCGCCGCGATCGTCACCGCGTACATCTGGTGGCGCGCGTCACGCGAGTACGCGAACGCCCTCGTGCGGACGCTGCGCACCGGCCAGCCGATCGTGTTCACGAGCGAGGAGGAGCCCTTCGGCGGTTTCCGTCGCGACGCCGCTGCGGTGTCGGCGGCGCGCGCCGGAGCGATCGATCCCGATCCTCGCACGCGTCACATCGCGATCGAGGTCCTCGGCCAGCTCGCGAGCGACGCCGACGTGCTCGAAGCGGCCCTGAGCGACACGGATGACGACGTGCGTCTCGCAGCAGCGAGCGCGCTCGCGCGCCAGAACAACCCCGCGCTGCGCGCTGCGCTCGACGACCACGATGCCGCGGTACGCGCCGTGGCCTCGGCCGCGCTCCTCGACAGCGAGCCCCGGGCACGCGCGACGCTCGACGCATTGATGCGCTCGGGCGATGCCGACCAAAGGCTCGTCGCGGTGCAGGGTCTCGCCTGCGCGATCGGACCGGCGGCGGCCAACGCGATCGTCGAGCTTGCGGGCGATGCGGACCCTCGCGTGCGCGCTGCAGCTGTGCGCGCGCTACCCGCAGCAGGTGCGTCCGCGCTCGCCCTCCTCCGCGACGCGATCCGCGACGAGCATCGTGGCGTTCGCCTGGCGGCCGCCGACGCGCTCGTGAAGCTGGGCACACCCGCGCTCGACGTCGTGATCGACGCGATCGAAGACGGGACGGCCGTGGACGACGCGCTCGATGCCCTTCGTCGCATGCCCGCGGTCTCCGTCGCGGATCGCGTGCGCCGGATCGCGCGCGAACGCGCGACTGACGCGCTGCGGTACCACGAGCTCGCGCGCGGGGCGCACGGCGACGGCGAGCGCATCGTCCTCGCTCGCGATGCGCTCGTCCGGGCGGCGCGCACGAACGCGGCGGTCGCCCTCGGGCTGCTCGCTGCGCTCGCGCCGGACGACGCCTACGGGGCCGCGCTCCTTGGACTCGATAGCCGCGACCACCTCCAGCGCGCGAACGCACTCGAAGCTCTGGAGGCCGTCGGCGACCGTCATCTCGTGCGGCCTCTGCTCGCGGTGTTCGAGGACCCGGGTCGGGCCGACAGACTCACAGACCTCGGCGCTCTGGGCGACGATCCCGACGAATGGATCCGCGACGTATCCGCATTCGCGACAGCTCAGCTTCCTGGAGGTGTCCCGATGGAGACTCTCGCGACGCTACCAACGATGGAGCGGATCATCTTCCTAAGACATGTCCCACTTTTCGCCGATCTTCCACCGAGCGACCTGAAGCAGATCGCGGCGGTCGCGGGCGAGCAGCTGTACGAGGATGGCGCATTCATCGCACGCGAAGGCGAGCCTGGCAACGAGCTCCTCGTGATCGTCGATGGTGAGGTCCGCGTCGTCAGCGGCGGCAAAGAGCTCGCCCGCCGCAGGCGCGGCGACTACGTCGGCGAGATGGCGGTACTAGACGGTGAGCCGCGCAGCGCCTCGCTCGTCGCGCAGGGCACCGTGCGCGCGCTTCGCATCGGGCGACGCGAGTTCGAGACGATCCTGCGCGAGCGCCCGGAAACGAGCCACGCGATGCTGCTCGTCCTGACGCGGCGCCTGCGCGAGCTGACTCGCGCATCGACCGCGGGAGCGCCGTGATGCCGAGCGCGCGCTACGAACGGATTTACGACGTCGTGCGGCGCATCCCGCGAGGACGCGTCGCCACATATGGGATGGTCGCGATGGTCGCCGGTTACCCGCGGGCCGCGCGTTTCGCCGGACTCGCGATGCACCACTGCGATGATCCCAGCGTGCCGTGCCACCGCGTCGTCAACGCGAGCGGCGGCCTCGCACCCCACTTCGTTTCGCAGCGTCCGCGCCTTGTGCGCGAGGGCGTGACGTTCGCGGGACCGCGCGTCGCGCTCGGGCGCCACCTTTGGACGCCGCGCCTGCCGGCCGAGCCCGGCGGCGCGGTTTCGTCTCGGCGGCGGGCGGTCGGTCGATCATGATGACCTTGAAGGACTCGCCGAACTTGTAGCCAGCGGACTTGCCGGTGCGCTTGTTCCAGTCGCGCACGAATCCCTCTGCCTCCGGCCCGAGCTGCGAGCGATGCAAGAGAAGCGCCTTGATCTTCGTCGCCATGGTGTCGCTGATGTCGACGACGGTGCCGCCGTCGCCGAACGTTTCGAGGAACAGCGCCTTTGGTTTGTGCGGCTCGAGCTTCTCGTCGCGCCAGAGCTCGGGGAACATCTGTCGGGTCGACGCGTCGGGGTTGATCGTGCGGAGCGCGACCTCACCGGCCGCGATGTGGTCGGGGTGGTTGATGTAACCCTCGTCGGCGACGCGGAATCTTGGGTCCATCGCGAGGATCACGTCGGGCTTGTGGATGCGGACCTGGCGCGCGACGTCCTTGCGCACCTCGAGCGTCGGATAGAGGTAGCCGTCCTCGTAGCCGAGGAACACGACGTGCTTCACGCCGAGGACCTTCGCGGCCTCGCGCTGTTCCGCGTACCGCAGGTCGCGCAGTTTGTCCCGCGTCATGTCCGGGTCCTGCGAGCCCGATGCGCCGTTCGTCACCATGCAGTACGTGATCTCGACGCCGGCCTTCGCCCACTTCGCGACCGTGCCGGCCACGCTGAACTCGGCGTCATCGGGATGCGCATAGATGACCATCGCGCGCTCGATCTCGAGGTCCTTGTTGAAGCGCATGCGTGAAGCATGACAAGACTTAGGCGCGCGAAATTCCCTTGCGCCGACAGTTAGATTGTGATAGAACATGTGTTCTAGAGCCACATCGGGCCGCACCAATCCTCTCCGTCGGAGTCGACCATGCTCACGTGCTACATGTGCGGCCAGACCAAGCCTGAGGCGGACTTCGCGTTCGCGGACATGGCGAAGGGGACGCGTCAGCGCCACTGCCGGAAGTGCCAGGCGGCGTATCGACGCGCGCACTATCTGGCGAATCGCGAGGACTACATCCGCCGCGAGGTCGCGCGGATCAACAGTTACCGCTTAGAGAACCGGGCACTGATGCTCGCCTACCTGTTGGCGCATCCATGCGTCGACTGCGGCCAAACCAATCCGGTGACGCTCGACTTTGATCACCGCGATCCCTCGGTGAAGCGCGGAAACATCGGTTTCATAGCCGCGCGCAAGCCGTGGCACCTGGTCCTTCCCGAGATTGCGAAGTGTGATGTCCGGTGTGCAAATTGCCACATGCGTCGCACCGCAAAGCAGCAGAACTGGCGCAAGATCCGGAACGAGCCGATCCCCCAGGGACCTTGGCTGCTGCGCCAATTGCCCACGATCGAGGGAGACCTACTGGGAGATCAACCGCACGGCACCAAGGTTTGCACGGGATGCGGTTTGGAGCGACCGATCACAGAGTTTCCCGTGAAGCACAAGAAGCACGGCACACGGGGGACTCGGTGTCGTGCGTGTCGATCCTCATATGGAAAGGCGCACTATCAGAGGAATCGCGGCGCCTACCTTGCGCGAACGAAGGCACGACGGCACCGCGAACGTGACAGCTACTGGGCATGGCTCATGACTTATCTGCAGTCGCATCCATGCGTCGATTGCGGTGAAACGGATCCAGTTGTGTTGACTTTCGACCATCGCGAGCTCGCGGAGAAGGTTGACACCATCGGAAGGCTCCTAAGTAGAAGCGGCTGGAAGATGTTCCTCGCTGAAGTGGCGAAGTGTGACGTGCGCTGCGCGAACTGCCACCGCGAACGGACGGCCGAGCAGTTCAACTGGTCGAAATGGATTCGCGAGACTGCTTAGAATGGCCCTCGCGCGGGAGTAGCTCAGCCCGGTAGAGCGACGCCTTCCCAAGGCGTTGGTCGCGAGTTCAAATCTCGTCTCCCGCTCAGGTCTTCACAGATGAACAACATGTCTCCGGTCGCATTTGCCACGGTGTTCGCGGGTCCAGCTGTCATGGTGCTCGGACTGATCTTGATGTTCGCAAGTCTCCTCCGTCGGCGTGTTGGCTCGCCTACGGCGGCGCGACTACTTTTGCTCGGACCCGGCTTATCCATGATCGGAGCTGCGATTGTCATTGCCGAGCTCGAGTTCGATCCACTCGTCCGTGCGGTTCTCGTCCTGGTGCCTCTTGCTTCGGGTATCGCAGTGTGCGCGGCTGCGTTGCGAGCCCGCATCCGGTTCACACCAATCAAGCCGACCTAGTTACGGCGATGCGATCTCGATGAGGAACGCGCGAGAACTGTCGCCACTATCGAGCAAACCCGACCAGTAGATCAAGACGATGATGTAGTACCGACCACCCGGCTTGAGCTCGGTTGTCGTGTAAGACCTGGCTTCACCAAGAAGAGTGAACTGCTCGATCGTCTTCGCCCCCATCCTCTCGCCCTCCCAGATGCCACCGTGGATCTGGTTCACGTCGCTGCCGACCACGAAATCGAAACGGACCGGCGTCGTCGTACGCACGATCGTCCGCGGCGCGACGGGGGCCGGGCAGGCTCCGCCGCTACATCCGGTGTCGTGGCAGCTGGCTTCGCGTGAGGCAGAGACCGCTGTTCCGGCGATGGACAGCCCCACATCATGTGGCGACGAACACGAAGCCCACAGCACGAGTGAAGTGACCGTGGCCAGCGCCAATCGATGCGCCACCGCCCAATGTTCGCACCGGCAGTGGTACTGTCCTCGCACCACACAAAGGAGGCGCACTCGAATGACAGCAAACAACGGTGCGCCGCTCCGCGTCCGCTCCTAGCTCGCACCCCCGCGACCTTCTCGCGAGCTGACGCAACCCCGCGGCGCACTCCTCCGCCGCATCCCAATTTGCGCATGAGGAGATCTCGTTGTTCGCCGATCGTCTTCGCGTGTCCGCACGGTCCGTCTACCTACTGTTCGGTGCGTGGGGCGGCTTCGCGTGGTCGCTCATCGGTACCGCGTGGTTCCTTTACTACGTCACCGTCGCACACCTCGATCCACTTCAGCTGGTGCTCGTCGGCACCGCGCTCGAGGCGTCGTACTTCATTTGGGAGATCCCGACCGGAGTCCTCGCCGACACGTTCAGCCGCCGCATGTCCGTCATCCTGGGCACCGGGATCATCTACATCGCGTGGATCGGCCAAGGCCTCGTGCCGGTCTTCGTCGCGATAGCGGCTTTCGAGGTCCTGCGCGGGCTCGGCGAGGCGTTCACGCATGGCGCGATCGAAGCCTGGGTCGCGGGCGAGTGCGGCGACGAGGGTCTTGAAGCGCTCTTTCTCCGAGAAACGCAGCTGACGCGGATCGCGAGCATCGTCGGCCTGCCCGTCGGCGTCGCGCTCGCGACCATCGACCTGCGCATCCCGATCCTGCTCGGCGGCGCGCTCGGCCTCGCCCTCGCGGTCTTGCTCATATTCGTGATGCCGGAGCGCCATCACCCTCGGCGGGACGAGGCCCGCACCTGGGGCGCGACGGTCAGCACGGCACGTCGCGGCGTGATGGCGGTCCGCACGAGCGCGCTGATCGTCGGGCTGCTGGGCGCCGAATTCTTCTGGGGCGCGGCGAGCGAGGGGTGGGACCGTCTGTCGGATGCGCACCTCCTCCTCGACCTGGGTTTCCCGCCGTTCGGCGTCGCGCCAGTCATCGGGTTCGGTGTCCTCTCGCTCGTTGCCACGATCCTGATCATCGTCACCGCGCAAGCCGTCCGTCGCTTCGTGCGAAATGTCGACGAGCGCGTTGTTTCCCGCTCGCTGGTGGCATTGCAGCTCGTGCGTGTCGCCTGTCAGACGGTGTTCCTACTTGCACCCTGGTCGGCTCTCGCGCTCGCAGCGGGTCTTCTCAACTCGATGCTCCGCGCATCGTTCTATCCGCTGTTCAATGCCTGGCTCATCCGTCGCACCGACGAGGGAGTTCGCGCGACGGTCCTATCCACGACCAGCGTGGCCAGCTCCATAGGTCAGGTCGGCGGCGGCCCGATCTCGGGCGCGATCGGCAATCACTACGGGATCCCGCTTGGGCTCCTGTCGAGCGTTCTCATGCTGCTGCCCGGAACGCTGATTTTCGCGCGGGCTATCGCTACGCCGTCTTCGCCGCCGCCTTCGGCGCGAACATCGCGCGAAGGATAAGAACAAGCACCACTCCGGCAGCCATCACGATCCACCAGACTCCGACGAGCGCGTCTGAATACGTCAGCCCGAGCGCTCGGTCGAGCGAGTACGCGCCGTTGCCGATGAGCGCGACCGCGAATGCGCCGGCGGCGAGTGGCACGGGGAACTCCCAGCCGCCGTTGGTCGACCAGAAGCCCTTCGGCACGTGCGCCACGATCGTCACCACGACGAGGTCCGCGGCGACCGCCGCCGCCGGGAACGGACCAAAGAGACCGAGCACGACCAGGGCGCCGCCGAGGGCCTCGGCAAAGATGGCGACCCACGCCCAGAAGATGCCGGGCTTGAAGCCGAGCTGGCCGTCGAACCATCCGGCGACACCGGCGGGGGAACCACCCTTGCCGACCCAGCCGAGCTTCATGAAGCCGTGCATGGAGATCACGACCCCGACCGCGATACGCAGGACCAGCAGCGCGAGATCTGTGTTGTTCACCGGTCTCCTCCCGTTAGAGCCGCAGTGGCTTGATCTCGGCGAACACCGCCGACGGATCGTCCTTCCACCGAGCCGGCTGCACGTCGATGTACAGCTCGATCTCGTTGCCGTCCGGGTCTTCGATGTACAGGCTGTGCGTCACGCCGTGGTCCGACGCGCCAACGATCTTCGCGCCGGCCTTCTGAAGCGCATCGCGCGCCTCGCGAAGCTCGTCATCGGTCTCGCCGACCTTCAGTCCGAAGTGGTACAGACCCAGACGTCGGCCCTTTGACAGCGGCGCGGCGCTCGGGCCGACTTCGATGAGGAGCAGCTCGTGATGCGTGCGACCGGATGTGAACGCTGCCGCAGGGAACTGCATCCCGCCTTCCGGCGTGATCTCTTTCCAACCGAGCAGCTCGCCGTAGAAACGACGTGATCGCGCGAGATCCTTGACGTACAGAACGAGATGGCCGAGCTCTTTGATCTGCATGTGTCCTCCCGTGGCGCTGATCAGGGGAACAAGCGACGCGGCCTGCTTGTTCCCCGTTGGCTTAGGCCGGCTCCGCCACCTGCACCGCTCGGGCCAGGAAGGCTGCTCGCTCACTGACCGCTCGTCTTTGCTCGCCCTCGTCCTCCACGAGCGCCGCGTCCCACGCGGTCCGTCCGACGATGTAACCGCGCGCGCCGCCGTGCATCGCGTCGCGCAGCTGGCTCAGGAACGTGTCTTCATCCGTTCCACCGCCGAGAAGGACCCACGGGACCGCGCCGCACGCGCGTGTGAGCACCTCGCACAGGCGCAGGCTACCGGGGTACTGGAGCTTCAACACGTCGGGGCCGAGTCGCGATAGGCGGCGCGCTGTCTCGGCGACAGCGGCGCCGAGCTCGGGCACCTCGCCGTAGACGATCGGCTCGATGATCGAGAGCACGCCGGCCGCACGACAGTCGGCGACAACACGCGCCACCATCTCGTCCTGGATCGCCGCGACATCCATCAGGTCGGGCCGGTACGGAAGCAGAAGCTTGCATCCGACCGCGCCGAGCGCGGCAGCGCGGGCCGGATCGACATCGCCGAGCAGTGTCGTGATGCGGCCCTCGCCGAGCGACTCGTAGCCCTGCGCCTCGAGCGGCACGACGAGCGGCACGCCGTCGAGCTCGGTGAACGCGTCTAGGCCGAGCTCGACGTCGAGGAGAACGACGCTCGCGAGCCGCGCGAGCCCGCGCACGAGCTCGACCTTGAACGCGCGAAGTGAGCTGGAGTCGTCGGGGTAGCCGTGCCTGCGTGCGGCGACGCGAAGGCTGTCGCGGTGATCGAGCGCAAGGCCACAGACCACTCCGCGCCGCGAGGCGATGCGGTCTATCACCCGGCCACGACCGCACCATCGACGACGGCGCCGCCTCCGAGCAGCGCCTCGATCTCCGATGTCCGAGGCATCGCGGTGCTGCACGAGAGGCGTGAGGCCACGATCGCGCCGGCCGCGTTCGCGCGACGGACCGCCTCGTCCGCATCACGGCCGGTGATCAGCGCCGCGCCGAGCGCCGCGCCGAACGCATCGCCCGCGCCGAGTCCATTGACCACCGGCACCGCGACACCGGGAACGTCGCGCGAGCCGCGCGCGTCGACGATCGTCGCGCCGTCTGCGCCGCGCTTCACCACGACGAACTTGGGCCCGCGCTTCAGCAGATCTCGCGGATCGAGCGCGGCGGCAACGAACTCGCTCGCACCACCGACCACGACCGATGCGAACTCGGCAGCTCGCCAGGCCAGTTCCGGGTATTCACGGACGTCTTCCCAGAGGACCTCGCGCCAGTCGAGATCGAAGATCGCGCTTTGACGGCAGCGCTCGAGCGCCGCGAGCGTCGTCGCGCGGCTTGGCTCTCGCGCGAGCCCGGTGCCGGAGGCGTACAGCAGGCGCGCCTGCGCGAGATCTTCGGGAAGCTGCGCAGCGCGCAGCTCCCAGTCGGGACAGGTCGGTGTGCGATAGAAGGTGATCGGGAAGTCGTTCGGCGGCCACGCTTCACAGAACGCGAGCGCCGTGCGCAGCGTCGGATGCACGTAGAGCGCGGCGCAGTCGACACCTTCCGCTTCGAGGAACCGGCGGATGAACCGACCATGCCCGTCGTCGCCGACGCCGGACACGATGCCCGTGTGGACGCCGAGCCGCGCGAGGCCGGTCGACACGTTGCCTGCGAATCCACCGACGAAGCGTTCGAAGGTGCGCACCTCTTCGAGCGGGGTATTCAACTGCAGCGGATAGAGATCCGCGCCGACTCGGCCGAGCACGTACGCGGCGACCGTCATGGCACGACCATGCGTGAGTCCTCGCTGGCGCGGTCACATGCGAGCGCGATCGCGAGCGCGCGGCGGCCGTCTTCACCACTCACCCGCGGAGGGGTCCGATACCGGACGCCGGCGAGAAAGTCACGCAGCTCGAAGAGATAGGCCTTGGCGAAGCGCTCGAGGAATCCTGGGAAGAGATCCTCCCGATCACCGTCGGGAGTGAGCACCTCCACCGATCGCTGCGCGAAGCCGCCGACACAGACGGTGCCCTCGCTGCAGACGATCTCCGCGCGGATGTCGTAGGCATAGTGCGCCCCGCGGTAGGTCTCGATCGTCGCGGCCGCGCCCCCAGCGAAGTGGAGCTCGGCGAGCGCGAGGTCAGCGCAAGGTGCGTCAGGCGCGAGCGTCAACGCGCTCGCCCGCACTCCAACGACCTCGTCGCCCACCATCCACCGCGCGACGTCGAAGTCGTGGATCGCCGACTCCGCGAAGATGTCGCCGCGCGGCAGCGAGCCCGGCGCGCCATGTGGCGCGTCGCGGTCGCGGTTCATCCCCTTGAAGAAGCGCACCGCGCCGACCTTTCCCGAATGCACCACAGAGGCCGCCTCCGTGTACGCGGGGTCATAGCGGCGCATGAATCCGATCTGCAGCCGCGCCGCTGATGCACGGGCTGCGGCCAGGATCCGGTCGGCCGCGTCGAGCGTCGGCGCGATCGGCTTCTCAAGCAGCACGTCCTTTCCCGCAGCGAGCGCAGCGAGGGCATGCGTCTCGTGCATGCGCGCCGGCGACGCGATGACCACCGCGTCGACGCCGCTGTACGAGAGCAGCGCGTCGACAGACGCGCAGGTCGTCGCGCCGAGTTCGCGTGCGACGTGTTCGCTCACCAACGCGTTGGCGTCGTGGACCGCGAGAAGCTTCGCGCCACCGACGCGCGCGACGTTCTCGGCATGCCGGCGACCCATCAGGCCCACACCGATCACACCGACGCCGATGTCACGGGCGGTCACGCCGCGAGCACCTCGGTCAGATACGCGCGACTGCGCTTCGCGTCGCGCAGCGGCGCCGCGATCGGGCTCACGCCAAGCCGCACGTCCTGCTCGACGATGAGCCAACCCGCATACCCCACCGCGCGCAGCGCGCTCAGCGTGCCGCGCAGATCAAGCGACCCGTCGCCGAGCGGCGCGAACACACCGAGGCTGACGGCATCGCGGAAGTCGAGGTGGCGCGCGAGCGCGTCGGCGCGGACCTCGCGCCGGACATCCTTCAAGTGGACGTGACGCACGCGCTGCGCGTGTGCGCGGGCGATCTCCACCGGATCGCCACCGCCGTACGCGACATGTCCGGTGTCGAGACACAGCCCCACGAGCGTGGGATCGGTGTCGCGCATGAGACGCGCGATCTCTTCGGGCCGCTCGATGTAGCTCGCGACGTGCGGATGGAACGCGGTGATGAGTCCGCGCTCGCGCGCGTAACGCGCGACCGTGTTCACCCCGTCGCTGAACCGCCGCCACTCACCGTGACTGAAGCCGGACGACCCATCACTGGGCACGCGGCCGGCGATCGCCGTTCGTCGCTCGTCGCCCGCCTCGGCGAGAACGAGGACCGGCGCACCGGCGTCCGCGAGAAGATCGATCGTCTGACGAGCAGTGTTGATGGAAGCGGCGATCCGATCGCGGACGTGCAGCGTCACAGGACAGAACGCACCCACAAGCGCGAGCTTGCGAGCATCGAGCTCGCGCCGGAGCGTCGTTGGGTCGGATGGAAGATACGACCATGGGCCGAGCTCAGTTCCCTCGTATCCGCTCGCGGCCATCTCGTCGAGGACCTGCGCATATGGAAGCTGATCGCCCCAGTTCGGGATCTCACATGCGCCCCAGCTGATCGGAGCGGTGCCGATGCGAATACGCGGTGTGTTCATCGTCGGAGGTTGTACTGTACGCACTCCGCGATGAGGCTCACGATGGCACAGGCATTGGTGCGATTCCTCGCGAGCCAGTATGTCGAGCGCGATGGGGTCGAGCAGCGCTTCTTCGCCGGCTGCTGGGGGATCTTCGGCCACGGCAATGTCGCCGGCATCGGACAGGCGCTCCACGAGCGGCCCGACGATCTTCGTTACTACCAAGCGCGCAACGAGCAAGGCATGGTGCACGCCGCATGCGGCTACGCGAAGATGCGCGATCGGCTGGCGACGTTCGCCTGCACGACCTCGATCGGCCCGGGGGCGACGAACATGGTCACCGGCGCCGCCCTCGCAACGATCAACCGCATCCCCGTCCTGATCCTGCCGGGCGACGTGTTCTCATCGCGCGCGCCGGACCCGGTGCTCCAGCAGCTCGAGGTGCCGTGGGCCGGCGACATCTCGGTGAACGACGTGTTCCGACCGGTCTCGCGCTACTTCGACCGCATCATGCGTCCCGAGCAGATCGTGCCAGCAGCGCTCGCCGCGATGCGCGTGCTCACGAGCCCCGCGGACACCGGCGCGGTCACCATTGCGCTTCCGCAAGACGTGCAGGCCGAAGCGTTCGACGTCCCGGAGGAGTTTCTGGCCAAGCGGACCTGGCATATCGAGCGTCGACTCCCTGAGGCTGCCGCGATCGTGCGCGCAGCGGAGCTCATCGGCGCTGCAAAGCGACCGCTCATCGTGGCAGGCGGCGGCGTCATCTACTCCGGGGCGACGGAAGCCCTGCGCAAGTGGATCGACGCGACAGGGATACCGGTCGCGGAGACGCAGGCGGGGAAAGGCGCGCTCCCCTTCGATCACCCTTTCGCGCTCGGCGCGATCGGCGTCACTGGAACGTCGGCCGCGAACCAGATCGCGCGCGAGGCCGACCTCGTCATCGGGATCGGCACGCGGTGGACGGACTTCACGACCGCTTCGAAGACGGCGTTCCAGGACGAGAAGGTGCGCTTCATCAACGTGAACGTCGCGGAGTTCGACGCGCACAAGCATGCGGGGCTCGCGCTCGTCGGTGACGCGCGTGCCACGATCGATGCGCTTGCGGGCTGGGTGTACACGGTCGAACCGTCGTACCGCGAGAAAGCGCAACGCCTGGCACGTGAGTGGTCGAAGGAGGTCGACCGCCTCTATTCGCTCGGGCACACGCCGCTCCCCGCGCAGAGCGAGGTCATCGGCGCCGTGAACGAGGTCGCCGGTCCGCGCGACGTCGTCGTGTGCGCGGCCGGCTCGATGCCCGGCGACCTTCACAAGCTCTGGCGCACGCGCGATCCCAAGGGCTATCACGTCGAGTACGGCTTCTCGACGATGGGATACGAGATCGCTGGCGGCGTCGGCGTGAAGATGGCCGCGCCCGATCGCGAGGTCTTTGTGCTCGTCGGCGACGGGAGCTACCTGATGATGGCCCAGGAGCTCGTGACCGCGGTGCAGGAGCGGATCAAGATCGTCGTCATCGTCGTCGACAACCACGGCTACGCATCGATCGGCGGTCTCTCGCGATCTCTTGGGTCGCAGGGTTTCGGCACGCAGTACCGGTATCGCACCTCGGGCTCACTTGGACTGGACCATCCCGGGCCGCAGGGCGACACGCTTCCGATCGACTTCGCCGCGAACGCCGCGAGCCTCGGCGCGATCTCGGAGCGTGTGCGCACGATCACGGAGCTACGCGCCGCGCTGACCGAGGCCAAGCGAGTCGAGCGGCCGTATGTGATCACGATCGAGACCGATCGCTACGAGAGCGTGCCCGGGTACGGATCGTGGTGGGACGTCGCGCCCGCGGAGGTCTCCGGCCTCTCGGAGGTAAAGGAGTCGCGCGAGCGCTACGAAAAGGGCCGCAAGACCGAACGCCGGCATCTGCGCCCGACGGAGTGACGGATCTGCTGGTCCGCGCGCACGAAGCAGATGCCGAGGGCTGCGTCATGCGGATCACGCCGGAGAGCGCCGGCTGGCGCTACGTCGGATTCGACGTGTACCGCATCGAGCCGGGCGCGCGTCTGCGGCGCGAGCTTGCAGGCAGAGAGACATGCGTCGTGGTGCTCGGAGGCAGCTGTGACATCCGATCGGAAGCGGGCGATTGGAAGGATGTGGGAACGCGCGCGACGCCGTTCGACGGACCGCCCGCCGGCGCGTACCTGCCGCCCGGTGCGGCATTCGAGATCGCCGCACGTTCCGAGGCGGTCGAGGTCGCGCTCGGCCATGCGCCGGCGAAACATGGCGCGACGGCACGTGTTCTCGCCCCAGGCGATGCGCGCCTCGAGATCCGAGGCAGCGGTGCGATGGAGCGGCGGATCCACCACATCCTCATGGAGGACGCGGCTGCGGAGTCACTGCTCGTGACGGAGGTCGTCACGCCGGGCGGACACTGGTCGAGCTACCCGCCCCACAAGCACGACACGAACGACCCGCCGCGGGAGACCGCGCTGGAAGAGACCTACTACCACCGGCTGCGCGACGAGCGCGGCTTCGCCCTGCAGCGTGTGTACACGGCCGACCGCTCGCTCGACGAGAGCCTCGCCCCACGGAGCGGTGACTGCGTTCTCGTGCCCCGCGGCTTCCACACGGTATCCGCTCCACCGGGGTACGACCTGTACTACCTCAACGTCATGGCGGGGCCGCTCCGCCAGTGGAAAGTGACCTTCGACCCCGACCATCGTCGGCTTCTGGGTTGAGCCACTTTCGCGCCCCCGCAAGGTCTAGACTTCGAACGGACCTGATGGGAGGGGAAGAATGACACCAGTGCTTGACCGACGCACATTCCTTAAGGGACTTGGAGTCGTCACAGTGGCGGCGGCCTGCGGAGGCGCGGCGACGCCCTCAGCGACGCCGACGACCGCCGCCGCGACCGCGGCACCGACCGCAGCGCCCGTTACGGGCACGATCTCGGTGTACTCGGCGCTGAACCAGTCGACGAACGACCAGTTCTTCGCGGCGTTCAAGACCGCCTACCCGGGCGTGAGCATCGACCTGCTGCCGCTCGCGGCGGCCGGTGAGCTGCAGACCCGGATCACCGCCGAGAAGGCGAGCCCGAAGGCGGACATCTTCATCGGCGGATCGAGCGAGTTCCACGACCCGCTCGGGAAGGCCGGACTTCTCGAGGCGTACATCTCGCCGAACGCGAAGGACATCGCGGCGCAGTTCAAGGAGCCGACCGGACTCTGGACCGGCTGGTACACCGGCATCTTCGGCTTCATCTCCAACAACGACCGTCTCACCAAGGAGCTCGCGGGCAAGAAGCCGGCGACGTGGGATGACCTGCTCGACCCGGCATGGAAGGGCAAGCTCATCCTGCCGAGCCCGACGCTGACCGGCGGCGGGTACATCTTCATCGCGACGCAGATCTTCCGCTTCAACAAGGACGAGGCGAAGGCGATGGCGTACATGAAGAGCCTGCACGCCAACATCGCGCAATACATTCCGACCTCTCCGGGCGCGCTCACGCTCATCGACCAGGGTCAGTTCGTCGGCTGCCCGAACTGGAGCCACGACATCCTGACCGAGAAGAGCAAGGGCAACCCGGTCGACCTCACCGTCCCGACCGACACGGGCTTCGAGGTCGGCGCCATCAGCATCGTCAAGGGCACGAAGAACCTCGCGGCCGCCAAGGCCCTCGTCGACTGGTCGATCACGAAGGAGGCCGGCGACCTCAACGTGAAGCTCAGCAACCGCGGCTCGACCCGCACCGACGTTGCCGCGGCTCCGGGTTCACCGAGCCTCACGTCCGTCAAGCTCGTCAACTACGACCGCCAGTGGGCCACGGACAACAAGGCCCGCATCCTCAAGGACTGGCAGACGGCGGTCGGCATCTAGCCGCTATCTTCTCGAACTAGATATGCGCAGCTTGCAGCGCGAGCCGGGTGTCCTGCTCGCGCTGCTTGCTGTCATCGCGCTGGTCGCGATCTTCATCGTCTATCCGCAGGTACGCGTCGTCCTCACGCCGGGCACCACATACGTCGACTTCCTCTCCGCGGGGACGTGGAGGACGCCACTCCTGAATTCGCTTCAGGTCATGGCGCTGTCCACGACAACGGCTGTGCTCGTCGGATTCGTCTTCGCATACGGGATGGTCTACACGGACATGCACTGGAAGCCCGCCTTCAGGCTCATCGGGATCCTGCCGCTGCTGTCGCCGCCGTTCGTCGTCGCCGCGTCGTACATCCTGCTGTTCGGACCGCGCGGCGTGATCACCTACGGCGTGTTCGGGCAGACGATCAGCATCTTCGGACTCTTCGGGATCTGGGGCGTGCAGACGATCGCCTTCTTCCCGTTCGCCTATCAGCTCATCGCTGACGTGCTGTCACGCAGCGACGCACGCATGGAGCAGGCGGCGCGCAATCTCGGCGCCGGTCCGTGGACGGTGTTCCGGACGGTGACGTTGCCGCTTTCGCGACCCGGCCTCGGCGCGGCGATCCTCACGACCGCGATCTACGTCGTGGAGGACTTCGGCAACCCCGCGCTCGTCGGGGGGCAGTTCACCGTGTTGCCGACGCAGGCGTACGGACTCATCAGCGGGTTCGGCGATCTTCCCGGCGCCGCGGCGGTCAGCACGATCCTCCTTTCGCTCGCACTCCTGCTGTACGTGGCGAAGATCCGCCTCGACGGGGGGCAGTCCTTCGTGACCGTGAGCGGACGCGCCTCCTCCATGCCGCGTCCGCCGGTGCCGGCCTGGCTCTCGTGGGTCTGCTTCGCGGTCTGCGCCGCACTCTGCGGCATGATCCTCTTGGTCTACGGATCGCTCGTCGTGAGCGCCTTCACGCTGACATTCCCGATCAACACCACGTTCAGCACGAGCCATTTTGAATACGTCTTCTCGGGTGTGAACGGCGTCGCGCTCCGGAACACGCTCGTCTACGGACTCAGCGCCGCCCTGTTCTCGTCCCTGTTCGCGCTCCTCGCGGCCTGGCTGGTCCAACGTGGTCAGTGGTCGGGACGCCGGGTCATGGACTTCCTCTTGATCATGCCGGCCGCGGTGCCGGGGCTGTTCTTCGGGATCGGCTACGCCACCGCTTTCAATGAGGCGTGGCTGGACTGGCTCAACCGCGGCGTGCTCATCATCATCTCGATGATCTTCTGGAACATCCCCGTCGGGTATCAGGCCGCGGTCGCGGGCCTCAGGCAGATCGATCGCTCGATGGATGAAGCGGCAACGAGCCTCGGGGCATCCAGCCTGCGCGGTTTCCGCGACGTGCTGCTCCCGATGCTCGGCGGATCGCTGCGCGTCGGTTTCGTCACCACATTCGTCCGCGCGGTCACGACGCTTTCGGTGGTCATCTTCCTCTTCACGCCGGGCACGACCGTCGCGACGATCCGCATCTTCCAGCTGGTGAACGACCTCGACTGGGGTGGCGCGACCGCATTCACCGTGATCGACATCGGTCTCGCGATCGTGGCACTCAGTGTCATGGCGGTCATCACGCGCGGACGCATCGCCCTCGGAGCGTCGCGTGCGTAGCCCGTCCGATGTGCACCTGCGCGTCGACCACGTCACGAAGCGGTTCGGCGAAACGGCCGCGGTCGATGACGTCTCGTTCGAGATCCCGCGCGGATCCTTCGCCACGCTCCTTGGACCCTCCGGCTGCGGGAAGACGACGACGCTGCGGATGATCGCTGGGTTCTACGACCCGGATAAGGGCGACATCATCCTCAGCGGAAAGCGCATCAACGAGCTCCCCGCGCACCGGCGCGGCACCGCGATGGTGTTCCAGGATTACGCGCTCTTTCCGCACATGACCGTGAAGCAGAACGTCGCATACGGCTTGCGCGTCGCCGGCGTGGCGAACGATGAACGCGAAAAGCGGGTCGGCGACACGCTCCAGTTCGTCGGCCTGGCCGGCCTTGGAGATCGTTGGCCGAATCAGCTCTCGGGCGGACAGCAGCAGCGGGTCGCCGTCGGACGGGCATTGGTGCTGCAGCCGCAGATCCTGCTGCTCGACGAGCCGCTCTCGAACCTCGACGCAAAGCTGCGCGTGCAGCTGCGGTGGGAGCTGCGCTCGCTGCAGCAAAGGCTCGGCATGACCTTCGTGTACGTGACGCACGACCAGGACGAGGCGCTGTCCCTCTCGGACTGGATCGCGGTGATGAACGCTGGCAAGGTCGAGCAGGCCGGTACCCCGTGGGAGATCTACTACCACCCGCGCACGGCATTCCTCGCGGATTTCGTCGGTGCGGTGAACATCGTTCCGGGCACCGTGCGCGAGGTCCGCGGTGACGAGGTCGTCGTCGCCTTCGGCGAGCGATCGGTCACGGTGCGCAGACCGGCGGGTCTCGCGCTGAGCGCCGGACGCGAGGTCCGCCTCTGCGTGCGGCCCGAGGCGCTCGCGCTCCGGCCGCCGTCCGCCGATCCGGACGGCGTGCGTCTTCCCGGAGTGGTCGCGCGGCGCGCGTTCCTCGGCGATCTCATGCGGTACTGGGTGACCGTCGACGGACGCGAGTGGATCGTGGATCAGCCCGATCCCGGCGCGGCCGCCGACTTCGATGGTCCTGTCACCGTTGCCGTGAAGCCCGAGCGCATCCACATCATCGCCGAGCAGTAGGGCAGCCGGGCGATAGAGCGCTTTCCCTCCGGTCCCGCTCGTGCACCATGCGCTCGCAGGAGGACGAAACAAATGACACGAATCTCACGCGGCTTTGCGTTCGCCGCCGCGACCCTAGTTCTCGCAGCGGCATGCGGCGGGAGCACGACACCACCCGCCGCGAGCGGCGCGGCGACAGCATCGGCCGCGACATACCCGACAAAGGCGATCGACATCATGGCTCCGGCGGCCACCGGGGGCGGATTCGACACAACGGCGCGGCTCGTTCAACGCGCGCTGACCGAAGAGAAGCTCGTCACCACCAATGTGACCGTGTCCAACGTTCCCGGCGCGGGGGGCACGGTGGGAATGGCGCAACTGCTCAAGAACAAGGGCGACTCGCACGGGCTCATCGTCGTTGGCCGGGTCACGGTCGGCTCGCAGATCACCGGCAAGACCGAAGCGAAGGTCTCCCAGCTCACGCCGATCGCGCGGCTGATGGGCGAGAGCGAAGTGATCGTGACCCCGAAGAGCTCACCGTTCACCTCGATCAAGGACGTGATCGACGCGCTCAAGAAGGATGTCAACGGCATCAAATTCGCGGGTGGCTCCGCTGGTGGCGCTGACCATGAGCTCGCAGCGCTGCTAGTGAAAGCCGCTGGCGGCGACGTCAAGGCGTGGAAGAGCTACGTGCCGTTCGCAGGCGGCGGCGAAGCTGCCGCGGCGATCATCGGCGGACAGGTCCAAGTGGGCATCTCGGGCTTCGCGGAGTTCAAGGGGCAGATCGAGAGCGGCAATATGAAGGCGCTGGCGGTCTCCGCGGACCAGCCGCTCGCGGCCGCAAAGACGATCCCCACGCTCAAGAGCCAGGGCATCGACATCACGCTGATCAACTGGCGCCTCTTGGCCGCACCGCCTGAGATCTCGGTAAGCGACCTCACGCAGCTCAAGGCGCTCGCGAAGAAGGTCCACGACAGCAAGACCTGGCAAGACTTCGCGACGAAGAACGACTGGTTCGACAACTTCTCTACGAGTGACCTGGCCGCATTCATCTCCGCTGAGGAGCGGAGCCTCACCACGACGCTCACGGACCTCGGCCTCGTGAAGTGACCTCGCGGAATCCCGATCTCGTTGGCGCGGCACTCGTCGCGGTGCTCGCCCTCGTGACGATCGCCGGCGGTGTGACGACCCCGGACCCAGGGTTCGGGGTCGTCAGCCCCGCGGTCCTCCCCACCATCATCGGCGTTCTCATGCTCGTGACCGCGGCGTGGCTTGCGGTCGATGCCCTCCGCGGGACGCCGCCACCGGTCACCGAGCCGATCGACCGGCGGCCCTTCGGCTACACCGTCGTTGCAACGGCCGCCTTCCTGTTCGCATTCGTGCCGCTCGGCTTCATCATCAGTGCCACCGCGTTCCTGATCGCACAGGCTCGGATACTTGGAAGCCACGACTTGCTGCGCGATTCCATTGCATCGCTCCTCTTCATCGCGGGCCTCTACCTGCTATTCGTGCAGGGCCTCACGATCGCGCTGCCGAAAGGACCGCTCCCCTTCTAGTGGAGCTGATCAATTCCCTTCTCGGCGGCTTCGCGACGGCACTAACGCCGGCGAACCTTCTCTACGCCGGGATCGGGGTCCTGCTGGGCACCGCGATCGGCGTGCTGCCGGGCATCGGCCCTGCCCTCACGATCTCACTGCTGCTGCCACTGACGTTCAAGCTCGATCCGGTCGGCGCGTTCATCATGTTCGGCGGCATCTATTACGGCGCGATGTACGGCGGATCGACGACCTCGATCCTCGTCAACGCACCGGGCGAATCAGCGTCAGTCGTCACCGCGATCGACGGGTACGAGATGGCGAAGAGGGGCCGCGCCGGCGCTGCACTCGCGACGAGTGCCATCGGTTCGTTCGTCGCCGGCACGCTCGCGACGATCGGTCTGATGGTCTTCGCCACGATCCTGGTGGAACAGGCGGTGAAGCTCGGACCGCCCGAGCTGTTCGCCATCATGATCGTCGCGCTGAGCGCGGTCACGAGCCTGTCCGGCACGTCCGCACCCAAGTCGGTCTTCGCGACGCTGCTCGGCCTCGGACTCGGCCTCGTCGGGCTCGACAACCAGACCGGCCAGCTGCGTCTGACGTACGGCATCAACGAGCTCGAAGAGGGGATCGACGTCGTGCTCGGCGCCATCGGTCTCTTCGCGCTCAGCGAGGTCTTCTGGTACGCGGCGACGCTCCGTTCTCAGGCGGAGCACCGCGAATCGATCAAAGGACCGGTATGGATGACGCGCAAGGAGTTCAGCCGCTCCGTCCCGTCCTGGCTGCGCGGATCCGGTATCGGATTCTTCATCGGCGCGCTCCCCGGCGCAGGGGCGACGATCGCATCGTTCATCAGCTACGCGGTCGAGAAGCGCGTCTCGAAACACAAAGCGGAATTCGGAAAGGGCGCGATCGAGGGCGTCGCGGGTCCCGAGGCCGCGAACAACGCCGCGGCCGGCGGACACCTCGTGCCTTTGCTCGGTCTCGGTATCCCGGGCTCGGGCACCACCGCCGTCATGCTCGCGGCCTTCCAGATCTACGGCCTTCAGCCTGGCCCGCTCCTGTTCACGACACGTCCCGACCTGGTCTGGGGTCTGATCGCGAGCCTGTACCTCGCGAACGTGATGCTCCTCGTGCTCAATCTCCCACTGGTCGGGATCTGGGTGAAGCTTCTCGACATCCCGAAGCCGCTGCTCTTCGCCGGGATCACCGTGATCTCGGGGATCGGCGTCTACTCACTGAATCGCAACGCGTTCGATCTCGTGGTCGTGTTCGTGCTCGGTGTGATCGGCTTCCTCATGAAGCGCTACGACTACCCGCTCGGGCCGGTGATCCTCGGCATCGTGCTCGGGCCGCTCATCGACAACAACTTCCGGCGCGGCATGATCATGACCGACGGGAACGTGCTGGCGCTTCTCACGCGCCCGGGCACTGCCGTGATCCTCGCTATCGCGCTCTTCTTCCTCGTGCTGCCGTTCGCGATCCGGCTGTACGGCCGAGCACGCGGCCGGAGCGACCTGGCGATGCTGACGGAGACCGAGGTCGGTTGAAAGGGGCCGTCGGACCCTGTTGCGCGCGTGCCTTCGGCACTGGCCGCCGATGTTCGCCGCTCGCAGGCTTGTCTGCGGAGGTTCGAAATGATGTACGCATCAGCGACCGAGCTCGTGGGGTGGGCATTCATCGGGGGTGTCGCGTTCGTCGCGGCGCTCACCGCCGCCGTGGCGCTCGTTCTCTGGCTGGCCGCGCCGGCCGAGCCCGCCGCCGGATAGCGTCAGACCACGAGGCTGGCGCCATCGACCGCATGGTCGAGCTCGAGCTCACCGATGCGCGCCAGCGTCTCCGCGCCGAGATGCGTGAGGACGATACGTTTGCAGTCGAGCGCGTCGCGGTGTGACATCAGGGTGCGATATGAGATGTGCGATGGGTCGTCGCGATCGAAGAACGTCGCATCGCAGATGAAGAGATCCGCGCCTTTCGCGACGCGCGCCAGGTCATCGCTCCAGACCGCGTCCCCGGAATAGGCGATGACCTTGTCCCCCACCCGCACGCGCAGGCCGTGCGGATCCGACTCCGCCACATGCTTGACCGGTAGCGCGCTCACGAGTGCGCCGCCGAACTCCGTCTCGTTCGCGCCCAGCACGATCTCGCTGAGCGGGAACCCGAGCTTCGTCTTGCGGAAGAAGTCCGGATAGAGGGAAGACTCGAGTGCACGCAGGCGGTCACCCAGCGCGCGTGGACCGCCGATCAACAGGGGTGCGGTGCGCCCAGCGAAGTGCTGCTCGATGACGAGATATGGGATGCCGCCGAAGTGGTCGCCGTGGAGGTGGCTGATCGCGATCGCGTCGATGGCTTCCGCGTCGACCTCGCGCTGGATCGCTGGAAGCGACGAGCCTCCGCAGTCCAGCAGCAACGAGACGCCCGGAGCTGTGACGTGGATACAGGCGTGTGAGCGGCCGCCGTCCGCGAACGCACTCCCGCTGCCGATGAAGGTGATGCGTAGAGGCATTACGCGATCTCCGAGAGCTTCACGGTCCGCTTCTCGCGGTAGGAGCGACTTGCTGCCTCGGCGATGCGGAGCGCCTCGAGCGCATCCGCGGCCGTGCAGGCGTTGTCCGCCTCGCCCCGTGCGAAGCGGAGAAAATGCGCGAGCTCGGCGCGGTACGCCCCGTCGAAGCGTACGAAGAAGGACGGGTACGGCGGTCCGGAAAGCGGGGGCGCGTCGCGCTCGACCGAGCGCCAAGGCGTGCGCGGGTCGATGCCGATCGCGAGCGTGTCCTTCGCGCCGTGGATCTCGACGTGGATGTCGTATCCGGCCTCGTTGTGGCGCAGCCCGGTGATCAGGCCGAGCGAGCCGCCGGATAGCCGAAGGAGAACGGCGGACGTGCCCACGTCGCCCATCGCCTCGTACTGCGGGAAACCGAGCGTCGACCCGGTGGCCGTCACCTCAGCGGCTTCCTGTCCGAACAGCCACCGTGTGATGTCGAAGTCGTGGATGAGCTGGTCCTTGAACTGCCCGCCGGATGTCGCGATGTAGGCGTCGGGCGGCGGCAGCCGGTCGCAGCTCACCATGAGGAACGAGAAGACGTTGCCGAGCTGGCCCGAGCTGATCGCATCGCGCGCCGTTCGGTAGCCGGCGTCGAAGCGGCGCTGGAAGCCGATCTGCAGCCGTCCCTTCGACCGCTCGACGTGCGCGACGATGTCGCGCGTCTCCGGGATACCGATCGCGATCGGTTTCTCGCAGAACGTCGCGATGCGCGCATCGAGGCACTTCTTGATGAGCGGCGCGTGCGTATCGGTCGGCGTGACGATGACCGCCGTATCCACGCCCTTCAGCGCATCGTCCACGCTCGCGGCCGCCTGCGCCTTCAGCTGACCGGCGACCTCCTTCGCCCGAGCGGGGTCCGCGTCGTACACACGCAGCTCGTCCACATCCTTCGTTTCGCTAAGGACCTTCGCGTGGAACGCGCCGAGACGACCGACACCGAGGATCGCGACACGCACGGCGAGCATTCTGCGATGGAACGCGTTGGTCCGTCAGAATCGGCCGGTGACGCAGGTCCGCGGCGTGCTGTTCGATTGGGGCGACACGCTGTTCTCACCACCGGATGCGGGCAAGGTCATCGTGGCGGCGGCCGCGGAGCGCGGCGTGCTGATCGATCCGGTCAAGGCCCGTGCGCTCTGGAACGAGCTGTGGGACGCGGGAAAAACGCCAGAGGAGCTCGCGAAGGGTCGCGACCTGTCGTCGGGTGCGCACCGGGAGGTCTGGACAGCGCTCTTCGAGCGCGCGAACGCCACGGTGCCCGACATCGCCAGCACGCTGTACGAGCGAGTGATGGACCCGCGCGCGTGGATCCCCTACCCGGACACCGAGCCAACGCTCCGGGCGCTGCGTGCGCGCGGGATCAAGATCGGGATCGTCAGCAACGTGCCGCAGGACCTGCGACCGATCTTCGCCGCCCATCGCCTCGCCGATCTGGTCGACGCGTTCACGCACTCGTTCGAGGTCGGTGCGGAGAAGCCCGATCCGGCGATATTCCTGCGCGCGTGTGATGCGATCGGAACGAAGCCGGCCGAGACGCTCATGGTCGGTGACCATCCCGTCGCGGATGCGGGCGCGCTGAAAGCGGGCCTGCGCTTCCACCTATTACCGCCCGACGGCGCGGCGGAGAAGCCCCGCGGTCTCGAGCGTGTTATCGCGCTCGTGGATGGGTACGCTCTCTGACGAGAAACCGCGGACGACTGCGGATCGCAGGAGCTGACGGCATGAAGATCGAGCGCATCAACCCGGCCCAGCATTGGAGCCAGATCGTGATCCACGGGGACATCGTGTATCTCGTCGGGACGACCGCGAAGGACACGTCTGGGGACGTGAAGGATCAGACCCGCCAGGTTCTCAGCACCATCGACGAGCTGCTGGCCAGAGCCGGTACGGACAAGACCAAGCTGCTCACGGCCCAGATCTGGCTCAGAGACATCAATGACTGGAGCAAGATGAACGAGATCTGGGACGCGTGGATCGCCCCGGGCAACGCACCGACGCGCGCCACTGTCGAAGCGAAGCTCGCATCACCCGACCTATTGGTCGAGATCATGGTTCAGGCGGCCAAATAGCCGACTCAGCTACGAGCGAGCTGGAGCAGCTTCCGACCGGCGAGGAACAGCCAGATCCACATGGGTACCAGCGAGACGAGCGACAAGAACAGACCCACCGTACCGACGGTCGGCGGCACGAGCCCGGCCACACCCATGAGGACCCCCGCGTAGGCGGTGGCCCTTCCGAAGACGGAGCTTCTGAGCATCAGGACCGACGCGACCAGGGCTGCCGTGGCGCTCAGGATGTAGCTCACGTTGAACGCGGTGCCCTGCCAGACCGCATAGGTCGCCTGTCCCGCGGCCAGCGCGGCCAGCCGTTCCGCGTCGGTGACGGCGGAGGCGTACTGACCACTCAGCGTCAGCATCTCGAACGGTGTCGTGGACGCGAAATAGGCCGCGACCGCAAGGAGCTCGGCGGTCAAGGCGATCGCGGCGAACGACGGGCTTGTGCGCCTGAGGGCGACGTAGAGCGCAAGGAAGAAGAGCGCGAGCAGACCGTAGTCGACGATCATCAACAGATCCATATCGAGCAGACCGATCAGAGCGTTGGTCTGCAGCAGCTCGAACCACCCGATCACGGTGGTCGGCGGCGGCCAGACGAAGAACACGACCATCTGGATCGGCACGAGCGCAAGCACCGCGAGCGCGGCCCACCCGCCGACCCGGTAAAGCGAGCCCCATCCAGGGGAGGTGGCGCGGTCGCCCGCGCGGATGGACTCCGCGCGACCGGTCACGATCGTGTCTTGTGCTGTGAGCGTGGTCATTCGGACACTCCTTTCAGGATGCCAGCCGGAACATCGGATAGACGTGGCGATAGAACTTCACGAGTTGCTGCGCCATCCGCAGCGGCGATAGGTGACGCTTGGTCGGATCGGCGTGTTCGAACATCGCGAACTCCGTGTACTCCACACCACTCCGTCCGACGAGCGCGTCGCGCAGACGCCGCGACTCGTCGACGGGGATCACCAGATCGTTCTGGTCATGTCCGATCGCGATCAGTGGGGCGCGAACATCGTGCAGGTACCGAAGGGGCGACATGGCATCGAGCCGCTCGCGCATCGCCTGTGGCAGCTGCTCCAGCGCTGCATCGACATCGCGAACATCGCTGGCTCGCAGCAGCTCGTAGACGCGCCGTCCGTCACTCGATAGATGGTCCGCGTCGACATCGCCATGCCCGTCGAGGAACGCGCGGCGTAGGAGTTCCGCCTCCGCCGCAACGAGCACGTCCGTGACAGACCGTACGTAGACCCGCCGCGTCAGAGGGTCGACGTCCCACGGCATGCGGCCGGCCGTGGTCGATCGAGATGCGCTCGCGATGTCGCGCACGAAGGTGTGCATCGATGAATACGGCGCGAAGGTGGCGACGAACGCGACACGATCGCGTATGGGACCCTGCGCGGCAGCCATGAGCGCGAAGGCTCCCCCAACGCACGTGCCGAGGAGTCCACTGCGCGATGTGTCGATGCCGTCCTGGCTGACGAGCGCTCCGTACGCGAGGGCCATGTCCGTGACGTCGTCGGGAACGAGCCGAAGGTCACGCATCGCCGGAGACCAGTACATAAGCGCGGCAAAGCCTGCGCGTGCCAGTGCAGTACCCAGGCGCGGGACCTGCGGATGGTCGACAGCGAAGGGGACGACACCAAGGCACACCAGGACGGCAGGATGCCTTCCGCGCTTTTCCGGGCGGTACAGATCCCCCTCGGCCATCCCATGCGCGGTCGGATAGTGGATCCGTTCGATGGTCGGTGTCGGTGTGACCCAGTCGACCGGTCGGGATGGGATCATCGGGAAGACCTTCAGGAGGAACACGGCCGTCCGTCCTGCTGCGGCGCCGGTGTCAAGAAGAGCTGAGACGATGTTCCTCGCGCTCTAGCTGGCGGCGCGCGCTACATGCCGCGTTGCCAGCGCGGCGCGCGCTGCATGCCGCGCGGCCAGCTCGGCACGCCACATCCGGCGCCCAGCGGCGGCTTCCTCGTAACCGCGCCGGTACGCGTCGATCGCAAGGAACGCGAGCACCACGATCGCGAGCGCGACACCCATGAACAAGCCAACGAAGAAGCTCATGCGAGCCACAGCTCGCGCTGCGGCGGCACGAGCGCTAGGACGGCAACGCCGGTCGCGATCAGCAGTGCTCCCAGGGCGATGAGGATCTCCACGCGCTTGAACGTAGCGGCGCGCCTTGTCACAAGAAAGGGCCGATGGTCACGACGAGCACGAGGGTCGAACACCCAAGACTTGTCGGGCAGCGCCCGACACGTGCTTCTACGCGACGAAGAAGGGACTCATCTCGCGACGTCGGACCAGCTCGTCCATCTCGGCGTCCGACGGCCGTGCACCACCACGTGATGCGGCATCGAGAACGAGCGGCAGGATGCCGACATCGCCGACGGTGTTGAGGAACACACGCGGATCGCCAAGGACCCAGCGCACCGCGAGATCGATGTCCCACTGGTCGTGCAGCGGCTCGTACCAGGTCGTCGGCGTCGCGGGACGCTCGCCGTGCCATGGCCCAAGCGTGATGGCCTTGATGGTCTGCATCGCAGCGCCGCGTTCTTCGCACACGGCCATCAGCGCTCGAACGTCGCGCGCGTACGCCTCGTCGCGGAGCTGGACGTAGTTGTAAGGAAAGAGCACCGAGTCAAAGGGGAATCGCTCCAGGCTGCGACGGTGCTGCGCAGGCGCCTGCAGACCGTGACCCGTGACACCAATGAACCGCACGAGACCCGCGTCGCGCGCCTCCACCGCGGCACGCAGGGCGCCGTCGGGCGCGAACGCGGTCTGCCACTCAGCCTCGTCCACGAGGTTGTGGAGCTGGATGAGATCGATGTGGTTGGTCCCGAGGCGCTGCAATGACAGCCTGATCTCGTCACGCGCCTCGGCGTACGTGCGCTTGCCCGTCTTCGTCGCGACGAAGAAGCGGTCGCGGCGTGCGCCGGCGATCCATGGAGCCACGCGAAGCTCGGCATCGCCGTAGCTCGCGGCGGTGTCGATGTGGTTGATCCCATGACGCTCCACCAGATCGAGCACGCCGTCCGCGACCTCTTGGGTCACGCGTGACAGCGCCGCCGCACCGAAGAGCGTGCGTGTGCTCCGGTGTCCAGTGCTACCGAACGGCGAGAGCGGGATCATCGCGTTCACGATACCGACACCGGCGTGTCGTGCTCCGGGATGCCGACGTAGGCGAGCACGGCGCCCAGGGTCGTGGCCGCCACGGCCAGAGCGAATGCGAGCTCGATCGACACGGGCACGACGGCTCCCGCGATCGCCGAGCCGATCGGAAACCCGGCGAAATTGAGCGCCATCGAGACAGCGAAAGCACGGCCGAGCCACGCCGCGTCCGTCCGCCGCTGCCGGATGGTGAACAGCACGACGTCGAAAGGGCCCGTGGCGACGCCCCAGAGGAGCATCGCGACCGCGACCAGCAGCGGCTGCGGGAACAGCATGACGAACGCGAAGCACGCGGCGGTGCCGAGCATCGCGCCGGCGAGCAGCTGCCGCTCGCGCCCGAGCGTGGAGATCCGCCCCATGAGCAGGACGGAGATCGATCCGCTGATGCCGGAGAGCGCAAAGAGGAGGCCGACGAATTCGGGTCCGGCCGCGAATCGACTCAGCACGAGCACCGGCAGCGCGAGGAAGAAGATCCCACCGCCGAGATTCGCCGTCGTCACCGAGAGCGCGAGCGGTCGCAGCGTCGGATGCTTCGCGACATACACGAGGCCACGCCAGGCGTCGGCGAGAAGGTTCCCGGTCTCGGTGCGGCCACCCGGGTCGCGGATGCCGAGCGCGACGAGAGCTGCGACGGCGAACACCGATGCGGTGACCGCGAGCGCGGCTGGCGCGCCGAACACCGCGACGAGCGTCCCCGCCAGCGCGGGGCCGATGATGCTCGCGACGACGTAGCCGTTGCTGTCGATCGCGTTCGCCCGCTCCCAGAGCGGACGCGGAACGATGAGCGGGAACAGGGTCCGGACGCCGGTGTTCCCAAGCGGCTGCGTGAAGGACGAGATCGTGACGATGACGAGCAGAGCGGGCACCGGCAACCGGTCCGCGACCGCGAGGCCGGCGATGAGCGCGAGGGTCAGGCCGGCGATCGTGTAGTCGATCACGATGAGCCGCGTCCGGCCATGGCGATCCAGCAGCGCGCCACCGATCGGGCTCGCAAGCAGTCCCGGCGCGACGCTGAGGAATGTCACCGCCCCCGCGATCTCCGGCGACCCGTAGTGCTGGAGCGCGAAGAGCACGAGGACCAAAGACACCATCTGCTCGGCGACGCGAGCGAGCATCATGCTCGCGACCAGGCGCGGGAAGCCGCTGATCGCGAACAGGCGCCCGTAGCTCGGTGCGCTGTCGGTGGAAATGGTCACGGAGAATTCAGGCTAGCGGGAACGCCACGGAATTATTTCGCGGCGCTGCTCTCGCGGTCGCGACGCGCGGCGCGCCGCTCCTCGTATTTGCGCGCCGATGCATCGAGCTTGTCGAGGAATCGGCGGAGTCGGTCACGGTCGTGCTCCGCCTCGGCGTCGAGACCGCTGAGGTCGAAGATCTTCCAGTAGCGCAGTAGCGGCCACAGGATGTCGTCGTGATGGATACGCAGGTCGTAGATACCGGCATCCGCCATCCGCGCGGCCTTTCGCGTGAAGCCCGCGATGCCACTGCCCGGCATCTCGAAGGTCAGCACCTCGCGCGTGATGGCCTTGACCACTTCTGATGGTGCGACCTCGAGCATCGCCGCGAGCGCATCGCGATAGAAGACCATGTGGAGGTTCTCGTCGCTCGCGACGCGCGTCATGATCTTGTCGGCCACCGGGTCGTTCGAGTAGCGGCCGGTGTTCTGGTGCGACACGCGCGTCGCCAGCTCCTGGAATGAGGTGTACGCGAGGCCCTGCAGGACATCGACGTCGTGGTCGTAGCCGGTCAGGACGTTCTGCATGCGACCCCGCTCGAGCGCGACCGGGTCGATGTTCCGCGTGACAACGAGGTAGTCACGGATGACGATCGCGTGGCGGCCCTCTTCGGCCGTCCAGCGGTTGATCCAGTTCTTCCAGGCGCCATCGCCCTTGCTGAACATCTTGTGGATGAGGCGGTGGTAGGAGGGCAGGTTGTCTTCGGTGAGGAGGTTCACCTCGAAGGCGGTCTGCGCCACGCCGGTGAGCCGCGGCTGGTCCGGTGTCCAGGGCTCCTTGTCGTAGTCGCGACCGAGGCTGTACGGGATGTAGTCGTGCGGGAACCACTCCTTCGCGACCCCGATATGCCGATCGAGGAGCTTCGCGACGGCGGGCTCGACCTCCGCGAGGAGGGCGGCGTCGTCGTGACGGCTCATCACATGAGGGACTGTAACGCCTGAATCGGTGTTCAGACGGCGGCGGCTTGTTTCTTTCGCTGTCCCGCGAGGCGGTCGCGATCCTGTTTCGCGAGCAGCCGCTTGCGGATCCGGTACGCGACCGGTGTGACCTCGAGCAGCTCGTCGTCGGCCAGGAATTCGACCGCGTCGTCGAGCGAGAGATCGCGCATGCCGTCGAGCTTCGCGGCGATGTCCGAGTTGCTGCTTCGCATGTTCGTCAGGTGCTTCTTGCGCACGACATTCACTTCGAGGTCACGGTCCCGGATGTGCTCGCCGACGACCATCCCCTCGTACACCTCGATGCCAGGGCCGATGAACAGCTGACCGCGCTCCTGCGCCTGGTTCAAGCCGAAGGTCGTCGTCGTGCCGGCTTCGAACGCGATGAGCGAACCGAGATCGCGCGACTCGATGACACCGGCGTACGGACCATAGCCCGCGAAGAGCGTGTTCATCACGCCCTTGCCCCGCGTGTTCGTAAGGAACGCCTGGCGGAAGCCGAGCAGGCCGCGCGTGGGGATCTTGTAGACGCAGTGCGCACTGCCGTCGTCGCGATACTTCATGTCGACGAGTGCTCCGCGCCGCCGGCCCGCAAGCTCGACGACCGGGCCGAGCACATCCTGGGCCACCTCGACCTCGAGCTGCTCGTAGGGCTCGAGGCGCTCGCCGCCCTCATCCTTGTAGATGACCTCCGGTCGCGAGACCTGGAATTCGTAACCCTCGCGCCGGAGCGTCTCGATGAGGATCGCGAGGTGCAGCTCGCCGCGGCCGCTGACCACGAGCGTATCGGGGCTCTCGGTGTCGGCAACACGGAGTGCGACGTCGCGCTCGAGCTCGGCGTACAGGCGCTCGCGCAGCTTGCGGCTCGTGACGTGGGTGCCTTCGCGTCCGGCGAAGGGACTCGTGTTCACGGCGAACGTCATCCGCAGCGTCGGCTCTTCCACGCGGATCGGTGGAAGCGGCCGAGGGTCGGCGGCGTCGGCGATCGTATCGCCGATGCCCACGTCGGGAACTCCGGCGACCGCGACGATGTCTCCAGCGCGCGCCTCGTCGACTTCCTCGCGCGCCAGACCTTGGAACGTGAAGAGCTGCGTGACGCGTGCGGGTGTGAGCGCACCGGAGTGGTCGATGCGCATGACCGGTTGGGCTTTCCGCAGCACGCCGCTCTGCAGTCTCCCGACCGCGATCCTGCCCTTGTAGTCGTCGTACGTCGTCGTCGTTACGAGCAGCTGCGCCGGCGCCTCGGCGTCCACATCGGGCGCAGGGATCGTCTCGAGGATCGCCTCGAAGAGCGGCTCGAGCGTCTTGCCGATGTGGCGGTGGTCGGTGCTGGCGGCGCCCGTGATCGCGTTCGTGTAGACGGTCGCGAACTCCGCCTGCTCGTTGGCCGCGCCGAGGTCCAGGAACAGGTCGAATGTCTCGTTCAAGACGTGCACGGGACGTGCGTTCGGGCGGTCGATCTTGTTGATGACCACGATCGCGCGGTGGCCGCGCCGGAGCGCCTGCCGCAGCACGAACTTCGTCTGCGGCATCGGTCCGTCAACGGCGTCCACCAGAAGCAGGACGCCATCGACCATGTTCATGACGCGCTCGACCTCGCCGCCGAAATCGGCGTGACCGGGCGTGTCGACGATGTTGATCTTCGTCCCGCGATACATGACCGCGGTGTTCTTGGCCATGATCGTGATGCCGCGCTCCCGCTCGAGATCGTTCGAGTCCATCACTCGCTCCGCGACCTGCTGGTTGTCGCGGAAGATGTGGCTCTGGCGAAGCATGGCGTCGACCAGCGTCGTCTTCCCGTGGTCGACGTGCGCGATGATCGCGATGTTGCGGATATCCGTTCGGCGCATGGCTAGCCGAGGCCTCGACAAGGGGACATAGAACAAGTCTACGTGCCCGCAAGGCCCCGGCTGGCGAGAAAGACCGCTGTTAGTGGATCGTGATCGAGGAGACGCCCGACGAGATCGCGATGGTCAGGCGATCCACGGCTGTGCTGTACCCCGAGGACTCCTGCGGCCCTGAGATGGTGTTGAGACCGCCGGTCACCCGCACGCGGTACTCGACACCCGCGGGAACACGCAGGTCGACCGACGACGCGCCGGTCGAGATGGTCAGGGGCACGTTGCCGCTCGGCTTGGGAAGCGCGACCTCGAGATTCGAGGCGCCATTGCTGATCGTCGCCTCCGTCAGGATGACGTTCGACAGATCGATGTTGAAGTCCCCCGCACCGAGGTTGAGCGTGAGGCCGACCGGAACATCGGACGGCACGGTCACGTCCCATGCTCGTTTCACTCCACCGACAAGGAAGTCAGGCCCGACGGACTTCGCGTCCACGATGGCCGATCCGCTGCTGCGGACATTCCACTGCAGGTCGATGTCCTCGCGTGTGGACTTGACCATCACGAGCTCGGTCCCGCCGCCTTTGACCGCGAGGTCACCGGCGCCGTAGCCGACGGTGAGCGAGAGTGTCGATGCACCGGTCCGGAGAACGCTCTCCTGCGAAGTGAACGAGCCGGTGTTGATCACATTCGCGCCCGGAGGGATCGGCGTCGCCGCGAGGTAGAAGAGAGCGGCTCCGATCAGCGCGACCTCGACGATCACCGCGGCGAGCATCGAACGCGGTCGCAGCAGGAGGTCCACACCGAGGACCACGAGCAGGAGCGGCCAGAGCTGTGCGACCTGCCTCCACGACACGCCGGTGAGATAGCCGGCGTTGGCGAGCAGGAACACGAGGCCGAGCGCAATGAGGACGAGTGGGAACGCGATAGATGGTGTGCGCCGAGGAGATTCGAATGTCATCGCTGGTGTGGTCACGGTCGTACCCTCCTGACGAGCAGTGCCGCGCCTGCCGCGATGAGGACGAGCGGCCAGGCGAAGCGCCAGTTGATGAACGTGAAGGCGCCGAGGTTCGCGAGAAGCCACAGCGCACCGATGGCGATGAGCACGGTGGCGAGCATCTCGTGGCCCCTCTCACCGAGGGCGAGCGCGGGGGCGCCTTCCCCCGTCGGGACGGCGATCCAGAGCACGATGTAGAGAAGGACCGATGCGCCACCCGCAAGTGCGAACACCACGAACGCGAGCCTGACGAGGGCTGGGTCGACGCTGAAGTACTTCGCGAGACCGCCGCAGACGCCTGCGATCACTTTGTCCGTCTGGCTGCGGTAAAGGCGTGGGGTGCTTCGAACGCTCTCCATGGATGACCTCCTGCTATTTCAATACGTCGAGTGGGATCGCGACATTGCGCACGTCGCTCGCGTGCTCTTCGGCGAGCTCCTTGATACGCGCGAGCATCCTCTGCTCCATGACGAAATCCATCGTGCCGAACACAGCATTCGCGACGGTTTCCGCCGCGCCGGTGCTCTTCGCACCGCGCCAGCGTGTGATGAGACGAGTGCCGTCATCGTTCGGGAGCAGGTAGAAGGTCCACGTGACCTGGCTCAGCGACTGGCCCTGATAGACGATCAAGCGCGGCGCGCTGACCTTCGCGACCGTGTACGCAAGCCCTGACGGAGGGTGGAACACCATCAGGTCGCCGACCCTCCGTTCCTGCAGCTCCGGGTGGATGACCGTGGCGGAGTGCCCGTCGACCGCGTCGCCCGACCCGATGAGGCGATCGATCCAGTCGTAGCTGTACATGCCTGCCCGGCCGACGCCCATCTGCGCGAGCCAGGGCCAGATCTCCTCAGGCGTCGCCCGGATCGAGATCGCCTTGGTGCCCATGTTCTCGGCATCGGGAAGCACTTCGTCACCGGGGAGGCGGATGCTCCGCTCGAATCCAGTCGAACCCCAGTTGCCCATCCAGTCGCCGAGGCCGGCGGCGAAGCTCACGCCCCAGATGCTGGTCAGGACGACCGGCACGCCAACGACGGCGATGGCGATCTTCGACTTGCGTCCGATCCTCATGGGGTCGATGGCTCCACGAGCGCGCCGCCCTGGTACACGATCAGGAACACGACGATCGCGTCGACGATGAGCGGCACGATCGCGAGGGGGCTGAAGTAGATCGCGAACAGCAGCGCCGACGCTGCCGAAGCGAACAGCACCATCGGCTGCCACCAGGCCGGTGGAACGACAAAGCCCCAGACGCCAGCGATCGCCGCGATGAACGCCACTGAGGCGAGGCCGGCGGCGAGCAGCGCCAGAGTGGGTGTGCCGGTCGCGGGCAGCGTCGCGGGCGCGATCACACCGGGCATCGCGTCGAACGCGGGTCTGGTCTGCTGGCCGAAGGGCCAGATGATCCAGCCCTTTTCGTACGGCGGTCCGCCGGGCACGAAGAACGTCGTCGGGAAGTGCCATCCGACGATGAGGAGCGCGGTGAGTCCGATCTTGAGCAACATCGCCTGACCTCCGTCTGCCACGAGACGCGGCGTTCCCGATGCTGCGACCGTGGCGCAGCCGCGAGTAGGACCGGAGGGCGCGACTCCTATGCCATCCTTCTCATGTGAAGCGGGGTGTTCTGACGACGCTCGCTGTGCTGCTCGACCTGACAGGGATCGTCTGGATCCTCCAGGGCATCGGCGTGCTACCGGGGTCCTTCATGACCGGGCAGATCGTGTGGGCGGCGATCGGCGCCGTGCTGCTCTTCGTTTCGGGGCTGCTGCTGTGGGCCGCGTACAGGCCAGGGCCCTCGTGAGCCCGGACCGTTACTCGCCGGGGTCGGCGACCGGGTGACGGCGGCGGCTGCGCGGGTGCAGCGCGCCGCGTGCCGCGACGATGACCAGCAGGAACACGACGGCGAGCACGGCCTCGGCCGAGAACGGCAGCGCTTCGCGGATGTTCAGCGCCGGCTCGTCCACCATCATCTCGGCCGCCGTCCAGATCAGCGCGAATGCCCCGAGCCAGATGCCCTGAGGGAAGCGGTCGAGGAGATTCACCACCAGGCCACTGCCGAAGAGCACGATCGGGATCGAGAGCGCGAGACCGAACACGAGGAGCGGAATGCTGCCGTGCGCGGCCGCGCCGACCCCCAGCACGTTCTCGAGGCTCATCGCAGCGTCGGCGATGAGGATCGTGGTGATCGCCTCAGGCAGGGTCGTCGCCTCGCGCACCGACCGCCCGTGCTGTGCGGACGACGGCCGCACGAGCCGGTAGGCGATGAACAGGAGCGCGACAGATGCGATCAGCTGCAGATACGGGATCGCGAGGAGAAGGGTGACGATCGAGGCGGCCGCGATCCGCAGAACGACGGCGCCAAGACCGCCAAAGATGATCGCGCGTCGGCGTTGACGCTTCGGGAGTCCGCGCGCGGCCATCCCGATGACCAGCGCGTTGTCGCCGGAGAGAGCGAGGTCGATCAGTACGATCGCGAGGATCGCCTGAAGCGTCTCGAGCATCTAGCGCGACATGCGGAGCTTGCGGATGACGACGAAGGTGACGCCGGCGAGCCAGAGAACGACCGCGGCGATGTACCACGCGGCGTCGAGCGGCGTCGCGAGCTCCACGTGATCGACAAGACGTGCCGCGATCGGGTGAAGCATCATGACAGTATACTGTCGAAACGTGAGCGCGCCTGTCGCCGTGGCGACATGCGGTAAGTTTTCTGACATGCCGACGCGCGCTCTCGCACCCACTCCCCCGCTCGCTCGGCTGGTGCGCGCAAACCGCGAGCGTCTTCATCTCACGCAGGGCGAACTTGCCGAGCAAGTCGGCGTTTCGCGCAGCGCGATCTCCGAGCTCGAGGCGGGTCGCATCGAACAGCCGCGCGCCGCGGTGTTCGCGCGTCTCGGCAAAGCGCTCGGTCTTCCGGCCGCGGCGCTGCTCGCGGCGGCGGGCTATCCGGCGGAGGGTGAGATGGTCATGGGTCTCGAGGCGGATGAGATCGCGCTCCTCGCGGCATCGCTCACGCAGCTCGCGGGTAATGAGCGCGAATGGCTGCGCACACGTCTGCTCGAGCTACGCGACCTTCTCGTGATGCGCCGGTCTCAGGGACCGGTCAGCGCCGCTCCAGCGCGAGCCGCGCGCCAAGCGCGATCAACACGCCGCCGGTAACGCGTTCGAGCCAGCGGCGCACACCGGCGCCCTCGAGCACAGCACTGACGCGCGACAGGACGTACGCGTAGGCAGAGAGCCAGAAAATGCCCATGACCGCGTGCGCAAGGGCGAAAGCCAGTGACCGAACGAGCACGTCATCCCCGGGCGACATGAACTGCGGCAGGAATGTCAGGTAGAACACCGCGACCTTTGGATTCAGCACATTGCTGAATACGCCCTGCACGAACGGATTGGCGCGGCGACGTGCGGTCGGCGTCTCGAAGGCGTCGCTACGGAACGAGCTCCGAAGCGCCTGCACGCCGAGATAGGCCAGGTACGCCGCGCCCGCGAGCTTCACGATCGTGAAGGCCTCGGCCGAGGTCGCGAGGATCACCGACAGTCCGAGCGCCGACGCCGTGGCGTGGACCAGCAATCCGGAGCAGATGCCGAGCGTCGCGAGAAATGCGGCGCGGCGGCCACGCTCGAACGTGATCTTCGCGACGAGCGCCATGTCCGCGCCGGGTGAGACCGTGAGCAGCGCCAGGACGGCGAGTCCGGCGAGGAAGAGCGGGTCGAGCGTCATCGCCTTTCTATCCGGCGCAGGACGTTTTCCCGCGCCTCGACGTCGAGCGGTCGCCCGCGTTCCGCGAGCTTCGCGGCCACCGCCGTGCGGTGCTCGACCGTGCGGTTCGCGCCGAACTTGAACTTGGCGCGCACGTCGGTCACCGAAAGCCGGATGCCGCGGATCGATCCAAGCAGCTTCCCGTACCGGTTGTCGCCTGGCTCGACCGGTGCATGCTTCCCCTCCGGCTGGAAGTGCGCGAGCTGGCGCTCGAGGATCGCAGCGATCTGCGCGGGGTCATCGAGCACCTCGGCGTCGCACGCGAGCTGCACCGCCGCGTAGTACGAGGTCGGCACGCCGTACTCGTCCTGGTTCCAGTGACCCGGGATATAGGTGTACGCGCCGAACACCGAGATGAGAGCGCGCGGGCGCTCCGCCAGCGCCTCCCACACCGGGTTCGGCTGCGCGAGGTGGAGGAGCACCGTCTTGTCCCCGTCGTAGATGAAGTGCGTCGGAACGACGACCGGGAGATCGCGGCCGACACCGGGCACGATGAGCTCACCGAAATCGTGGTCGGCGAGGAATGCGCGCCACTCGGCGTCGCTGAGCGCTGCGTCGTGACGATGGATGAGCACGTCCACATGATGGCGGATGGACGCGCCGGTTCAGACAGCGGTGGGCGCAATGCCTCCACGGAGCGCTTTGAACGGCTCGGCCCAGCACGTCGTGATCACGGCTACGGCGAGCGCGGTGAGCCAACCAGACGCCAGCGGCGGGACGAGGTGCAGGAGCGACGCGAGCGGGCCGACGTATTCGGCGATGAGGACCGAGCCCAGCGTGGCGCCCAGGATCCAGACGATGGCGCCGTTGCCCTCGAGGCCCACCCTCCACAGCGGGCGACCGCCCGCGCGCTCAATGAGGACGAGAAGCACCTGGCCGAAGATCAGCGCCGCGACGGCAATGCCGCGCGACGCCTCCGCCGACGCGCCCGCGCCGAGCTCGACCAGGTACAGGCCGAGTACGCCAAGGGTGAGCGCGAGACCACGCGCAAGAAGACCAGCGAGCGCGCCGCGATCGAGCAGGCCGGTCTCGCGACCGCGGGGCGGCCGTCGCATCAGATCTCCGGCCGGCGGGTCCGCCTCGAACACGAGCGAAGCGGTGGGATGCACGACGAGCTCGAGCCAGACGAGATGGAGCGGGAGGAGCATCAGTGGCGCGCCGACAAGTGGCACGACCAGGGCCGACACGAGAAGCGGTACGTGGAACGCGATGAGGTACGAGAAGGACCGTCGCAGGTTCTCGAAGATGCGGCGACCGTCGCGCACGGCCGCGACGATCGTCGCGAAGTTGTCGTCGAGCAGCACCAGGGTCGCAGCTCCCCGTGCGACGTCGGTGCCTCGTCGCCCCATGGCGATCCCGATGTCGGCCTCGCGCAGCGCAGGCGCGTCGTTGGTCCCGTCGCCGGTCATCGCAACGACATGAGCCTGGGCGCGTAGCGCCCGCACGATGCGGTGTTTCTGCTCCGGACGGGTCCTTGCGAAGATGTCGACCTCCGACACCAGCGCCGCAAGCGCGACGTCATCGGCTGCGTCGAGATCCGCGCCGGTGGCGACCCTTGCCCGAGCGAGGCCGAGTGACTCGGCGACGGCCTTCGCGGTCACCGGGTGGTCGCCGGTGATCATCATCACGCGCACACCCGCCGCGCGGCATTCGGCGAGCGCATCGGCGACGCCCGGCCGTATCGGATCGGCGAATGCGATGAGGCCGACGAGCTCAAGGCGCGACTCATCGTCGGTCCTCTCCCCTCGTTCGCGCACGCGCGTCGATGACGCGACCGCGATCACACGCATCCCCTGTTCCGCGAAGCGGTCATTCGCGAGCACCGCGGCGGCGCGGACCTCGGCGGCCGTGACGCCGCGTCCAAGGATCCCCTCGAGCGCGCCTTTCGCGTATGCGCCGACGGTGCCGTCATGCCGCCAGACGTGCGAGAGATATCGGGCTGCCGTGTCGAAGGTGTGGTCCCGGATCAGCTCGCCCGCGTGGAGCTCGTCGACGTTGACGTCACGGGACATGGCGAAGCGCACGATCGCCTGATCGAGTGGGTCATATGGCTGCGGCTCCGATGCGAGTACCGCGGAGCGCACAAGGTCACGCTCGGCGACCCCCGGCGCGGTCCAGAGCCCGGCGACTTCGATCGACCCCATCGTCAGCGTGCCGGTCTTATCGGTGCAGATGATGCTCGTCGCGCCGAGCGTCTCGACGCCGACCAGCCGGCGGACCAGAGCTCGGTCGCGCGCGAGCCGCCACGCTCCGAGACCAAGGTACAGCGCGAACACCATCGGGAACTCTTCCGGGATCGCGGCCATCGCGAGGCTCACACCCGCGATGAGCGCGGTCGCGAAGTCCTCGCCGCGCCACAGCTCGAGCCCGACCACGGCGACACAGAACACGGCTGCGACGATCGAGAGCTGCACGACGAGCCGGCGGATGAGCGACTGCAGCGGTGTTGGGGGCTGCTCCGCGTCGGCGACGAGCTGACCGATCGCTCCGTAACGCGTCGTGCGGCCGGTCGCGATCACGTCCGCGGTACCTCTACCCGTGAGGACGGTCGTTCCGGCGAAGAGAGCCGCGTCGCCGTCCGCGCACGCCTTGGTCACTGGAAGTGACTCACCGCTGAGCATGCTCTCGTCGATGACGAGCTCCGTTCCGCCCACGAGCCGAGCGTCTGCGGCGATGACATCACCTTCACGCACCACGAGCGTGTCCCCGGGGACGACCTCCAGAGCGGGCACATGGAGCTCGCTGCCATCCCTGATCACGAGGGCTGTCGGCGCCGCGAGCCGGCGCAGGCTCGCGAGGGCGCGTTCGGCGCGCAACTCGAGCACCACGGTGACCGCGGCGATCGGCACCAGCGCGGCGAACGTGACCGCGGCATCCACACCGTCGCCGAGAGCGAGGTACGTGGTACCGGCGACCACGAGCAGGATCGACATCGGATCGGTGAGCACCTGCACGAGCACATGACGCAGCCCACCCGAGGATCCTTCGGGCACGAGCGCGTTCGGACCGAAGCTGACGAGACGGCGGCGCGCCTCGACGGCGGAGAGGCCGGCCGAGATCACGGCCCTACGCCTCTCGCGTGGAGCTGCCTCGTCCGAGACCGGCATCGCGCGTCGCAGCGGCCACGGCCTTCGCGATCGCGGGTACGACGTCGCGATCGAATACCGATGGCAGGATGTATTCAGACGAGCGGACCTGCGCGGGGACCGTTGCCGCAAGAGCTTTCGCGGCGGCGAGCTCGACCTCCGCCGACACACCGCGGGCGCGCGCGTCGAGCAGTCCGCGGAAGACGCCGGGGAACGCGAGGACGTTGTTCACCTGGTTCGGATAATCGCTTCGGCCGGTCGCGAGCACGTCGACTTCCGGCGCGGCCAACAGTGGATCGATCTCCGGATCCGGGTTCGCGAGAGCGAAGACGATCCGCGGACGCGCCATGGTGCGCAGCGCGTCGATCGAAAGGACGCGCGGGCCAGAGAGTCCGATGAAGACATTCGCCCCGGCGACGGCATCGGCCAGCGAGCCACGGCGATCCGTCGGGAACTGCCTCGCGATGTCGTGCTTCTCCGCGTTGAGATCGTCTCGCTTCGCGTGAACGATGCCGTGACGGTCGCACAGAACGATGTCGCGCACGCCGGCAAGGTGAAGGAGACGGGCTGTCGCGATGCCCGCCGCTCCCGCACCGGCGATCACCACACGCAGCTCCCCGAGAGACCGCTTCACGACCGCCGCGGCGTTCTGCAGGCCCGCGAGGACGACGATCGCCGTGCCGTGCTGATCGTCGTGGAACACCGGGATGTCCAGCCGCTCGCGGAGCATTCGCTCGACGATGAAACAGTTGGGCGCGGCGATGTCCTCGAGGTTGATGCCGCCGAAGACCGGCGCCACGTTCTCGACGGTGCGCACGATCTCATCAGGATCCTGCGTTGCCAGGCACAGCGGGAACGCGGTGATCCCCGCGAGATCCGCGAAGAGAAGGGCCTTACCCTCCATCACCGGTAGTGCCGCCTCGGGGCCGATGTTGCCCAGACCGAGGACCGCCGATCCGTCCGTGACGACAGCGACACTGTTCTGCCGGATGGTCAGGCGCCACACGCGGTCGGGATCGTCGGCGATCGCGCGGCAGATGCGTGCGACGCCGGGGGTGTACACGAGTGACAGGTCATCGCGCGTGCGGACGCTGACGCGGCCGCGCGTCTCGATCTTTCCGCCGAGGTGCATCAGGAACGCGCGGTCCGAGACGGCGCGCACCCGCACGCCATCGATCGCTCGCAGGTCTTCGTGCAGCTGCTCGCCGGTGCGCTCGTCGGGACAGTCGACGGTGACATCGCGCACGTGGATGGCGGGCGTGGCTTCCACCAGATCGATCGCGCCGAGACTGCATCCGCGCGCACCGATCACCAACGCGACCTGAGCGAACATACCCGGCCGGTTGGCGATCTCGAGGCGGAACACCAGGCGAAACGCCGGACTCAGCACGGCGCGCGTCGCACTGTCTGCCACGGTGGCAAGCGTACTAGCGGGCATCACCCGGGAGCGTAAGCGCGGTCGCGAGCGGGTCTAAGGGCCGTTCGTCGCAGCTGTTGCCTCCGTTCGGCCCTTGGCCACGAGCAGGTTCGGCGCAGGCTGGCCCTGTGAACAACGTGCTGGAGAAACAGGCCGTTTCGCCGGTGGACAAAATGGTGTTCTGCCCGCTGCGATACCGCGAGGTGCCCGTCGGTCGTTGCCTTGAGTGCGACCGCCTCGTCCGCTCCGACGACCACGATCCACCGCGATACATCATCTGCGACGCGCGGATGCTCGACCGCCGCTAAGGAGCCCGAGCTTCAGGGCGCCGTGATCTTGAACGGTGCTGGCAAGGCGTTCGCTACACACGAGACATCGAGCCCGTCCACCATGCCGGCATTGAAGAAGGCCGCGACGACCGTTGGCATGCAGCCGCGGTGGCCCACTGTGTGACCCTGGCCGGGCACGACGACGGTCTTGCTGCGAGGAAGCTCGACCGGCGCATCGGCGACGTTGGCGGCCGGATCCTGTGGGTCGGCCTCGCCGAGGATGATCAGGACAGGCGTGTCACCCCGCACCGGTTCACCGTCATTGGCCGGCACGATTCCGCTTGGCACATACCGACACGTCTCGGACAGGTTGGTGGCGGACCGAACGGTCGCGGCGAGGTAGTAGCTGCCGGCGCCCAGACGTGCGACCTCCGCAGGATCGAAGCGCGCCCATGCTTCTGAGCAACGGATCACCGCGGACATGACCAGGCCGCCGGAGTCGCCTGACTGGGCTATCGCGGACGCGAGGATCCGGGCGAGCGCGTCCCAGTCGCCGCCGTATGCCGCGTGGATGAAGGCGGGAACATCGGATGTCGGCCAGTCGCCGCGGAGGCCGGCGTGGATGACCTCGCTGAAGGTCTCGACGTCGAACACGATCGGCTGACCCGAGGCGGGATCGCGCACGCCGGTGGTGACCGCGCGTCCTTGCAGGTCGCGCATGAGGCTGTCGAACTCGCCGCGCAGGCGCGGGAATGCTTCCCGGCAGCTGGTGTCGGCGTCGCAACGCGCGAACAGAAGGTCCAAGGCGCGCTGGCTATTCGCAGGGAACATCTCGAAGATCGGGACGTCGAGAAGCGTTCCGCCGTCGAGGACCACCGCGCGGACGCGGTCGCCGTGCTGACGCATGTAGTACTGCGCGGCGGTCGCGCCGTACGAGGCGCCATACAGGTTGATCCTCTCGTAGCCCAGCGCCTGCCGGACCAGATCCACGTCGTCCATAGCGAGTGCGGTGGTGTAGAACCGCGGGTCGCCCGGCAGCTCGGCCAGCGTCGCCTTCACCCAGCTCTCGACCTTCGCGGTCGCCTCAGCCCGCGAGAGACCGGTCGTGTCCGGAGGGGCGGGAGCGACGAGGCGATTCGAGCCGCCTGTGCCACGCTGATCGACCATCACGAAGTCGCGGTCTGCATGAAGCAAGGAGAAGTTCGGCGTCGCCCAGCGCAGGTCTTCGGTCGCGGCGCCTCCGGGGCCGCCGGCGACGAAGAACACGGGGTCTGGCTTCGGCGACAGCGCAACGGCCGGGTAGACCATCACGCGCAGGTCGATCTGTCGGCCTGCTGGGTTCATGGGATCTTCGGCGACGCGCAGCGTCCCGCAGACGGCCGCGACGCCATCGCAGATCGTCATCGGTACGCCCGCGAGAGCGATCGGAGCGCGCTGGGGGAGCACGCCACTTGTTGGGCTCGGACCGGGAGTCGTCGAGCTGGTGCATGACGCAAGGAGCAGAGCAGAAAGCACCAGCGCGGCAGCACAAGAAGCTGTGCCGTGTGAAGGCCGATCCATCTCAGAACTCCTTATCGGGACCGCCGGCGCGGTGAAACGCCGGCGGTCGGGAAGCGCGACTGCGCTACGCGAGAGTTGTCTCTGGTCCTTCGACCACGCGCGCAACTCCCTCGACGATCGCGCCGAGCACGAGTCCGCCGATCACGGCGGGGACGATCAGCAGGCCATCGAACTGTGGCCCGAGGTCCGTGAGACCGGTGAACCACCGCGTCCACGTGATCTCGCTGGCGAGCCATCCGCCTACAGCGGCGCCGACGCCGGTGATGATCCACTCGTACGGTGTCTTCGGCTTCAGGAACGCCTGTGCGAGGAAGCCGACGACGAGGGCCGCGACGATGACGACTGCGAACGCTCCGATCCCCATATCGAGCTGCATCTGCTATCTCCTTTCGCGCTCGAGCATGCCCCCTGGCGCATCCGGCGAATGTCCGGTCAGCCCGTTTCGGATGTCAGGTACGTGCCGAGTCTTCTCGAACCTGACCAGTCGGTGCCACTAGCGCGCGCCCTCCCACAGCGCCCTCTCCGCGGACCGCGGATCGTTGACGACCCCAGAGACCACATCGAACCGCATGGTCGCCCTCCGACTGAGCTCGTATGCGGACCAGCCAGGATCTCCACGGGTCATGAAGGAGACCCACGCCGAATGCATCGCGGTCGCGAGTTGCCGAGGCGGCTCGCTTCCAAGGAGATCGCCGAGCATCTGGCCGGGACCCTGGTCGAGCGTGTCGAAGACGAAGGGGATCTCGAGCGCGTGGCACGCGCCGAAGAGTCCGTTGCCGGTGGGCGACGGCCACGCGAACTCGTACATGTACGTACGCGACGCGTTGTTCACGTGCGCCTCAGCGAGACGGATCGCTGGGATACGGCACCACCAGTCGGTCTGGATGGCCGCGAGAAGATCGCCGGGCGTGGCCGAAGGGTTCGCCGCACGATAGGCGGCCAGCGCCTTCTCGACGGGTAGTCCGTAGGCCGCGAAGCTTTGCGGCCCGTACTCGATCACAGGTCCGGTGAGCATCTTGTCGGTGATCTGGCCGATCGCTCCGGTGAACGCAAGGAACATGCGCCAGTCGTCCACATTCGTGCCGACGATCACGTCGACGGCAGCAGCGGAGCCAGCCCGTATGCGCTCGAGCGGGACCGACGGGATCACATCGCCGTCGATGACGGGCTGCGTCAGCATCGCCCCCGCCATGCTCACACCCCAGACATCCGGGTCGGGGCGCGCCGCCACGTCCGCATCCAGTGCCGCGTGCGCCGCAATGAGCCGATCGAATGGAACGGTCGCCATCGCTTCCTGGGTCGGTGCGATGTGAAGCTTTTCGGCGAACAGCTCGCCGATCCGTCGTGCTGCGTCAGCCGAGATGACGTGATGGGCCGCACCGCTCTGGAGGATCGCCCGCCGGAACAGACCCTTCGCACGGGGCATGGCGAGCAGCATCCCGATGCTCATCGCACCCGCGGACTCGCCGCAGACTGTCACGTTGTCCGGATCGCCACCGAAGGCGGCGATGTTCTCCCGCACCCACCGCATCGCCGCGACCTGGTCGAGGAGACCGCGGTTCGGGATCCCGTCCTTCAGGTACAGGAAGCCCTCCGGACCGGATCGGTAGTTGATGGCGACGCACACGACGCCATCGCGCGCGAACCGACTGCCGTCGTACCACGCGTTCGAGCCGGCCCTGAACGATCCGCCGGTGATCCAGATCATCACCGGAAGGCCTACCGCTGCCGGATCGGGCGTCCAGATGTTGAGGTTCAGACAGTCCTCGCCGACCGGCGCGCGGTCCCATGGAGCCGGCGCGTTCTCGGTCCCAGGGAACGGGGGTTGCGGCGGCTTCGGTCCGTCGACGAGCGCGTCGCGAACGCCGGACCACGACTCAGGAGGCTGCGGCGCACGCAGGTGATTCGCGCCGAACGGCGGCGCGGCGTACGGAATGCCCTTGAACGCGTGGACACCATCGGTGACCGTGCCACGGACCTTCCCTTGCCGAATGCTGACGAGCGGAGTGGTCGCGTATGCGACTGCCATGGGTAGCTCCAATCCGGGGTAGAACCCCTAGGTCGTCGTCGCGCGAAAGAGCGGATACCACGCGAGATAGGTCTTCGCGATCTCGCGCGCGAGTCGAAGTGGCGAAAGACCATTTGGCATCCGCAGGTGCTGCAGACCCATTTCCGTGTAGCTGGCGCCCGGGCGACCAGAGAGGACCGACCACAGGCGGCGCGATTCGCCGACGGGGATCACGTGGTCGTAGCGGTCGTGCAAGAGCATGATCCGCGGCGCGGCGATGTCGTTGACGTAGCTCACCGGGGACATGGTCGTGAGTCGTTCCTTCGCAGCGCGCGGCAGCTCACGAAGTGCGCCCTCCACATCATCGGCTCCAGCGGTCAGTAGCCGAAACGCTGCGCGCCCATCCACAGAAAGCTGGCTCGGATCGATGTGGCCCGTCGGCGACCGGACGATCACCGTCTTGGACGCGTCCCACGTGATGCGGTCCTCGAACGCTTCTCTCAGACGCGCTGCGTCAGCCGGTATGAGCCAATCCGTCACGGAACGCACGTACGTTTGCCACGTCAGCGGATCGACGTCCCACGGTTCGCGTACATCGCCAAGCGCGCGTGTCCCGCTCGCGATGTCCATCGCGAGCGTCCACATCGAGGAATACGGTGCATAGGCAAAGACGAACGTCACTCTGTCGCGAATGCGTGGGCTCGCTGCGGCCATGAGGCCGAACGACGCACCGACACAAACGCCCAACATGCCACTCCGGCTCGCATCGACGAACGGCTGCCCGATCAACGTTTCATAGGCGGCCGCAAGCTCTCCGATGTCGCCGGGATCGAGCCGAAGATCGCGCATGGTGGTCGATCGATGAAGAAGTGCGGCAAAGCCGGCACGCGCGAGCGCGTCTCCAAGGCGCGTGACCAACGGATGTTCGACGCCTGCTGGAACGACGCCGAGGATGACCAGAACGCCAGGATGCGGACCGCCGGAGGGCGGCCGGTATAGATCCGCCTCGCCGCGGCCGCCGTGTGTCGTCAGCCAGAGCGTCTCGACGACCGGCCGTTTCGTCACTCGATCGACCTGGCCGGACGGGATCGGAAGCATCTTGAGCATGAAGACCGTGGCTCTAGCGACTGCGCGCGAGGTCACCGACGCGCCACGCCACCAGGAGCGAGACAGACTCGGGTGGTGACCCGCGGTCACCTCGTGGCGACCATCGGCCGCGGCGCGTTGCTGAGCTCTTCCGCGATCGCCGTCGACCACGCATCGATCTCATTCCAGTCGCGGAAGTCGCCTTCTGAGCCGGGGAACGCCGGCATCGCGGCGATCAGACGATCGCCGATGCCAAGCTTGCTCCGGTCGAGCGCTCCAAAGAACACATGGTGGTCGCGCGCCGCAAGGCTCTCCTTGAGATCAATTACTTCCTTGCGCACGGCGCTCGTGCGGACATCGCGGCCCTGCGCATCGGTGGTGCCCACGCCGATCGGGCCACTGCTGAAGATCCACAACGGACGTGTGGAGAGGACCGGTCGATTGCGCTCGACGAACTCGGCCGCGACCTTGAGCCACGAGCCGATGTACACCGCGCTCCCCACGACGAAAGCGTCATACCCGCGCACGTCGTCCACGGTCTCCACGCGACGCGCGTCCACCGATAGCCCCTGCTCTGCGAGCTTCGCCGCGATCCGCTTCGCGATCCCTTCGGTCGCGCCGTACTTCGTTGCGTAAGCGACCAGCACGTTCATCCGACTGCCACCTCCACATTGACCTGGTCGGCCACCTCCGCTGCCCACGTGGCTGCGCGGGTGAGCTCGCCCGGCTCGAGCAGGTATCCGAGCTCGTGGTCCACGCGGACAAAGAAGCTCTCTGCGGGCGCGACGATGTCCGCATCCGCAGCGCTCAGCCGCTTTGCGATGTCATCAGCGGCCGAGCCCGACAAGAAGCGAGGCCACTGCACACGCGTGTCGAACGCGACGGTCGCCTTGCCTCGCAGCGATCCGGGCGGGAGACGGTCGAGGAATCGTCCCATCGAGGGGGTCAGCTTGTGGCGCTCAGTAGGTCCCCCGATGAAGATGAGGTCACTCTCCGGCAGCGGGGTGGGCGCCCGGTCGGCGTCGAACAGTTCCACGTCACCGCGCCCGCGCATCGTTTCGGCGATCGCCTCGGCGATCGCTTTGGTGTTGCCACTTCTGGTCGTGTAGATCACGAGGCTCTTCATCGGCTGACCGTCGTGTCTCCTGCGCGCGAGCGCAGGCTTGTCATCAGGATCGCGACACCAGCGAGGACCAGGACGACCGGCCAGAAGCGCGCGATCGCGTCTGCCACCACCGTGCCCCTGACGAGCTGCTCGCTGCCGACGGCCGACAGGATGCCGCCCGGGATCAGCGGCCACCACCGATCCGGGTGACCGGTGAGCAGGTCGACGATGAAGATCCCAAAGAACCCACCCGCGAGACCGACCACGACGAGTTCGCCCTGCGGGTCATATCCAGACTCCTGCAGACCGACGCCGGCCGCGAGGCCGAGGAGGATCATGCCCGGGATCAGGAATCCGTAATTGCGGCTCGCGGCGTACGTCGCGAGGAACACCGCGGCGATCGCGGCGAGCACGCCCGCGCCCGTGACCTCGAACCACTGCGCCACGAGAAGCACGAGGCCGATGACGACGAGGATGATCCCTGGGAGCGCAGGTCGATCAGAAGAAGCATTCATTTCTGCGGATCACCTTTCGTTCTTGTTCTTCCGCCGCGACGCGCGCGTCACGCCGTGACGGGCTCCGGGTGCTCTGCCTCGGCTGCGTCGGCTTCGGCCTTTGTCTCGTGGATCGTTCCGGAGGCGTGCTGCGGCGGCGCGTAGATGGTGAAGAGCTTCATCGGCCGCTCGCCGGTGTTCACGACGTTGTGAATGGCGCCAGCCGGCACACACAGGATCGCGCCCTTCTCGAACGGCTCCTGGACGCCATTGATCACGGCGACGCCTTCGCCTTTGACGTTGTACAAGAGCTGGTCGCTCTCGTGGGTCTCGGATCCGATCTCCTCACCCGGAAGAAGAGACATCAGGACTACTTGGCTCTTGGCCGCGGTGAACAGGACGTTGCGGAACGAGCTGTTCTCTTTGGCGGCCTCTTTGATCTCGATGATCCGTGGCTCAAGCATGTCGGCCTCCTTTGTGCAGATCGAGGATGCCGATGCCGCGCACGACGGAACAGAGTCCGACATACCAGCGCGCGGTAGGGCGTCGCCCCACACGTGCGTCGACTTCCGGCCTGGAGCCGGATCTTCTCGGCACTTCCGCCTACGGCCTTCTCAGCTAGCGTTCCGGTAGTCAATGGGCGACGAGAAGAGGCGCTGGCGCGGCCGTCCGGGATGTGGATGTCTCTCCGGTTGTGGGAGCTTCCTCTTCGTATTGGTGCTCGGAGGCGCTCTGAGTTTGTTCGGCGCCGTCTTCGGTGTCGGCGTGTCGATCGGGATCCCACTCACCCAGAGCAACATCACTGCAGCGGGGTCGATCGGGACGAAGGACAAGGTCGAGGGCGCGTTGCCCAACTACACGCAAGACAGGCTCGCCGGAAACCAGAACTTCATCAATCAGTCAGGGACACTGACGATCGGACCGGCGGAGGGAGTCGGTCTCTTCGTGATCGGCAAGCAAGAGGGCGCACCAGCGATCGACCTGTATCTCGTCCTCCGCTGACCAGGCTCGCCCCCGCGACCGCACCGAACGAGCGGTCGTGCGCTGGTGGGGAGCGCGCGATAACAGCCGCCGTCAGGCAGAGTTGGTCAGGTGATGCGGCTGCTGTTCCCGCTCCTCCTCGTCATGTCGATCGTGCCAGCGAGCCCACTCGCCGGCGCGACCTGTGTCGGCTCGGTCGGTCCTGGCATCCCTCCACCGTCGCGTGTGAGCACCGGCATCCCCGGTCTCCATGCCGCGTGGTACGGGCAGTCCGGTTACATGAGCCTCTGCCCGGGTGAGCGATCGACCGCGACGGTCGCGTACTTCAACTCGGGATCGCGTGGCTGGATCAGCGGGCGCCTGGGCGAGGTCGCGTACCTCGGGACATGGGACAGCGAACCGGGGCAGGACCAGCCGAGCATCGTCGGTGGCGATGGCCAGCGCGGCTCGCCGGCGACGGGATGGCCGCGCTTCAATCGCCTCGCCATTCAACCGGCGTTCTATGTGGGGCCGGGTCAGATCTCCTGGTTCCAGTTCACCGTGCAGGCGCCGTCGACGCCCGGCACGTACCGACTCGGCATCCGCCCACTGATCGAGGGCGCCGCCTGGCTCGAGGACTACGGCGTGTTCTGGGTCGTCACGGTGCTCAACCCCGACGGCACCGCACCGCCGCCCACGCCCGCGTCGCCGGCGGGCGTGACCTACCGGGTCTCCGGTGCGGTGAGCGCAAGCGACATCGCGGAGGTTCACGAGGGTGTCGCGCGCGCCGGTGCGTATCTCGCGACATCCGTCGGTGGCGATCGCGCGAACGCGGTCACCGTGAACGTGCGCGTCGGCGATGGGACCGAACAGTTCTGCTGCCTGACCCAAGGTCCGTCGTTCGAGATCGTCACGAGCAACACCGCATGGTCGGCTCCGCAGGCCGCGGCGCCAGACACGTGGACGCCATCGACCGAACGCAAGGAGCTGGCCGCGCACGAATACGTGCACATGTGGCAGTACGCGGTCGGCTCGAGGGCATGCATGCTCGGGCCGCGCTGGCTCTCCGAGGGCATGGCGGAATCGCTGGCGTACCGTTCGCTCGTGAGCGCGGGCGTCATACCAGCGGCGAACATGGACGTGTTCATCAAGCGGCAGCTGCGGAACGCGCGCTATGTCACGCTGCGCTCGCTCGAGACCGTCTGGCCAGCGGATGCGAATCCCTTCGCCGTCGGCTATCTCGCGGTGGATCGCATGCTCGCGGCGAACGGCCCGCTCGCGCTGCGGACCTGGTGCGCACGCGTCGGTAGCGGCGAGGACTGGCGCTCAGCCTTCACCGCCGCGTTCGGTCAGACCCCCGACGCGTTCTATGCGGCCTTCGAGGACTTCCGGATCGCCTACCTGCGCTAGAGAGTCGCTCGATCGTCTCGGTCAAGCCGGGGTGCGATGCGCATGATCAGCACGACGGCCAGAACGATGAGCGCGATCCAACTGACCATCGACCCGACCATCATCCAGACCATGTAGCCGTAGTCGACAGAACCGGGGAACATCATCGAATCACCTCCTTCACGCCTACGCGGCGGTCCAGCCGCCGTCGACGTAGACCTCGGAACCCGTCATGTAAGAAGCTTTCGGGCCGCACACGAACGCGATCACGTCGCCGATCTCCTTCGACGTCCCGAGTCGGCCCATCGGCGTCTTTTCTTCGATGGTCTGCTCGAGGGGTGTGCCGTGGATCGGCGCGATCATCGGCGTGTCGATGAATCCGGGGTGGATCGAGTTCACGCGAACGCGCTCCTTCGCGTAGCGGATCGCGGCGTTCTTCGTCATCAGCCTGACCGCGCCCTTGGACGCGTGGTAGGCGACCGACCCGCCGAAGCCGCCAACAGCCCCGAAGATCGACGACACATTCACGATGCTCCCGCCGCCATTCGCCTTCATCGCGGGGATCGCGTACTTCATGCCGAGCCAGACGCCCATCTGATTGACGGCGATCACCTTGTCCCAGCCTGCGCGCGTCTCCTGCTCAACGTCTTCGAAGGTGCCGATCCCGGCGTTGTTCACCAGGATGTCGACGTGACCGAACTCACGCACGATCTCGTCCACGAGCTTCTTCCACTCGGACTCGTCGGTGACATCGAGGTGTGCGAAGCGCGCGCACTTGCCCGCGCTGGCGAGCCGCTTCGCGAAGATCTCTCCCTCGTCCAAGACGTCCGTAACGAAGACGAACGCGCCCTCCTCGCAGAGCGCCTCGACTGCGGCCGCTCCGATGCCACGCGCGCTACCCGTGACGATCGCGACCTTCCCTTCAAGCTCCTTCACTGCGATACCTCCGAGAGCGATGGCTCTCGGTCTTACGGTCGTCCTGGGAACTGCCTGCGGATAGGGTCGGACCGCGTCAGATCGCGGCCGTTCGCCTCATGATGCTGTCGGCGCCACCCGCACACGGGCGTCGACGATGACGGCGCCACGGGGATGCGCGACGAGTGGGTTCGCGTCCAGCTCCGCGATCTGCGGGTGGCGCTCCACCATCGCCGAGAGGCGCAGGAGCGCATCCTCCACGGCGCGAACATCGCACTCTGCGGCGCCGCGGAATCCGTCGAGCAGCGGGAAGGTGCGCAGGGAACGCACCATGTCGTGCGCGTCCAGGTCCGTCAGCGGCGCGACGCCGACGGCGACGTCCTTCAGCAGCTCGGCGGTCACGCCGCCGGCGCCGCATGCGATCACTGGCCCGAACGTTGGGTCCTGGACGACGCCCAGGAGCAGCTCGACGCCCGCTGGCGCCATCGGTTGTACGAGGAACCCAGCGGGCTCGTGGCCATGCGTACGCACCGAGTCGGTGAGACGCCGCGCCTCGAGAGCGACCTCGGAGGCGACAAGACCCAGGCGCACGGCACCGACGTCGGTCTTGTGCACCAGCGTTGGCGCGACGACCTTCAACGCGACACGACCACCGAACTGGTCGGCTGCGGCAGCGGCCGCCTCGGGGGTCGCGACGGTACGCGATGCGATGAGCGGAAGCCCGTAGCACTCGAACAGCGCAGCGACCTCGGCCGGGGCGAGCCATCCTCCACCACGGGCGACCGCAGAGTCCAGCACCGCGTCAGCGTCTTCTGCCCTCGCATCGAAGCGAGGCACGGAGCCCAATGGCCGTGCGCGCCAGCGTGCGTAGCGCACGACATGCGCGAGTGCCCGCGCAGCGTCCTCTGGATACGCGAACGACGGGATGCGCACACGGTCATCCGAGAGCTCGGACGGCACACCCGAGAACGATAGGAAGACCGCAAGGACGGGAATGCGCCGCGGCAGCTCACTGACCGCGCCGCGGATCGCGCGCGCGACGTCGGATGCCTGAGTCACGAGCGGCGGCGTGAACATGACGATCACCGCGTCGATCGCTGGATCAGCCGCAAGCACGCGGATCGCGCTTGCGTACTCGTCCGCACCGGCGGACGCGATCATGTCCACGGGGTTCGCCGTCGCAGCTTCCGCTGGCAGGAACGCTCGCAGCTTGTTGCGCGTGTCCTCGGTGAGCGGCGAGATCTCGAGGCCCGCGGCTTCACACGCATCCGCCGCGAGGATCGCCGGCCCTCCGGCGTTGGTGAGGATCGCCACGCGGCCACCCGCGGGCAGGGGCTGGTTCGCGAGGAGCGCCGCGACGTCGAATAGCTCCGCCAGCGTCCCGGTGCGGATCACTCCCGTCTGGCGGAAGAGCGCGTCGGTCGTCACGTCGGACGCAGCCACGAGCGCCCCGGTGTGCGACGCCGTTGCGCGAGCGCCGGCCACGGAGCGGCCGCTCTTGACCGCAACGATCGGCTTCGTACGGCCGACGCGACGGGCGATGCGCGCGAACTTCCGCGGATTGCCGAATGACTCGAGATACAGGAGAGCGACATCGGTGCGCGGGTCGCCCTCCCAATACGAGAGCAGATCGTTCCCGGACACGTCGGCCTTGTTGCCTACCGAAACGAACGACGACAGGCCGATCCCCCGCTGTACCGCGTGGTCGATGACGGCGAGCCCGAGGGCGCCGCTCTGCGATAGGAAGCCGACGCGGCCTGGCGGTGGATACGTGGGCGCGAAAGTCGCATTGAGGCACACGTTCGGATCGGTGTTGATCACGCCCATGCAGTTGGGCCCGACCAGACGCATGCCTGATTCGCGACAGATGCGGACGAGATCGCGCTGCCGCGCGACGCCTTCGACACCCGCCTCGGCGAATCCGGCCGAGATGACAACGAGCGCCGCGACTTCCTTCTTCGCGCACTCGCGGGCCACCTCGAGGACGTGCGCCGACGGAACGACGATCACGGCAAGGTCCACCGCACCGGGGATCTCCCCGACGCTCCTGTATGCGCGCACGGACTGGACGACCTCGGCGCCGCGATTCACCGGATAGACCGCGCCGTTGAAGCTTGTCGCAAGTAGGTTGTGGAAGATCTCAGCGCCGATCGTGCCGCGGGTTCGCGATGCGCCGATGACCGCCACGTTGCGGGGTGACAGGAGACGCTGCATCGAGGTCCGCAGCGCCACGGCCTCACGAAGATCGTATTGATCGAGCGCGGCGCTCGTGAGATCAGTGGCGAGCTGCCAGCACTGGAAACCTTCGCGTGGAGCCGAGGCCGCGGCAAAGCCACTCTCTCGCAGGACCTCTGCCATACGTCGGTTGTCGGGAAGTACAAACGCCTCGAATGTCTGGATGCCACGCGCGCGCGCGTGCGCTGCGAGGTCGGCGAGGAGCAGCGTGGCCAGACCGAGGCCACGATGACCTTCGGCCGTCGTGAAGCTGACCTCCGCGCTCCTCGGATCGATGCGCACGTACTCGGCGTGCGCGACGATCCGACCCTCCGGTCCGTCGATCGCCACGATCCCGTAGGCCTCCGGCCCCGGCTCGGCCCACCGCGCCGCCGCGGCGTCGAGGTCGATGGCCAGCGAGTTGAAGCGCGTGTGGACGGCGTTCCGCGACAGGCTGCGTAGGAAGATCTCCAGCTCCGCCCGATCACTGGAGGCCACGGGCCGCACGCGCGCTGTGGAACCGTCCTTCAGCACGATCACGCTCGCATCGATCACAGGCCGGCGAGCTCCTTGAGGACACGCCAGTTCTGAAGGCGATCCTCCTGCGTGGCGCGTATCTCGGCGCTCGGCGTGCCGTCCGCCGCAAAGTGCGGCGCGAAGCGACCTTCGGTGCGCGCGAACGTGAGGAAGTCCACGATCGTCCCATCGGGCAGCGACGACCACTCGGCTGCCGGGAAGGGATTCCCCTGCAGGGAAAGCCGCTCCTTCAGTGTTGCTCCTCTGCGCGGGTCGTAGCTGAAGAGCGGGAACGCGCGCGAGTCGACGGCGAGGCGGGCCTGACGATTCGATGCGTCGTCGGCGATCCCGTGCTCCGGCTGGCACGGCGCGTAGGAGATCACCACCGCGGGTCCGGGATAGCTGTTCGCGTCGAGGATCGCTTTGTAGAAATGGTTCACGTGCGCGGGCGTCGTTTGCGCGACGAACACATCGCCGTGGGCCATGAGGATGCGGCCGAGCTCCTTGCGGCGCTCGGGTCGCCCGTGTAGCGACTTCCCGAACGCCGAGAGCTTCGTGACCTGGCCGCCGAAGGAAGCGGTCGACGCCTGGCCGCCGGTGTTCGAGTAGACCTGCGTGTCGAGAACGAGCACCTTCACGTCGGCGCCGGATGCGACCATGCGCGAGAGCGACTGGAATCCGATGTCGTACATCGCGCCGTCACCGCCGATGACCCAGAGGCGGCGTTCGCTCTTGCCGTCCTGATCCCAGCGCGCACGGATGCCGAGGGCGTCGGCAGGACCGTTCTCGAAGAGTGAGTTCGTCCAGGGCACGAGATACGGGTTGTAGGGATACGTGCTCCCGAACACCGTGTTGCACCCGGTGGAAGCGACGATCCCCATACCCTCCGCGCCATACGTCTGCCGTGTCGCCGCCACGAGCATGCGGATCGCTGTGGCCTCGCCGCAGCCTGAGCACGAGCCCGCGCCTCCGACGAAACCGGTCGCGAGCTCTCCGAGCATCAGATCGGCAAGTGCCTTCTCGTTGCGGTACTCGCGCGGTGTGGGCGGCAGCGAGCGGAAGAAGCGCATGTCGCGCGCGTAGCGATCGAGTGTCGCCTCTCCTTCCCGGTCATCGCTGACCTTGTCGACCATCCGCAGCGCGTCGTAGCCCAGCGCGACGCACACTTCGACGCACTCCGCGCAGCCCTTGCAGTGCACCGGATCGACGAAGATGCCGAAGAGCGCCGGCTCCAGGCCGCGCTTGGCGGGGACCTCGCCGTATTTCCGCGTCGCGACGAAATGCGACCCGACGGTGTCGGCTGCGCACATGGCGACCGGCTCGTTCTTCGCGAAGGAGTCGAGCCGTTCCTCGACCGTGCTCTTGGGGATCGCCACGCCGAAGATCGCCGTGTCCGGGCAGGCGTTGACGCAGCTCATGCACCCGACGCAGCGGTCGGCAATGAATTCCGGAATACGCGGCGCGAGGTGACTGAAGTCGCGCGTCGCCGCCGTTCCTGGCGGAATGATGCTGCGCGCGACACCCCCGTCGGCTGGAAGCTCAACATCAGCCGCGTTCGCGCGATACGCGCTCATGACCTCGCGGTTGAAATCGTCGACGTACGCGTGCACGTCGAAGAGGTGTTGCGCGTCAACGACAACGTGCGTCTCTTTGGGGGCGCCGGGCTCTTTGGTGAGCGTCATCGTCTGACCAGCTCGTGGACCACGTCGGAGGTCGACAGCATTCCGATCGGCGTGTACCCATCTTCCGCGACGACGACGAGCCGGTGGATCTGCCGTTCTTCCATGAGCATCACGGCCTCGTCGATCGGCGTGTCCTCGCGGGCGGTGAACGCGGGCGCGGTCATCAAATGCCGGACGGCCAGACCGGGCAGCGCTTTCCAGAGGTGATCGATGACACGGGCGCGGAGGATGTCGGTCTGCGACAGCACGCCGACGAGATGGCCCACGCGATCGATCACCGGGACCCCGCTGACGTGATACGTGTCGAGCAGTCTCGCCGCGTCGCTGAGCGGCCAATTCTCTGAGACGTTGATCGTGCCTTTGGTCATCGCGTCACGGACCATTCGCGTCGTCATCGCGTCACCTCCTGGAGTTGCTCGGCGGCTCGGGCACCATCGAACGCTGCGGTCACATCGATGACTCCGTCGTACGCCGCGCGAACGACGGCCATGTTCGCGTCGACGACCGCGCCGCCCCGCTTTCCGAAGAAGCGGCCAAGGCGCTCCTGGACCGCGGCCATCAGCCTCTCTTTGTCGAACCCAAAGCGCATCGCAAAGGGTGCTACGCGGAGGAACACGCCCACGAGCGCGACGCCCTGCATGCGCACGAGCAGCTCGGGCCGCGGCGCGTGCGCTCGCGCCAGACCGACGGTGTCGAGCGCGACCAGGCGGATGCGCCGCTGGAGGATCTCCGTACGGGCGCGCATCGGAAGGGATGCCCAGATGCGCTCCGGATCCGTGAGCGGCGTCTGCACGAACACCGTTCCTTCGTCGACGAGCCCGCGCAGTGGTGCGCCCTGCGAGAAAGCGGCGACGTCATGCAGCGGCACAAAGTCGACCCGCTCGAGCTCGGCGTGCGTGCGGATGGGGCCTTCCGCGATCGTGAGGAAGTACGCGGTGGGCAGTCCCTTCTTCTCCGAGCCGTAGCGCGGATACGCCTGAACGCGAAGCCCGAATAGATCGCCCACCAGGGCTGCGATGAGCTTGTTCGTCGTCACCGAGCCGAAGCCGCCGATCGAGTGCCCGCGCATGCTGAAGGCTCCCTTCGGCCGGACGTCCAGGTCCATGCGCTCGAGGGCCAGCGGATGACGGATACCGAGCACCGCGAATCGTCGCTCATTGGACAGTGGCGCCTGGAGCCAGCGGAAGACCGCGGCGATGTCGCCAGCAGCGACATCGCGCGAGCCGAGGCCCGCCGAGACGGACGCGACGAGAGGGATGTGCGCCCCGTCACTCGCGACATCCGCGAGCGCGGCCTTCACTTCACGCGTCAGCGGGTTGTCAGCCGCCGCGGGCTCATCGGTGCGTTCGATCACCGCGACGGCGCGCGCGTCCTTCAAGACAGCGGCGAGGCGCGCGGCCGGGAACGGACGGAAGCTCGTCACGCCAACACAACCGACGCGACGCCCAGCGCTCCGTAGCTCGTCGACGACTGCGATCGCCGTGTCAGCGATGGTGCCCATGGCGACGACGATCGTCTCCGCGTCTTCGCAGCGGTAGGCGTCGATGAGGTTGTAGGTGCGTCCGGTGAGCTCGGTCCAGCGGTGCATCGCGAGACGGACCTCTTCGGCCATCCGGTGATAGAACGCGCGCTGACCGATCTTCCCTTTCATGTACGCGTCCTGGTTCTGGACGACACCGGTCATCAGCGCGTCCTTCGGCTCGAAGTACGAGCGGATGTGCTCGCGTGGATCGCCGACGAATTCGCGCAACAGCTCGTCCTCGGGGAGCAGCACGTTCTCGAACGTATGCGTCGTGAGGAACCCGTCCTGGACGACGAGGAACGGGATCTCCGTCGCCTCGGCCGCCCGTCGCGCGATGGCGGTGAGGTCGGCGGCCTCTTGCGCGTTGCGCGCGAAGAGGATCCCCCAGCCCGTGTCCGCGACACCCATGACATCGTCGTGGCCGGCATGGATGTTGAGCGCTTGACTGGTGAGCGCGCGTGCGCCGACGTGGAATACGGCAGGAAGGCGCTTGCCCGCGATGACGTAGAGGACTTCCTTCATGAGGATGAGCCCCTGGCCGGCCGTGAAGTTCGTCACTCGCCCGCCGGCGAGAGCGAAGCCTTCGGCGGCGGAGGCCGAGGAGTGCTCCGACTCTGGCTCGATGAACCGCAGCGGCGTGCCCCACAGATTCGTCGCACCGTCGGCGACCGCGGCCTGGTACAGCGCCGCCATGGTCGTGGAGGGCGTGATCGGATACGCGCAGGAGCCTTCGGAGATCCGCGTTTCGACATGCGCGATCGCCTCGGAGCCATCGGCCACGACCGGGATGCCCGGATAGCGCGCTGCGGTCATGGGAAAAGGCTGCCCGAGCGCGGACGCGACGCCCACGGCCGAACGGCCCAACTACGTGGGTCGCACGTCATGTAGGGCGGTTAGATGACGAAGATGCCCGAGCGACCTGCTGTTCGCCGGAGTTTCGTCATGACCCATCTTCTCCGGCCGAAGGAGCCGATCCCCGATCTCCGCAGACCGTGATCGTTTTTGATGCCGCTCCCGGTTTCGCGGTCCTTGATGGGATCTCTGACCCGCGATTCCCTCGGCAGGCCCCTCGGGACGAAGTCATCCTCGCACCGGCAACGGCCACTCGCCACGGCCGATGGTCCCGAGGTCGTGCCTCGAACGTCCGCGCCGTTGTACGGCTTCGGCCGTCAGGGCCGCGAGCGGAACTGCCGGAAGCGGCGACGGGAGCGGTGCATTTCGCCGGTCTTCGGGATGATGCTGATCGAGCCGTCGACCTCGAGGATCGCCGCGGCGACGTCATCGAGGTCCGCGATCCCATGTTCGCGCGCCGCCATCTCGATCTCCTCGACCTCGACGTGCTCGCGCTTGATCGCTTCAGGGATGACCTTTCCGTCCTGAAGCAGGAGCGTCGGCTCCACCAGGAAAAGCCTCCCGAGGAACGGCACCGTCCTCCCGAGTCGTCCCAGGCCATAGTTCATGCCGAGCAGAGTCGCCGCGGAGACGATCCCGCCGGTGAGCGACACGTCGCCGCCGTTCATCGCGTTCTGGACCGCATTCGCGATGATGAGGACGACGACGAAGTCCGCGGGAGTCATCTGCCCGAGCTCCCTCTTGCCACCAAGACGGAGCAGGCCGAGGACCGCGATGTAGACGGCAGCGGTGCGCGCGATGATCTCCCACAGAGGCACGGTCGTCATCAGCACGCGGACATCCTGACCTATGGCGGCTGCTACGTCACGAAGGTACCGGCCTCTGTCAGGCCCACGCCTACATGCCTCCTCGCGCGTTGCCGATTCCCTCGCGCGTCGCGCACGGTAGCGTGACGCCCATGGCGATCTTCATCGCCTTCGTCGTTATTGCGCTCGCCGGCTTCGCCGCGTATGCCTACCTGCGCGCCATTGGGATCGGCACGGGCAGCGAGGAGCGGTTGGCGATCGTTCTCGGACTTGCCCTCACGCTCGTACTGAGCCCGCGCAGTGCGGCCGAATTCGCAGCCGTGGGCGTCGGGTCCATCGCCGTGATGCTCGGCGTCGCGTCGATCGCGCATCTGGCAGCCGTGCAGCTGCGCCCCGGCCGACGCGAGGAGCTCGCCCGCTAGTTCGAAGCGGCGAACACCCTCTCGCGCGGGCTCGCGGCGACCTTCGCACCACGCACGATGAGCACGGAGCATGGCGCGTTGAACAGGACGGCGCGCGCGACGCTGCCGAGGAACAGGCGCGAGAGGCCGGTGCGTCCGTGGCTGCCGATCACGATGCAGTCAGCATGCGCCTCGGCCGCGGAGGCGATGAGCTTGTCGGCTGCGTTGCCCTCGCGGATCTCCGAAGTCGCGTTAAGACCTGCGGCGACCAGCGTACCGGCGCGCTCGCGAGCGATCTTCGCTGTGGTCTCGCGAAGGGCCGGCAGTGAGTCGTAGTACGCCTGGACCGCCGCGTACGTACCCATCGCCGCGTCCGATCCGTTGAGCATGGACGGGAACGGCGCGTCGACGACGCTCACGACGCGGACCTCGAGATCACTCAGCGCCGGAGATGTTGCGATGAACCGCGCACCAGCCGCGGCGGTCTCGGAGCCGTCATCGGCGAGGATCGCTTTCCGAAGCGCGGGACCGCGCGCGATGATCACCGGGCACGGAGCACGATCGACCACCTCCGCGGACACGGAACCCAGGAGGGCGGACTTGAGCGCATGACGCCCACGACTTCCCACGACGATCAGGTCGGCCTTTGAGCTCTCCGCCTCCTCGACGATCGCATCGGCGACCCGGCCGAGTACGGTCACTGTCTCGACGTCACGTCCTGGGGCACGAAGCTTCGCGGCGATGCGTTCCAGCTCGCTCTTGATCTGCGCCACCGCTGCGTCCGTGAACGCGGTGATCGCCCCGGGATTCAGCGTGGCGACGTCGGCAAACGGCTCGATGGCGTGGAGCACACGGACGGTAGAGCCGGGCGGAAGGGGTAGGCCCTTCACGATCTTGATTGCGTCCTCCGCGTGGGGGGAGAAGTCGGTCGCGATGAGGACACGCATGACGCACCTCCGCTCGCGAGTAGGGTCGCGCGCCTGCGTCCGCTACGCGTGTGGCAAACGACCCTGCGCGGGCCGCCGAACGGCCCGGTATGGACCGTCGACCGCCGTCGGGCAGAGGCCCACGCACTTTGCGGCGCTTCCCGACAGCCCCGGATTGGATCCGGCGCCTAGCGTTGCTCGCGTTCGCTCCGCTCATCGCGATCTAGGCAGCGGAAAGGAGGCACACCATGGGCTTCTTCGCATTCGCAGGAATCGTCATCGTCGCGCTTGTCATCGGATTCGCGGTACAGATGTACGACAAGAGGGCGCTCTCGTACGAGTGGCTCATCATCGCACTTGCCGGGACGTTCGGCGCGTACTTCGCCAGCGAGAATTTCCCGGGCGCAACGGTCCCTCTCCTCGAGAGCATCAAGGACTGGGGTCCGGCGCTTGACGGGATGTATGTGATCCCGGCAGCCGTCACTGGTCTCATCCTCGCGGGCGTCGCGTACTTCGGCACGCGCACCAGCGACAGTCTTCAGACCGCGTGAATCACGGCCTCCCGATCCGAGAGACCGCCGACGCGACGCTCGCGCCGGCGGTCTCGCTTACGTGCCGCGCGGCCAGGTCCAATTCGTGATCTCAGGAGCATCCTCGCCGTGCTCCCGCGTATACGCGCGGCATGCGAGTCGCCTCTCCTGCATCAGCTGACGGACGTCCGCTGCCCGCTCGCGTAGACCCGGTACGCGATCGATGACATCCATCACAAGATGGAACCGGTCGAGATCGTTGAGCATCACCATATCGAACGGCGTGGTCGTCGTCCCCTCTTCCTTGTATCCGCGGACGTGAAGGTTGGGGTGGTTTCGTCGCCGGTATGCGAGCCGATGGATGAGCCACGGATACCCGTGGTACGCGAAGATCACCGGCTTGTCCGTCGTGAACATGGCGTCGAACTCGGCGTCGGGGAGGCCGTGCGGATGCTCGGTGTCCTGCTGCAGACGCATCAGGTCGACGATGTTGACGACCCTTACGCGGAGCTCCGGAAGGTGCCGTCGTAGTAGGGCTGCTGCAGCGAGCGTTTCGAGCGTCGGCACGTCCCCGCAGCACGCGAGAACGACATCAGGCTCGGCACCTTCGTCGCTGCTGGCCCAGTCCCATACGCCGATGCCGCGCGTGCAGTGGCGGACGGCCTCCTCCATGGACAGCCAGTTCGCTTCCATCTGCTTTCCCGCGACGATCACATTCACGTAGTTGCGGCTGCGGAGGCAGTGGTCGGCCACGGAGAGCAGCGTGTTCGTATCGGGTGGCAGGTACACGCGGATCACCTCGGCCTTCTTGTTGACGACGTGATCGATGAAGCCTGGATCCTGATGCGAGAAGCCGTTGTGGTCCTGACGCCACACATGTGACGAGAGCAGGTAGTTCAGGGAGGCGATCGGGCGCCGCCAATCCAGCCCGCGCGTGACCTTCAGCCACTTCGCATGCTGGTTGAACATCGAATCGACGATGTGGATGAACGCCTCGTAGCAGTTGAAGAGACCGTGGCGTCCCGTGAGGAGATATCCCTCGAGCCAGCCCTCGATCATCTGCTCCGACAGCACCTCCATCACCCGTCCATGAGGCGCGATGTGCTCGTCGGTCGGCAGTATCTCGTCGCTGAAGACGCGATCGGTCACATCGAACACGGCGTCCAGTCGATTGGATGTGGTCTCGTCAGGTCCCATGAGCCGGAAGCGATCCTGGTTGCGCCGGACGACGTCGCGCAGGAACGCACCGAGAACGCGGGTCGGCTCCGCGGACGTCGCGCCGGGCGCGTCAACGGCCACCGCGTACGAGCGGAAGTCAGGGAGATCGAGGTCCTTGAGTCGGAGGCCGCCGTTCGCGCGAGGATTCGCACCCATTCGGCGCTCGCCTGCGGGGGCGAGGCTTGCGAGCTCGGGTATCAATGCACCGTTGTCGCCGAACAGTTCCTCGGGGCGGTACGAACGCATCCAGGTCTCGAGCACGGACCGATGCGATGCGTTCGTGCGCGCCGCATCGACCGGCACCTGGTGGGATCGCCACGTGTTCTCGACCGGCTTGCCGTCGACGACCTTCGGCCCCGTCCAGCCTTTCGGCGTGCGCAGCACGATCATCGGCGAGGGCTGGCGCCGTGCCTGACCGGAGGCGCGCGCCTCGCCCTGGATGCGGCGGATCTCGCTCACCGCTCGATCGAGAGCGTCAGCCATCTGCTGATGAACGACCGCGGGATCGGCACCTTCGACGAAGATCGGGGTGTGCCCGTAGCCCTCGAGCAGAGCTCGCAGCTCACGCTCGGGCATCCGCGCAAGCACCGTCGGGTTCGCGATCTTGTAGCCATTGAGGTGGAGGATCGGAAGCACAGCGCCGTCGCGCACAGGATCGATGAATTTGTTGGAGTGCCACGAGGCCGCGAGCGCGCCCGTCTCGGCCTCGCCATCGCCGATCACGCAACACACGAAGAGCGACGGATCGTCGAGTGCCGCACCGTACGCGTGCGCGAGCGAGTAGCCAAGCTCGCCACCCTCGTGGATCGAGCCCGGGACTTCCGCCGATACGTGGCTCGGCACGCCACCGGGGTATGAGAACTGGCGGAAGAGCCGTCTCATACCCTCGATGTCACACGACACGTCCGGATACGTCTCGCTGTAGGTGCGCTCGAGATACACGTTCGCGAGGAGCGCGGGGCCGCCGTGACCCGGCCCGGTGATGAAGATCGCCTCGAGGTCCCACTTCTTGATCGCGCGGTTCATGTGCGCGTAGATGAAGTTCAATCCGGGCGTCGTGCCCCAGTGTCCCAGGAGCCGCGGCTTCACATGGTCGGCCCGCAGCGGCTCGCGCAAAAGCGGGTTGTCGAGCAGGTAGATCTGACCGACCGAGAGGTAATTCGCGGCTCGCCAGTACGCGTCGATGCGACGCAGCTCCTCATCGGTCAGCGGTCCGAGCGGCTCGGAGCGTGTCTTCGTCGCCATGTCGCGCCTCCCTCGGTCGCATCGCGTCCCGCACCGGTACGGCTAGGCTCGCTGGATGCGAGACCGCGTGCTCGTGCTGAACGCTGGATCGTCGACGCTCAAGGCAAGTGTGCTCGCGAGTGGCTCGGATGATGCCAAAGCGAGTGTGACCGTTCCGATGCGGGGTGTGGGGGACGCGACGACCTCGCTCAGCAGCGCTCTGCGGGCGATCGTCACCGGCGGGATCGACCTGGGTTCGATCCGAGCCGTCGGTCATCGCGTGGTCCACGGTGGCTCACTCTTCACGCGAACAACGCTCATCGACGATGGCGTGCTGGCGCGCATCCGGGAGCTCGCCTGGCTCGCGCCCCTGCACAATCCCGTCGCCGCCGAGGTCATCGCGGCGGCCCGCGCGGAGCTGCCGAGCGTGCGGCACGCGGCCGCGTTCGACTCTGCCTTTCACGCGACGCTTCCCAAAGAGTCGTACGTGTATGCCGTCCCGTACGAATGGTTCACCGAGTGGGGTTACCGGCGCTATGGATTCCACGGCCTGTCGGTGTCCTGGTCCGTCGAGCGAACGGCTGCGCTCCTTGGGCGAAGCGACCTCGGCATCGTCGTCGCGCACCTCGGCGCGGGCTGCTCGGTCAGCGCGGCGTGGCGCGGACGTTCGGTCAGCACATCGATGGGAATGACACCGCTCGAAGGACTCGTGATGGGAACGCGCGCGGGATCGATCGATCCCGGCTTGCTGCTGGCAGCGCAGAGAGACCACGGGCTCGACGCGCGCGCGCTAGAAGAGGCACTCGAGCACCGCTCCGGTCTGTTCGCCCTCTCCGGCCGCACCGCCGACATGCGCGAGCTCATCGCGCTGGCGCCGACGGACGAGCGAGCCGCGCTCGCGATCGCGGTCTTCGAACGCTCGGCGGCCGCAGCGATCGCGTCGGCTGCCACCGCACTGCCACGCCTCGACGCGATCGTGTTCACCGGAGGCATCGGTGAGCACGCGGCTGGCGTACGGGCAGGTGTCGTCCGCCGCCTCTCGTCGATCGGCGTACCCCCGATCGAGGATTCGGACGTGGACGTGGACCGAGTGCTGGCGAGGCGTCGCGTCGCCGTCGTCGTCGTCGCGGCGCGCGAGGACGCCGTCATCGCGCGCGAAGTGAGCGCACTCGTCAGCTGACCTCTGTCCGGCAGACCCCGACGCGACCGGGCCCGTTCGGCTCACGCGAAACTGCCGGCGACTCTGGCGAGGCCGCCTTCCCCCAGCGAACCTTGCGTCAGATCCACATGTTCGACGGAGGTCTCAAGGATGTCGGCTGATACGGCGAGAGGGCTCGTCTTCGGTGCGCTCGTGATCCATGGCCTTGGTCACGGGGGAGCGCTCGGCGCGCTCATCTGGATGGCACTGCGGCCGAGCGACCCGACGGGAGGATGGCAGGCCGCGCGCTCGTGGTTGCTGCCCGCGCTCCCCGCCGCGACGGCTACGCCGATCGCGGGCGCTTTCTGGATCGTGGCCATGCTGGGCTTTGTCGTCGCGGCCCTGTCGTTCTGGGGCATCGGCCTGCCGGGAGAGGCCTGGCGGTCTCTGGCGATCGGCTCCGCGATCGTTTCGCTCGTGGGCATCACGCTCTTCTTCGGCACATGGCCACCTTTCAACACGCTGGCCGCGCTCGCGGTCAACATCGCGGTGCTCGTCAGCCTCCTCTGGCTGCGCTGGCCGGCACAGGCGGCGACATGACATCGCCCTCGGTGACGAAGTACGACCTCAGGCTCGCGTACATCGCGTCGCTGCTCGTCGCGGTTGGCATGGCCGCCGTTTCGCTGGCCGCGCTCGTCGACTGGGACCGTGTCTACCCGGGCATCGAGGCGAAGATGCTTCCGCTCTTCGTCGGTCAGGACGCGCTCAATCTCGTCGTCGGCCTGCCCATCCTGCTCGGCGCAATGGTCCTCGCGCGCCGCGGCGCGCTGATCGGCCTACTGCTCTGGCCCGGTGCGCTCTTCTACGTCGCGTACGACTACGGCTACTACGTCCTGGGGGCGCCATACACCGTCTTCTTCCTGCCCTATATCGGCCTCGTGACAGTGAGCATGTACGCGGCGATCGCGGTCGTCGTCGGCATCGACGGCACCGCGGTCCGCGAGCGTCTGTCCGACGTCGTGCCGGTGCGACTCGTTGGCGGCTTCCTCGCCGCGGTCGCGCTGCTGTTCACGGCACTCTGGACCACGCTGAACCTGTCGGCGGCGGCGGGCAGCTCTCCGATCGATCCGGTCCTCCGCGTCGTGACGATCATGGATCTCAGCGTCCAGCTTCCAGCGCTCCTCCTCGGCGGGATCCTGCTCTGGCGGCGCGCGCCCATCGGATACGTCGTCACCGCGGGCTTGCTGCTGCAAGCCGCCACGTACCTCGCCGGGCTGTCCGCAATCACGCTCCTGCAAGAGGCGCTACTCGGCACACCGATCGATCCGGTCGCGGTGTTCCCAGGATTCGTCATCGGAGCGGTGAGTCTCGCGTTCGTCGCGTTCTTCGTTCGTGGTGCGAACGCCACAGGGAGGGCCGCCGATGCGGCAGGTGGGATCGCATCGCTCGCGCCAAGTGCCCGAACACGCTGAAGGAGGCCCTGCTATGCCAGCGCTCGCCAAGCCCTTCGACGCCTCGTTCTTCGTCGGTCTGCTCTTCGTCCTCTCGGCACTGGCCCTGGCGTCCCTCGCCATCGGCGGACGCGCACTGCCGATCGTGGGCGCCGGCCGCGGCGCTCTCATCGCGGTCGTGATGATCGGCATGGCCGGTTGCGCGATCGCGGGCATCAGCCAGACGACGACCTTCGGCTGGACACATCCGGTCATGATCCTGGGCAGCGTGCTCGGCGTCGTGGCTCTTGCCGTGATCGGCGCCGGGTTGTTCGGCTGGGACGGCATCCTCCGACCGGTGGCCGCGCTCGCGCCGGGCGGCGCGCTTGTTGCCGCGACCACCGAACAGCTGGCCCTGGTCGCGATCGCGGGCGTCATCGCGCTCAAGTTCGCGATCAACGTCGTCTTCGCGTTCTCGCGCGGCCTCATCACGCCCTAGAGCGCCGGCGCCTTGCCTTCGGTGATCCGCGCGTCGCTCGACGCGATCGGTCGCGGCCGTGTCGCGATCCTGACGATCGCGGCGACGTACGCCCTTTCGCTCGCCGCGGGCATCGCGATGGTGAGCTCGGGCAACGCCGATGCGCTCGAGCGCCGCGACGAGATCGTCAGGACAGCTCGGTCGAGCGAGATCACCGTCGCGAATAACGCCGGCGACGATGTTCGAGCGGCGCTGCTGGACTTCGCGTCGAACCTCGTGCTCGGAGGCGGCACCAGTACGGTGACCGGGGTGACGGTCATCGGCTCGTATCCCCTCGTCGCGTACCGCGGCTGGGTCGGCGGGATCGTCTCGGTCGACTCGCGACACGAGAGTCGCCTGGGTGACGCAGCTAGCGCGTCCTATTACCTCGTGACGCTCGCGCTTCAGCTGATCCCGTACTCGATCGCGGGCGGCATGGGCGTGTACCTCGGCGTCGGGGCGTGGCGCGCGATCCGCAACCCGCCGGCCCATTCGTGGCTTGGCCTGCCCACCGACCGCCTGCGCGATGTGGCGCTTTCCTACATCCTCGTCGCGCCGCTGTTCCTCATCGCGTCGCTCTGGGAGTTCTTCCTCGGCTGATCCCACGCCGCCGTGACCACGCGACCGCCGTCAGGCGTGAGCGCGGCTCTCGACGTCGGTCTTGATCATCACGCCGATCCCGCCGAATACCAGACCGAGGCCCGCACCCGCCGCCACCGTGGCGGCGATCTCCGCTCCGAGCAGGATGGCGACCAGCAGCCCCAGCGTCGCACCAAGAACGAGTCCCACTGCGACGAGCATGGGAGCGTCCGTCATCACGGCGTTGTCGGCTCCTTGCGCTCGACCTGGATCGTGAAGTCCGCGGCGATCGCCGCGATGGCGGCGATGGCAGCCCACACGGGCACGAGCGCGGCGCCGATCAGACCGAACGTGAGCGGGACCTCGATGAGCGTCACGCCGCCCGCGTCCTTGACGATGACGCGACGCACGTTGCCTTCGTGGATCAGCTCTTCGATCCTGGCGATGACCCTGTCCACGTTCTCGCGGTCGAGCTTGAAGGTGTCGATGATGGTGTCCTTGATCTGTGTTGCCATGACCTGATCTCCTCTTTCGTTTCTGCGCGCGGTTGCAGCGAAAGGCCTAGGGCACGTCGCGGCCGGCGATGGCGTACTCCTTGGATGCCTGCAGGAACGTCTTCATGCAGCCCGCTGTGCAGAAGAAGTACTCACGCTCCGCGAACGTGATGGCCAGATCGTGTTCGCGAGATTGCGTGCGATACACGGTCATGCCGCACACCGGGTCGATGTCGAGTTTGCTGTCAGGATCGGTCCGTGTCTCGACGATGGCGTCCACAGACTCACCTCTGCACGCGTGCTCCGAGCGTAGGAGGCCGCCCCCACAGCGGGCAGGGCCGGAGGTCACCACGCGAGGGGACCAGCGGCACTACGCCTGTCCTGCATCTGACCGCATGCTCGGCGCGATGATCCGCAGTGAGGCTCGCTCGCGCCTCGAGAACGAGCGCAGCCGCCTGCTCGGCGTCATCACGCGGGAAGAGGCGGCTCTCGCCGTTCCGCTCGAGGACAAGGGCGAGGATCTCACGGCATCGCAGCATCCCGCCGACGTCGCCTCGGATCTTTTGATGCGTGAAGGGACACTGCTGACGGAGCTGACGCACAGGGCGGAGCTCGCCGAACTGGACCGGGCGCTCGTTCGTCTCGCTCGCGGGACGTATGGGCTCTGCGTCGAGTGCGGAAGCGCGATCGACCCGGAGCGGCTGTCGGTGCTGCCCGGGGCCGCGCGCTGCATCACCTGCCAGCGCAATGAGGAACGGTTTCGCTAGCGAGCCCCGGCGACGACGCTAGATCTTGCGGATCACGAAGCGAAAGACGCTGCCGAGCTGGCTCGACTCGAGCAGGGCATTTCCGGTCCCGCGCGACCAGGCCGCGAAAGCGCTAACTGATCCCGGATCGCTCGCGAGTACTTCCATCAGCTCACCGTTGGTGAGCTCTCTGAGGGCGCGTGCGGCGTGGGCCACGGCCAGCGCCGACGTCTGACCCTGCAGGTCCAGTTTGCGATGGAACACGATCGCCATGCTTCGAGCGTCGCATTGCGACAGACGGAGCACGAGTGCCGTTCCGCAGATTGTCGGCGTCCGTTCGACACGTCCGGATGGTGTCGCTAGATGACCAGCGCTCCCTGACGAAAGTCCCCTGTCCGGGTCGTCACAGGGATCGGTTCGGGAACGACGAGGACGGGGCAGCCGGCGCTGATAGTGACGCGCTCGGCTGTGCTGCCCCAGAACGGCCGACGAGGTCCAGTCGCGCCGCGCGATCCGATGACGACGAGGTCCGCCGGCAGACGTCGTGATCGCTCGAGGATCGTCTCGGCGACGGGCCCCGCGTCGACGATGGGCCTGACCGCGCCGTCTCCGAATGGCAGCGCCGCTTCGCCGACCACGTTCTCGGCGCTCGTCAGGTCTTCGCGTTCGACCTTGACTCGTAGATCCAGGAGGTCGTCGTCGCCTGGTCCGAGCTCCGGCCAGGCACGCGGCGGGATCACGTTGAGCGCCACGACCGTCGCCTCACGTGGCAGCGGCAGCCTCCGGAGGAGCGCAAGGGCAGCGCGCGCAGCCGGGGATCCGTCGTAGGCGAGGAGTACCCGCTGCGGCGCCTTACCGATACCGCGCACGATCAGGATCGGCACCGGGCACAGGACCGCCAGCGTTCGCGCGGTGCTGCCGATGACGAGACTCGCGACCGCGCCATGACCGCGCGAACCGACCACGACGAGATCCGCCTTTCGGCCTGTCGCGGCGCGCACGATCGCGTCGACGGCGTCCTCGCCGTCCTGGACCACCCCATCGGCGCGGATGCCTCGTTCGATCAGCCGCGCGAGTGTCGCCTTGACGATCGCGCGGGCCCGGTCACGTTGACGAGCCGCCAGGCGCGACACGATGCCATCGCCGTTGGGACGCGCTGTTAGGAAGAATGTCGGATGCATCACGACGGTGACGCGATCCGCCGGCCCGAGCGGCAGTTCGAGAAGCATGTCGAGCGCGAGAGCCGCCCCGGCGGACCCGTCGGTCGCGAGCATCAGATGGAGGCCGTCGCTCCTTCCTGCGTCAGTCATCGTCACCCTCGTCGGGCTCTATCGCGAACGCGATCTTCAGATCGGCGCGGTACTGCGTGACCTTGCCGTTCTTCACCGCAACTGTGAGGTGCTTCACGTCCGCGCCGGACATGTGGCGAAGGCTCTTCGCAGCCGCGCCGACACCCTTCGCGACCGCGTCCTCAAAGCTGACCGTCGAGGTCCCGATGACTTCGATGATCTTCACGACCGGCATCACGTCGATGCCATCATCGAGAAGGTCCTCGTACTTGCGGTCCTTGGTCATGAATCCGAGCATGGCGTGCCTCCTCGAGTTCGTTTCACAGAGCCATGGCGACGCGCGCGAGCGCGGGACCCTCGGTCACGAGACGCGGTTTCATCGGCGGCTTCGCGACGAGGACCGCGCAGTGCGCCTGGCTCAGGACCTGGTCGGCAAGACTCCCCTGCAGCACTCCGCTCCCCGCCGTCATTCCGCGTGATCCGAGAACGACAAGGTCGGCGCCGGCGGCGCGGGCGCCCGCCAGGATCGAGTCGGCGAGATGGCCGCCCTCTGCGGTGCGCGCCTCGATCGCGTGCGCGGAGAGGAACGTCCGCACCTCATCCATGACTGGCCAGTGGCACGCGTCCGGGGCGGTCGGCAGCTGCAGCACTGTGATCTGCGAGTCGGCGGGGAGCGGCAGACGCGACACGAGCTTGACCGCGGTCCAAGCCTCCTGGGAACCGTCGATGGCAAGCAGCACGCGCTCCGGGGCGCTGCGGCGCTCACGCACGACGAGAACGCTCATCGAAGCATGGCGCGCGAGTGCGCGCGCGACACTGCCGAGGATCGTTCCGGTGAAGACGCCGAGACCGCGTGATCCGACGACGACAACATCAGCAGCCTCTTGGATCGAGACCAGCTCAAGCGCCTCCACGACCGGACCGTTCCGCACGTCCACGCTCACGGGCACGCCGTGCGAGGCAAGCGCTGCACGCGCGCATTCGCCCATTGCGCGGGCGGCATCCAGGCCGCGGTCGTGCAGCAGATCGGGCCCTTCCGGGACGACACCCGTGCCGATGAAGGAGTACACGGGTACGGTGACGACGCATACGTGATCAGCGTTCGATAGCGGCAGCGCGCAGAGGAAATCGAGCGCGATCCGCGCACCGGGGGAGCCATCAGTCCCAAATAGGAACCGCATTACGACCGAGCATCGGAGCCCATGCACGTGGCGTCTGTCAGGCATCACCCCGCGCGACCGAAAGTCGCACCGGACGCCCGGATGCGCCGGTCCGCGCGTCCGACGGGACCAACGGCGTGGCAAAACGGGCCGAGCGGCCGATTCCCGTGGCCAAGGTCGGACCTACGGTCCGGACCATGACCGAGGAGGTCGCCCAACTCGAGGCATATCGCCTGAGCGCGCGAGCGCTGGCCGCGCGCATCCTGAACGCGCAGGAGCAGGAGCGCGTCCGTGTCTCGCGCGAGCTGCACGACGACACCGGCCAGGCGCTGACCCTGCTTCTCGTGCGGCTGCAGCTCGTGGAAGGAATGTCGTCCGAGCCTGAGGTCCGGCGTGAGCTGGCCGATCTGCGCCTGCTCGTCGGCGAGACGCTCGATGGCGTACGCCGCCTCGCGGTGCATCTCGGACCGAGCGTGCTCGAGGACCTGGGGCTTCGCGCCGCTCTCGACTGGCTCGCCGATCGCGTCCGCGCCGAGGCCGGTCTCATCGTGAGCCTGCGGATCGACACCGACTGCGGGCACGTTCCGTCTGAGGTCGCGATCGCGGTCTTCCGCGTCGCGCAGGAAGCGCTCACGAACGTCGTTCGTCACGCACAAGCGACCCGCGTCGACGTGCGGCTCGGAACCGATGACGATTGCCTGGAGCTTCTTGTGGCCGACGATGGCAGAGGCTTCGCGGTCGAAGCGGCAAAGGCGCGTCCGATCGCCAGCGTCGGCCTCTTCGGAATGGCCGAACGGATCGCGCTCGTCGGCGGAGCCCTCGACATCGACTCGAGTCCTGGCGCCGGGACGCGCATTCGCGCCACGGTCCCGCTTCGCGTGGAGGTGTTCGCATGATCCGCATCGTGCTCGCGGATGACCACCAGATCCTGCTCGCCGGGCTCAAGCGCCTCATCGAGTCGAAAGGCGACATGGAGGTGGTCGCGACGGCCACCGACGCGACGACCGCGATCGAGGCCGCGCGCACGCACCGGCCCGATGTGCTTGTGCTCGACATCTCGATGCCCGGAGGCGGGCTCGAGGTCGCGCGGCGCGTCCGCGAGATGGAGCTGCCGACGAAGATCGTGATCCTGACCATGTATGCCGAGGATCGGTACGTCATGGAGGCGGTCCGGCTGGGTGCGGCCGGATACGTTCTGAAGCGCGCCGCGGACAAGGAGCTCATCGACGCGATACGCGCCGTTGCGGCCGGAGATGCCTATCTCACGCCCGCCGCTGTTCGGCTCCTTCTCGCGACGCAGCAGAACGAGAACGGCCGCATCGAGCCTGCGCTCTCGCCACGGGAGCGCGAGGTCCTGCGCTTCACGGCGCGCGGCTTCTCGAACCTGGAGATCGCCGAGCGGCTCTTCGTCAGCCCAAAGACTGTGGACACATATCGCTCGCGCATCATGGCCAAGCTCGATCTGCACCGGCGCTCGGAGCTCGTCGAATACGCGCTCGGCCACGGGCTTCTCGAGTGAGGTCGCCCGAGTGACGAAGCAGGTGCACCTCATCGCTGACGGTCAGGTCTTCTGCCGCCGTCTCGGGCGCGACATCGATTTCGAACGCTGCCTGATCTGTCCGCTGTTGAAGGACATCGATCTCGACTCACGTCACCCGAAGGTGACATGCACGCTGCCCGCTGAGGTCGAAGATCGTCCGCTCGCCCCTGCTTAGTGCGTACCCTGCTTGCCATCGGCGGCGCGCTCGCGATCGCACTGAGTGCCTGCGGCGTGGCGGTGCCGGTCGCGTCACCCACGCCGACGTCAAGCCAGGCGACCCAACGCGTCCAGATCTTCTACGCACGCGCGGACGAGTCGCCGGTGCCTCTC
>Ga0207653_10000074_pt1 | contig 73664 bp, 74 predicted proteins | sample KBSK5251metaG_FD_184341 | JGI IMG/M metagenome (GOLD analysis project Ga0207653, IMG submission 184341) | Corn, switchgrass and miscanthus rhizosphere microbial communities from Kellogg Biological Station, Michigan, USA - KBS K5-25-1 metaG... | ecosystem: Host-associated > Plants > Roots >... | reverse complement strand
GAGGCCGGCGGCGACGCCTACGAGGTCTGGCGCGTCCGCCGAGGGATCGCGCGGATGGGCCCGGACTTCGACGAGCGCTCGCTGCCGGCCGAGGCCGGCCTCGAGGCCACGATCGATTCCAACAAAGGATGTTTCCTCGGCCAGGAGGCGGTCGCTCGTGTGCGCAACCTCGGCCATCCGCCGCGCCCCCTCCGTCACCTTCACGGTCCGGGATCGATCGCCGTTGGCGAGCCCGTGTTCGTGGGGGCGAACGCCGTCGGCGAGGTCACCAGCGCGGCCCGCGACGGGGACGGCAGCACGGTGCTCGTCCGGGTTCGGTGGGACGCCGCGACCTTGCCGCTGACGGTCTCGGACGGCCGTTCGCTCGATGGAGCGCTCGCGACGAGCTAGTCCGTTCGAGTCATTTCGTGTCCCCCTGTCAGGTGAGGGCGCAATGGGTGCCTTCGCCCTCTTCCCTTGGCGCCGAGCGCTCTGTTATGAATCGGCCTCGGCCTGCCCGCGGCCGCGAAGGGGGGGTGCGACGAAGGTGAGGATCGACCGGTTCCCCGACGTTGATGTGGAAGCGCTGCCCGCCAATCCGTCCCCCCCGGATCTCTGGCAGGACCGCGCGGCCTGCTTCGGGATCGACCCGGATGTCTTCTTCCCGATCTCGGAGGAAGAGGCGGGCCCGGCGCTCGCCTTCTGCAACGTCTGCACGATCCGCGAGGAATGCCTCGCGTGGGCGCTCAAGAACGGTGAGCGCTACGGCGTCTGGGGTGCCACGACCGAGCAACAACGACGTCGTCTCCAGCGCAACGTCGCCTGACGCCGAAGGATCGGCTCGCTGCCGACACCCGGTCGCCAGGCGATCGGCGCCGCCCCTAGACTTGCCCGCGTGGAGCCCGACCGCACTCCGATCGACGCCGCCGCGCCGCTCCGGATCAGTTTCTGCGGTGGCGGGACCGACCTCCCCCATTGGTACGAAGAGCACGGCGGCGCCGTGCTCTCGGCGACGATCGATCACTCGGTCCGCGTCCGGCTCGTTCCGCGCGACGACCGAGAGATCAGGGTGCGCTCGAACGACCTCGGCCACATGGTTGCGTATCACCTCGACCGAGGGCCCGCGTACGACGGCGTCATGGATCTGCCGAAGGCCGCCATCGCGCGGATGGGCATCACCATGGGCGTCGATCTCCAGATCGAGAGCGACGCCCCGCCGGGAAGCGGCCTCGGTGGCTCGTCCGCCCTCGTGACCGCGGTCGTCGGCGCCCTGGCGATGCTGACGGATCGCCGGCTCAGCGCGCATGAGGTGGCGCGTCTGTCGCACCGCATCGAGCGTGAGGATCTCGGGATCAGCGGCGGATGGCAGGACCAGTACGCGGCCGCGTTCGGTGGCTTCAACTTCCTCGAGTTCTCGCGCGCGAAGGTGTCCGTGAGCCCCGTGCGCGCGAGCGCGCAGACGCTCGCCGCGCTCGGTCGTCGGCTGCTCCTGTGCTACACGGGGAGCGTCCGTCGCAACGTGGGTCTCATCGATCGTCAGATCCAGCTGCATCGCGAAGGACGCGAGGACACGATCCTCGGCATGAAGCGCCTCCAGGAGATGGCCTTCGCCATGCGGAACGCCGTCGAGCGGGGGGACATCGACGTCCTCGGGTCGTTGCTGGACGACGCCTTCATCGCGAAGAAGCAGATGAACCCGTTCATCGCCGAGCACACGCCGATCGAAGACATGCTCGCCGCCGCCCGCGCCGCGGGCGCGATCGGGGGCAAGATCTGCGGAGCGGGAGGCGGCGGCTACCTCCTCCTGGCCGCTCCGCCCTCCGCGCACGACGCGATCCGCGCCGCCCTCGTGCGATCGGGAGGACAGTTCGCCTCGTTCGCCTTCTCGAACGACGGGGTGCGGGCGAGGCGCGGGCGCGATGTCTGGGCACCATCGGCATGACCCGCAGGTTCGCCCTCGTCGATCGCGATGGAACGATCAACGTCGAGCGCGACCACATCACCGACCCCGACCAGATCGAGCTGATCCCCGGATCCGCCGAAGCGCTCGTCCGGCTGCGCGACGAAGTGGGGATGGGGATCGTGATCGTGACCAATCAAGCCCACGTGGGCCGTGGCGAGCTCGCTGCGGAGGATCTGGACCGGATCCACGAACGGCTGCTCGGGCTCTTGGCGGAAGAAGGCGCCGCGGTCGATGCGATCCTGCACTGTCCCCATACGTCGGACGCCGGGTGCGCCTGCCGGAAGCCGGCACCCGGGCTCGCCCTGCAGGCCGCCGATAGGTTTGGGTTCGACCCGGCAACGAGCGTCGTCATCGGTGACCACGCCGGCGACGTCGGTTTGGGTCGAGCCGTGGGCGCCATGACCTTCCTCGTCCTCACAGGCCACGGACCAGAGGAACGTGCGTCGGCCGAGCCGCTGGCCGATCACGTCGTCCCGGACCTGGCTGCCGCGGTGGATATCATCGCGACGCTCCTCCCGCGAGAAGGGTGATGTGGACAGCGAGCAAGTGCGCGGACGCGCGGCCGGGTACCTGACGGAGACCGCCTCGGTCCTGCAGTCGGTCGTGTCGTCTTGCCTCGACGACATCGTCGAGGCTGCCACCCGCTTGACCGCTTCGTTCCAGGACGGCGGCACCCTGTTGATCTGTGGGAACGGCGGCAGCGCGGCCGACGCACAACACCTCGCGACGGAGTTCGTCAGCACGTTGACGATCGATCATCCTCGGCCCGCGATGCGCGCGATCGCGCTGACGACGGACACGTCACTCCTCACGGCGATCGGGAACGACTTCGGCGTCGACGGTATCTTCGCGCGGCAGCTCGAGGCGCTCGGACGGCCGGGGGACGTCCTGCTCGGCATCTCCACGAGCGGCAACTCCGCCAACGTCCTCGCGGCGGCCGAACGCGCCGCAGCGATGGGCCTCACCGTCCTCGCCCTGACGGGGCGGTCGGGGGGGAAGCTCGCACCGCTCGCCGACGTCGCGATCCGGATCCCGTCGGACGTGACTGCGCACATCCAGGAGGCGCATCTCGCGACCGAGCAACTGCTCGCCCTGCTGGTCGAGCGGGCGATCCACCCCGATCCCGTACCCGATAGCGGGTAGGTATTTCTCCCCCACCGTTCGCATCCACCTGACGGGGTCACCCGTCGATATCCCCCTTCGAAGGGACATCCGGCACACGGACGTCCCGGCCGGATGGTCTGGCGTTCCCGAACGGAGGGCTCTGCATGACACGAATCACCTCTCTCTCGCTGCGCGCGGTCGGAACGATCGTGGCTGCGGCCATCGTCGTGCTCGGTCTGCCGACGCCGCCGGCGTCGGCCGCCCCGCTCGACCACGTGGCGATCACCGCCAGCACCCCGTCGCAAGTCGAGGGCAACAGCGGAACGACCGCCGTCACCTTCGCCATCGCGTATACGGGCCCGCCGAAGGCGTTCTCCATCGATTGGGCGACCGCGGACGGGACCGCCACCGCCGGCAGCGACTACGTCGCAGCCAACGGCACGATGAGCTTCAGCGGGGTCCCGTCGGACCGAACGAAGACCGCCACGGTGCTGATCAACGGCGACACGGTCGCCGAACCGAACGAGACGTTCACGGTCACCATCTCGACGCCCCTGCCCCTCCCCAACGTCGTGATCGACACCCCGACCGCGACGCAGACGATCGCCGACGACGATAGCTCTGCCTCGTTCGCGATCGGTGACGTGACGGCGGCAGAGGGGAACGCCGGCATCTCGACGTTCTCGTTCGCCGTCACGAAGACGGGGTCGACCGGATTCACGACCAGCGTCGACTTCGCCACGACGAACGGCACGGCCACGGTCGCCGACGGCGACTACGCCGCGACCTCGGGGACGCTCAGCTTCCTTCCGGGTGACACGTCCAAGACCGTCGATGTGACGGTGTACGGAGACACGAAGCACGAGGCTGATGAGACTTTCACGGTGGACCTCAGCGGTGCTGTCAACGCCACGATCACCGACAACCAAGGTGTGGGGACGATCACCAACGACGACCAGGTCCCGGACATCAGCGTGGACGATCAGATCGTGGCCGAGGGGAACAGCCCCACGACCACCACGATAACCTTCAACGTCACGCTGTCCAATCCGAGCGACCAGACGGTAACCGTCGACTACACGACCAACGACGGCACGGCCACGACCGCGGACAGCGACTACGCCGCGGCTTCAGGAACACTTACCTTCACCCCCGGGCAGACGGCGAAGACCGTCGACGTCACCGTCAACGGTGACGACACCACCGAGCCGGATGAGACCCTCACGCTCGATCTCTCGAACGCGACGAACGCGAACATCCTCGATGGATCGGGCCTCGGCACGATCACGAACGACGACCCCATCCCGGACGTGAGCATCGGCGACCAGTCGATCACGGAAGGGGACGCCGGTACCTCGACGCTCACCTTCGACGTCACGCTGTCGCACGCCAGCGCCGACTCGGTGACGGTCGACTACACGACGAACGACGGGACGGCCACGGTCGCGGACGGCGACTACGCCGCGGCTTCGGGCACGATCACGTTCGACCCGGGGCAGACAACCAAGACCGTCGACGTCACCGTCAACGGCGACCTGACCCATGAGGCAGACGAGACGCTGACGGTCTACCTGTCCAACCCCGGCAACGCCGGGATCGCCGATGGCTCGGGCCTCGGCACGATCACGAACGACGACCAGGTCCCCGACGTGAGCATCGCCGACCAGTCGATCACGGAAGGGAACGCCGGGACGTCGACGATGATCTTCAACGTCACGCTCTCCAACCCGAGCGACCAGACCGTGACCGTCGAGTACACGACGAACGACGGCACGGCCACGATCGCCGATGGCGACTATGCCGCTGCTTCGGGAACGGCCACCTTCGACCCCGGCCAGACGAGCAAGACGGTCGAGGTCACCATCAACGGCGACACGACCCATGAGTCGGACGAGGCCCTCACGGTCGACCTCTCCAACGCGTCGAACGCGAACATCCTCGATGCATCGGGCCTCGGCACGATCACGAACGACGACCAGGTCCCCGACATCTCCATCGACGACCGGTCGGTCACGGAGGGCAACAGCCCCGACACCACCACGATGACCTTCCACGTCACGCTCTCCAACCCGAGCGATCAGTCGATCACGGTCGACTACACCACGAACGACGGGACGGCCACGATCGCGGACGGCGACTACGCCACGGCGTCCGGGACGCTCACCTTCGACCCCGGCCAGACCGCGAAGTCCGTCGACGTCACCGTGAACGGGGACAACGCCCACGAGTCGGACGAGACGCTCACGGTCGACCTCTCCAACGCGTCGAACGCGAACCTGCTCGACGACTCGGGACTGGGCACCATCACGGACGACGACGCGGCGGCAACGATCTCGGTCGCGGACGGGTCCGTCGCGGAAGGCAACGTCGGTGACACGACGCTCTCCTTCGACGTCACGCTCTCGGTGGCGTCGGCGGGAGTCGTCACGGTCGACTACACGACCGCCGACGGCACGGCGACCGTCGCGAACCGTGACTACGACGCCGCCTCGGGCACGCTGACGTTCACCGCCGGTCAGACAACGAAGACGGTCGACGTGACCGTGCACGGTGACACGACCTACGAGGCCGACGAGCACCTGACGCTCGGGCTCTCCAACGCGACCGGTGCGACGATCGCAGACGACTCCGGCGCGGGGACGATCACCAACGATGACGCTGCTCCGACGTTCGCGATCGACAACGTCACCGTGGTCGAAGGGAACAGCGGGCTCACCGCGTTCACCTTCGCGGTGACCAAGTCCGGCACGACCGAACTGAGCTCGAGCGTGCACTTCGCGGCGGGTGGCGGGACGGCGACGGCGGGCGTGGACTACACCGCGAACAGCGGAACCCTCTCCTTCGGGCCGAGCGCCACCACGAAGTCGGTCACGGTGCTCGTGCACGGCGACACCGTGTTCGAGGCGAACGAGACCTTCCACGTGGTCCTGTCCAGCCCGACCGGCGGGACGATCTCGGACGCAACCGGCGTGGGCACGATCACGAACGATGACCTGCAGCCCACGGCGCTCACCCTCCATCGCCGGCTCACCCGGATCTACGTGACCGGACGAGGTCTGCTCGAGCCCGCCACGGCCGGCATGCATGTCCGCGTCGCCTTCCTCCACCGCGTGGGTGGCCGCTGGGTCAAGATCGCCGCGAAGACCGTCCTCGTGACGGGGCTCCGCGACCGCGATCACGATGGGAAGCCCGACGCCCACTACGTGGCAAGGTTCAAGCGACCGTCGACGCACGGCCGATACGAACTCCGGGTAGGCTTCGCCGGCTCCGCGACCCTTCGTCGGGCGCATCGAAGGATGATCTTCACGATCTGAACCACGGCGCCGAACGCGACGGCGGGGGCGCCCGGTTCCCGGGTGCCCCCGCCGTCGCGTTCGGCGCAGTCCTTGACGACCGAACACCTGTTCGGATACGGTGAGCGCCCTCGTTCGGCCCCTGCCGACGGAGGCCCGATGCTCCTCGAGCCACTGCAATGCACGTTGGCCGACGGCGTGCAGCTCTCCGAGGTCACCTTCGTGGTGGTGGACCTCGAGACGACCGGGGGCTCCCCCACCGACCATGCGATCACCGAGATCGGGGCCGTCACCTATCGGGGCGGCGAGCGCCTCTCCACGTTCCAGTCCCTCGTCGACCCACGACAGCCCATCCCCCCGTACGTCGCGCGGCTGACCGGTATCGATGACCTGCTGGTCACCGACGCGCCGGAGATCCAGCAGGTCCTTCCCAGCTTCCTCGAGTTCGCGCGCGGAGCGATCTTCGTCGGGCACAACGCGTCGTTCGACTTCGGGTTCCTGAACGCCAACCTTCTCCGTCTGGACTACGACCCTCTGGAGGGCCCGCCGGTCTGCACCGCCCGGCTCGCGAGGCGCGTCGTGTGGCCGGATGTACCGAACGTGCGGCTCGCGACGCTCGCCCGGTACTTCCGGACGCGTTCGATCCCGGTCCACCGCGCCCTGGCCGACGCGGAGGCCACCGCCGAGGTCCTCAACGGTCTGATCGAGCTCGGCGGCCGGTTGGGGATCGGCACGCTCGGCGACCTCCGCGAGGCCTGCACCGCGCGCGGGCGACCGAACTTCGGCAAGATCCGCCTGGCCGACCTGCTTCCCCGGTCGCCCGGCGTCTACCTCTTCGAGGATCGGACCGGGAAGGTGCTGTACGTGGGCAAGGCCGTCGACCTGCGTGCCCGCGTGCGGTCCTACTTCTACGGCGATGAGCGCAAGAAGGTGCAGGACCTCCTCGGTGCGGTCCAGCACGTGCGCGGGATCTCGACGCCGAACGGCGAGGCCGAGGCGCTCACGCTAGAGGCCCGGCTCATCGCTCGGTACGAACCGCCCTACAACGCCCGCGGCAAGCGATGGCGGCGTTACGCATACCTCAAGCTCGACCCGACGGAGGCGTGGCCGAGACTCACGGTGGTGCGAACGGCGTCGGCGGGCGACGGATCCAGCTACCTCGGCCCCTTCGGGTCCTCCGCCCGGGCGCGGCAGGCGAAAGACGCGATCGAGGACGCCTTCCGGATCCGCCGGTGCGCGAGGTCGATGGGCGTGCGGACCCGCTTCGCGCCGTGTGCCCTCGCCGATATGGGCCGATGCCTCGCGCCGTGCGACGGCAGGACCACCCCCGAGGAGTACGGCGAGCTCGTCGGTTCGCTGGTGGCGTCACTCGCCGAACCCGGCGACCTGCTGGAGAGGCTGGAGGCGCGGATGGAGGGCCTCGCCGCGGATGAGCGGTTCGAGGAGGCGGCGCTCGCGCGTGACCGCCTCCGGTCGATCGCGGAGTCGCTGTGGCGATTCCGGATCGACCGGTGGCTCACCGCAGGACGGCTGATCCTCCGCGGGCCACGGGACGAGCGGCTCGAGCTGATCGGGGGGGCGCTCGCGCGGAGCGGCGACGCGGCGCCGGAGCCGATCGGGTGGCCGGCCCCGCGCGAGCGCGCCGACGAGCTCTCGGCGATCCGCTCCTGGATCACCCGTCATCCCACCCGGGTGGAGCGGTGCGAGGTTCCTCCGTCGGAGCCCGTCGACGGCGGCGCGGCGCTGGCGCGGATCCTCAGCACGATGCGCGACCTCGGCCGCACGCCCGGCGGCCGACCGAAGGGCGGCCGGTAGACTCGGTCTCATGGAGACGGCGGTCATCATCGAGGGAGCCCGGACCCCGATCGGCAGGTTCCTCGGCTCCTTCGCAGACACACCGGCGGTCGAGCTCGGCACCCGAGCGGCGCAGGAAGCGATGCGGCGCGCCAACATCGCTCCAGAGCAGATCGACCAGACCATCCTGGGGCACGCACGCCAGGCCGGGAACGGTCCCAATACCGGACGGCAGGTCAGCGTTCGTTCCGGCGTGCCGATCGAGGTCGCCGCGTACAACGTCAATATGGCGTGCGGATCGGGCATGAAAGCCGTCCAGCTGGCCGCTCAACAGATCGCGCTCGGCGACGCCGACGTCGTGCTCGCGGGCGGCATGGAGAACATGAGCCGAGTCCCGTACCTGCTTCCGGAGATGCGACCCGGCCACCGGCTGGGCGACACGCAGATCGTGGATGCGATGTACCGCGACGGCCTCCTCGACCCGCTCTGCGGGCTGGTGATGGGCGAAACCGCTGAGAACCTGGTCGACCGCTACGACATCACGCGGGAGGAGCAGGACGAGTTCGCGCTGGGATCGCAGCACAAAGCCGCCGCCGGAGCATCACGTCGGGCGGAGGAGCTGTTCCCGGTCGAGACCGCGCTCAAAGACCGGCCGGTCACGGTGTCGGAAGATGAGCACCCCCGGGCCGACACCACGCTGGAGGGGCTGGCGACGCTGAAGCCGGTGTTCCGCGAGGGGGGGTCGGTCACGGCCGGCAACTCGAGCGGGATCACCGACGGCGCGGCGGCGATGGTGCTGATGTCCGAGACGCGCGCGAAGGCCGAGGGCCGGGAGCCGATCGCGCGGATCGTCGCCTGGAGCTGGGCCGGGGTTCCCCCGGAGCTGATGGGGATCGGGCCCGTTCCCGCCACCGCGAAGGTCCTGGACAGGACGGGGTTCACGATCGCCGACTTCGATCTGATCGAGATGAACGAAGCGTTCGCGGCGCAGGTCATCGCCTGCGAACGCGAGCTCAAGTTCGACCGGGATCGTCTCAACCCGAACGGCGGAGGCATCAGCCTGGGTCACCCGATCGGCATGAGCGGCGCGCGGATCATCCTCGCGCTCGCGTACGAGCTCCGAGCCACCGGGAAGTCCCTCGGGCTCGCGACCCTCTGCATCAGCGGTGGGCAGGGGCTCGCCGTCGTCCTCGAACGCTCGTGAGGAGGCCGTGCCGTGAGCGTCCATGCGGTTGTCCTGATCCAGTGTGACGTCGACGAGATCGCCGGGGCCGCGGAGGCGATCGCCGACGTCGATGGCGTCTCCGAGGTGTACTCGGTCGCCGGCGAGTTCGACCTCGTCGCCATCGTGCGGGTGCCCGGGCACGACGACCTGGCGAAGGTGATCCCCGGCGGTATCGCACGGATCGAGGGCGTCGAGCGAACCGAATCATTGATCGCGTTCCAGGTGTATTCCAAACACGACCTGGAACGGATGTTCTCGATCGGGTTCGACGAAGCCTGACCGCTCGGCCGCGTCGCTTACGCGGCCGAGCGCCACGCGATCGCGACCGGCAGGGACGTGCGCGACCACCCCGTGAGGCTCTCACCGGGTCCGCCGTATTTCTCGAGCAGCAGCCTCCGGGCGAGCGCATCCTCATCGGTGCCGGCCTCGACCACCCTCGCTTGCGTCAGTCGCTTCACGTCCCCGATCTCGAGCATGACCTGCGGCGACACGAGGAGGTTCCGGACCCAGTCGGCATGCTCCCGACCACCGGAGAGCACGTAGACGACCTCATCGTGGAGCGCGAACCAGATCTCGATGCGGTGCGAGTGGCCCGTGACGCGACCTGTCGTCGTGAGGTAGCAGAAGGGCCGCGATCCGAGGCCGAGATCCTCCGTCACGAACCGAAGAGCGCCCACGCGACCAGCACGCCGATCACGATCACCGCGGCGATCAGGAACAGCAGATCGCCGCGTTTGACCTTCCCCGGCTGCATCGCGTTGAAGCCCATCCCGCCTCCTGATCAGCCCTGCCGGACCAGGTTCTGCTCCAGCGAATCGACGCTTCGGCTGAGCGCGCCGAGCACGGAGTCACGGTCCAGCGTGAACGCCGGATGGATATCGGCCATCTCCTCGAGCGCTCGTTCCAACCTGGTCCCGAACACCTGCGCCGCCTTGAGCGCATCCACCAACGCCAACGCGTAATCAGCGGTGAACGCCTGTCCATCCCAGGGGCACCGTCCGCCGCTGGCGATGACCTGATCCGCGAGGAACTCCCGTCCGCAACGCTTGCAGGTTCCCTTGATCCTCACACCCGTTCCTCCTGGGGCAGCATGTCCCTGTGCTCGAGCAGTTCCCACAACCGATCAGCGACCTCGAACGGATCCGGAGGCTTCACGAACCAGGCGTCGGCTCCCGACCACCGGGCGAGCCATCCATCCTGCGAACGCTCGAGCAGGATCACGATCACCCCCGTGAACGGATCCCGATCATCACGCAACGTCTTGGCCAGCGCGAAGGCGCCCGCACGCGAGGCGATCTCGTCGGCGACGATCACCTGCGGACGGTCGCGGAGGGCGGCCTTGATCCCCAGATCACCGTTCCCCGCGGCGCGGAACCGCAACGCTTCTCCGAGTCGTCGTTCGATGCTGCGCACCGTGAGCGCGGTCAGCTCCCGTGAGCGAGGGTCGGGTGACACGAGCAGCACCTCCACGGTTCGGGAGGCTACCACGGGCCCTCCAGGCATTTTGCGGCGCACCGGACGCTCCGTTACGGTTCGGGCGAGCCTGCGCGCACGGCCCTGGGAGGCGCATGCAAGACACCGGCAAAGCAGCCGTCGCGGAGTTCATCGGGACGTTCGCGGTGATCTTCTTCGGCGCGGGAACGATCGTCGCCACCGGCAACACGGATCAGCTGGCGATCGCGCTCGCCTACGGCCTGGCGATCGCGATCATGGTGTCGCTGATGGTCCACATCTCGGGTGCGGTCTTCAACCCCGCGATCCAAGTGGCCCTGTGGGTGACCGGCAAGATGCCGACGGTGCGAAGCGCCGTGTACATCGTGGCGCAGCTCGCCGGCGCGGCCGCGGCTGCCTTCCTCTTGAAGTACTTCTCTCCCTCGCCGGCGTTCGACTCGGTGGACGGCGGCACGCCGAGCGTGCTCGCCGGGTACATGCTCGGGAAGGCCGTGCTGGTCGAGGCGGTCGCGACCTTCTTCCTCGTATGGGCCGTCTTCGCGACCGTGATCGACGATCGAGGGCCGTTCGCGAGAACCGCGGGGTTCACGATCGGGTTCGTGATCACGATCGACGTCCTCGCCGTCGGACCGCTCACGGGCGCGGCCATGAACCCCGCGCGCTGGTTCGGACCGGCGCTGGCGACGGGAACCTGGACCGATTGGTGGGTGTGGATCGCCGGGCCGGTCGCCGGAGGGATCATCGCCGGTATCGCCTACTGGTCCCTCTACCTCCAGGGACGTGACCCCGCGACGCCCTAGGACGGTGGGCGCGAGGGCTACCCTTTGTCCGTGATGGACGCGGAGGCCTACCTCGACGCCGCATCGGCGATGCCTCTTCGCCCGGAGGCTCGAGCTGCGGTGGTCGAGGCCCTGGACGCCTTCGGCGACCCCCTGACCATCCACGGCCCCGCCCGCGCGGCTCGAGCGATCATCGACGACGCGCGGGTGACGATCGGTCGGGCGCTCGGAGCGCAGGCCGATGAGGTCGTGTTCACATCGGGCGGCACCGAATCGGTCGCCCTCGCGATCGGGGGGGCCGCACGGGCGCGGCGCGAGCGGGGCAACCGCATCGTCGTGAGCGCCCTCGAACATCCGGCCGTGGGTGGGATCTGCAGCGTGCTCGAAGCCGATGGGTTCGAGGTTGCGGTGATCCCGACGGACGGGGCGGGGCGGGCGGACCTCGACCGCTTCGCGGTCGAGGTCCGCCGGCCCGGCACGCTCCTGGCGAGTCTGCAGCACGCCAATCACGAGGTCGGCACGCTGCAACAGGTGGCCGAGGCGGCTCGGCTCGCCCGGGAGGCCGGCATCGTCTTCCACACGGACGCGTGCCAGACGGTGGGCCGGCTGCCGATCGACGTGGCGTCGCTGGGCGTGGACCTCCTCTCCCTCTCCGGGCACAAGTTCGGCGGTCCCCCCGGTGTCGGCGCGCTCTACGTGCGACGCGGCGTCGGGATCTCCCCATACCCCCGCGGCGACGACCGGGAGCGGAAGCGTCGCTCGGGGATGGAGAACACTCCCGGGATCGTCGGCATGGCTGCCGCGCTGGAGGCGGCAGTGGGGACGATGTCCGACGAGGCCGCCCGCCAGTGGCCGCTCACCGCAGCGATCCGCGAACGGATCGCATCCGAGGTCCCCAGGGCGACCGTGCTCGGTCACCCGACGCACCGAGCGCCGCATCTGGTCGCGTTCGTGGTCGAGGGGCTGGACCCGGCGACGTTGGCGATGGCACTGGACGACCGCGGGTTCCGCGTGGGCGCGGGCTCGTCCCAGAGCGGCCGCCCGGAGGATCCGTCGCCGGTCCTCGAGCAGATCGGGCTCCCCGGCACGGGAGGGTTCCGCGTGAGCCTCGGTCCGGCGACGACGGAGGATGACGTCGGCCGGTTCCTCCGGACGCTCCCCGACCTCGTACGGCGGCTCCAACGGGTCGAGCGGCTCTCCTCCGAGGCCCTGACGCGGTTCCGCCCGCCCGAAGAGCTGATCCGATGAGCGAGGAACGATGAGCGACGGCAGGAGCGGCTCGCTGCTGCCGACGCCCGTGTGGCTGGTGCTCGGCGCGGCGCTCGGCGCCGCGATCGGCTCGGGCGGAGGCGACAACTCGGCCGGACTCGCTCTGGGGCTGGTCCTCGGCGCCTGTGGGGGCGCCGGCCTCTCCTATTGGCTCGGGCGCCGCCACTGAGCCGCGTCGTTCAACCGACCGTCCAGGTGTCCCCGCCGTGCAGCAGGGTCTTCAGATCGCCGGGCCCCAGCCGTTCGACCGCGCGATCCAGCTGGGAACGCACCGCCTCGCCGTAGGTGGACCGGTCTTCTTCGTGGAACACACCGATGCAGGTCGGTTCGGTCGGGCCGTGCGAAAGGTGCGCCAGCGCGAAAGCCAGCGAAGGACGCCCGTGGATGTCGTGGGTGACGATGGAGCTGGGATCCGACTCCGCGACCGCGGCGATCTCGAGTCGGCCGTTCTCGCCGACCCGCACACAGCGGGTTCCCTCGTCGAACACGATCGGCTCGCCGTCCACCAGACGGATCTGGTTGTGCAGCCCCTGCTGCTTGTCCCGGATGAGGTCGAACGCGCCGTCGTTGAACACGTTGCAGTTCTGGTAGATCTCGACGAACGCCGACCCGGGGTGCTCCGCGGCTTGTCGCAGCACGTCGGTCAGATGCTTGCGATCGTTGTCGACCGTTCGGGCGACGAACGTCGCCTCGGCACCCAGCGCCAACGCGACCGGGTTGAAGGGATGGTCGACGGAGCCGAACGGTGTCGACTTCGTCACCTTCCCTTCTTCGGAGGTCGGCGAATACTGGCCTTTCGTGAGTCCATAGATCTGGTTGTTGAACATCAGGATCTTGATGTTGACGTTCCGGCGCAGCGCGTGGATCAGGTGGTTCCCGCCGATCGACAGCGCGTCGCCGTCCCCGGTGACGACCCAGACGTGCAGATCGGGGTTGGCCGTCGCGACACCCGTCGCGATCGCGGGTGCCCGGCCGTGGATCCCATGGAAGCCGTAGGTGTCCATGTAATACGTGAACCGGCCACTGCAGCCGATCCCCGAGATGAACACGGTGTTGTGGGGCTCGATCCCGAGCTCCGGCATGAATCCCTGGACGGCCGCGAGGATCGCGTAATCGCCGCACCCGGGACACCACCGCGGTTCCTGGTCGGAGGTGAAGTCCTTCTTCGTCAGCGTGGCGACGCCGCTAACGTCACCGTTCTCCTCAGCCATGCAACATCCTCACGATCGCATCCTCCAGCTCATCGGCCCAGATCGGCAGGCCCTGGACCTTCGAGAACGTCTTCGCGTCGGCAAGGAACCGGGCCCGGACCAACATCGTGAGCTGTCCCGAGTTGAGCTCGGGGATCAGGACCTGCCGGTACTTCGTCACGATCTCGCCCGTGTTCGTCGGCAACGGGTTGAGCCACCGCAGGTGTGCGGTGGCCACCCGGTCGCCCGATCCACGGACACGCTGGACCGCGGCGCGGATCGTCCCGGCCGTGGAACCCCACCCGAGCACCAACAGCTCTGCATCGCCCGTCGGGTCGTCGACCTCGAGCGGTGGGATGTCGGCGGCGATCCCCTCGACCTTCTCGCGGCGGATGTGGGTCATGCGTTCGTGGTTGTCGGCCTCGTAGCTGATGTCGCCGGTCCGGTCCTCGCGCTCGAGGCCCCCGATCCGATGCTCGAGGCCCGGTGTCCCCGGGATCGCCCAAGGCCGGGCGAGCCGCTCGTCCCGCGCGTACGGAAGGAAGTCCGAGCCGTTCGCCTTCGCGAACATGGGGTCGATGGTCGGAAGCGCATCGACGTCGGGAAGCAACCAGGGTTCGGACGAGTTCTGCAAGAAGCTATCGGAGAGCAGGATGACCGGGGTCCGGTAGCGGATCGCGACGCCCGCGGCCTCCATGGCCACGGAGAAGCAATCCGCGGGCGACGACGGGGCCACGATGGGGATCGGGGACTCCCCGTGGCGACCGAACATCGCGGCCAACAGGTCGCCCTGTTCGTTCTTGGTCGGCATCCCGGTAGAAGGGCCTGCGCGCATCACGTCGACCAGGATCATCGGGAGCTCCGTGATCACGGCGAGACCGATCGTCTCCGCCTTCAGGTCGATCCCCGGCCCGCTCGTGCCCGTGACCCCGAGGTGCCCTGTGAACGCGGCGCCGAGCGACATGTTGGCCGCTGCGATCTCGTCCTCCGCCTGGATCGTCACCACGCCGAAGTTCTTGTGCTTCGACAGCTCGTGCAGGAGGTCGGATGCTGGGGTGATGGGATAGCTCGCGTAGAACAAGGGCACGCCACTGCGGACCGACGCCGCGATCAGTCCCCACGCGAGGGCCTGGGACCCCGCGACGTTCCGGTAGGTCCCTTCGGCCGCCGGCGCCGCCGCAACGTGGATCTGGTGCGCGAAGAGCTCCGTCGTCTCGCCGAAGTTGTAGCCGGCGTTGAACGACGCGACGTTCGCCTCGTAGATCTCCGGCTTGCCACCGAACTTCTTCTCGAGCCACCGGAGGGTGACGTCGACCGGGCGTCCGTACATCCAGGAGACGAGCCCCAGCGCGAACATGTTCTTCGACCGCTCGGCTTCCTTCTTGCCCACCCCGAGGCTCTCGACGGCTCGAACCGTGATCGACGTCATCGGGACCGGGTAGATCTGATACCCGTCCAGGGTCCCGTCGGTCGTCGGGTCCGAGGCGTAGCCCGCCTTCTCGAGGTTCCGCTGTGTGAACGAGTCCTCGTTGATGATGATGGTGCCTCCCCGAGCAACCTTGTCCAGGTCGGCTCGGAGCGCCGCCGGGTTCATAGCCACCAGGACGTCAGCATGATCACCGGGCGTCGTGACGTCGGTGTCCGCGAATTGGATCTGGAAGGCGGATACCCCGTGCACCGTCCCGGCCGGCGCCCGGATCTCGGCCGGGAAGTCCGGCAACGTGGCCAGATCGTTCCCGAGGATCGCAGTGGCATTGGTGAACCGGTCACCGGTCAATTGCATGCCGTCTCCGGAGTCGCCTGCGAACCGGATGACGACGTGGTCGCGCTCCTCGACGGTCTTGGTCATCGAACCGGTTGGCCGGGAGGCCATACGCTCCTTCTTGGTTGCGGACGGGGTTGCGCTTGACATCTAGCGTAGCGCGCCAGGTCGACACCGACCGGGAAGCTCACGTTGTGTTTGTATGGGGCATGCGCACACAACGATTGGGGGCCACGGGTCCCGAGCTGTCCGTGATCGGATTCGGCGCGTGGGAGGCCGGCGGCGACGCCTGGGGCCCCAACCGGTCGGAGTCCGAGGTGATCGACGCGATCGGTGCCGGGATCGACGCGGGGATGAACTGGGTCGACACCGCCGAGGTCTACGGCGATGGCGTATCGGAGATGCTGGTCGGCAAGGCCCTCGCCGGCCGACGCGACGGTGTCTTCCTGGCGACGAAGGTGGCCCCCGCTCCCGAGGGAACAGGGTTCCGGCCCGAGCAGGTGCGGGCGGCCTGCGATGCCTCCCTCGGCCGGCTCGGGATCGACGTGATCGACCTCTACCAGCTGCATTGGCCGGATCGGACCGGCATCCCCGTGGAAGACACCTGGGGAGCGGTGGGCGACCTGGTCGATGCCGGCAAGGTCCGCTGGATCGGGGTGTCGAACTTCGATCGGGAGCTCATCGCGCGGTGCCGCGCGGCTCGGCATGTCGATTCGTTGCAGCAGGAGTTCTCCCTCGTCCGCCTCGACGATCGCGACCTGATCCGTTGGTGCGGCGAGGTCGGGATCGGTGTCCTCAGCTACTCACCGCTCGGCGCGGGACTCCTCACCGGGGCACTCCGCCGGGAGGACGCCGAGGAGATCGACGATTGGCGCGCCTCCGACGGGCTCACGTCCGGTGCTCACCTCGACCTGGCGTTCGCCTTGGTGGAGGGGATGCGACCGATCGCCGAGCGGCTCAAGGTGAGCGTCTCGCAGTTGGCGCTGGGATGGAACTGGCGTCAGCCGGGCGTCACGAGCGCCATCGCGGGGAGCCGTGACGCCGAACACACGCGATCCAACGCCGCGGCCGCAGACCTGGAGCTCGACGGAGGCACCCTCGCCGAGCTCGAAGCCCTCATCCAGGCGAGCCGCGGGCGCTAGCCGGATCGACGCTCCACCTGGCGGATCCGTCGAACGATCCCGTCGAGGATCTTTACCGTCAGCTGGGGTTCGTCCTCGAGCAGCTTCCTGACCGTGCGTCGGAACAGTCGCACCACGCGGACGGGTGTGACGGCCGTGACCGAGGCCGTGCGCGGGCCGCCGTCGATCGTCGACAGCTCGCCGAAGAAGTCGCCGGGGAGGACCTCTCCGACCCGTCGAGCGTTCCGGGTGACCTTCGCTCTGCCCTCCATGACCACGAAGAGGGTCTCCCCGAGGGATCCCTCCCGCACGATCTCCTGGCCCGGGTCGAATGCCAGTTCGTCGGCCTCGCGCGCGAGCCACCGGAGATGCTTCTTCGGAAGGTCCGCGAACAGCGGGACGCCCGCGAGCGCGACCGCGGTTTCCCGTTTCGTGCGCGACGCCCGCACCTCGGGTTGGCGGACGGTCGCTGGCCCTTTGGTATCGCGCATCACCATGTCCGGAAGGCCCTGGGTCACGTTCGGAGCCTAGCGGGTATCCGGTGCATGGCGCCAGCAACGGTCTTCGCAGGTCGCGGCCGTTACTCTTTGTTCACCCATGGACGTACGCGAGCGACTGCAGGCGGCACTGGCCGAGAGGATTGTGATCCTCGACGGGGCGTGGGGTGTCCTCCTGCAGGGCAGCGGTCTGGAGGAAAGTGACTTCCGCGGCGAGCGGTTCCGGGAGCATGACCGCGATGTCAAAGGGGATCCGGACCTGCTCAACCTGAGCCGTCCCGACATCGTCACCTCGATCCACGACGCCTACTTCGAAGCCGGGGCGGACATCACCACGACGAACACGTTCACGGCGACCTCCATCGGGCAGGCCGACTACGGGCTGCAGGACGCCGTCCGGGACATGAACCTGGAGGGCGCCCGTCTCGCCCGCGAGTCGGCCGATCGGCACGACGGCCTCGTCGCCGGGTCACTCGGCCCGCTCAACGTCACGCTGTCGCTGTCACCGAAGGTGGACGACCCGTCGTTCCGGACGGTGGACTTCGATCAGGTCTACCAGGCCTACGCCGAGCAGATCGAGGCCCTGCGCGAGGGCGGCGTCGACCTGCTGCTGATCGAGACCATCTTCGACACCCTCAACGCCAAGGCGGCGATCGCCGCCGCGATCGACGTCGCCCCCGACCTCCCACGGTGGATCTCGGTCACGATCGTCGACCGCAGCGGTCGGACGCTGTCCGGCCAAACCGTCGAGGCCTTCTGGCTCTCGGTCGCGCACGCGGACCCGGTGATCGTGGGAGTCAACTGCTCCCTGGGGGCCCGCGAGATGCGTCCGTCCGTCGAAGCCCTCGCCCGCGTCGCGACCGTCCCGGTCGCCAGCTACCCGAACGCCGGTCTCCCCAACGCCTTCGGCGGGTTCGACGAGACCCCCGAGATCACCAGCTCACTGCTCGGGGAGTTCGCGGCTGCCGGACTCGTCAACCTCGTCGGTGGCTGCTGCGGGACGACCCCGGACCACATCCGCGCGATCAAGGCGGCCGTCGCCGACGTTCGGCCCCGGTCGCTCCCCGCGAGCGAAGTTTTCACGTCCTTCTCTGGCCTCGAGCCCTTCCGGATCACGCCCGAGACCGGTTTCGTCATGGTGGGCGAACGGACGAACATCACCGGTTCCAAGCGGTTCGCTCGCCTGATCGAGTCCGGCGACTTCCAGGCGGCGGTCGACGTCGCGCGCGATCAAGTGGAGAACGGCGCCAACCTGATCGACGTGAACATGGATACGGACCTGATCGACGGCGCGCAGGCGATGACCCGGTTCCTCAACCTCGTCGCGACCGAGCCGGAGATCGCGAAGGTCCCCATCATGGTCGACTCCTCCAAGTGGGACGTGATCGAGGCCGGCTTGAAATGCGTGCAGGGCAAGGCGGTCGTCAATTCGATCAGCCTGAAGGAGGGAGAGGACGACTTCCTCGCCAAGGCGGCGAAGGTCCGCCGATACGGAGCGTCCGTCGTCGTGATGTGCTTCGACGAGCGGGGCCAGGCCGACACGGTCGAACGCAAGGTGGATATCGCCGAGCGCTCGTATCGTCTGCTGGTCGAGCGAGCCGGGTTCGGCCCGAACGAGATCATCATCGATCCGAACATCCTCGCGGTCGCGACCGGCATCGAGGAGCACAACGAGTTCGCGAAAGCGTTCATCGAGGCGACCCGAGAGATCAAGCGACGGTGCCCCGGTGTGAAGGTGAGCGGCGGCGTATCGAACCTGTCGTTCTCGTTCCGCGGGAACGAGCCCGTTCGCCGTGCGATGCATTCCGCCTTCCTGTATCACGCGATCGCCGCGGGGCTCGACATGGCGATCGTGAACGCGGGCCAGCTCGACGTCTATCAGGACATCCCTCCCGATCTGCTGGAACACGCCGAGGATGTGATCTTCAACCGTCGTCCGGACGCGACCGAGCGGCTCGTCACGTTCGCCGAAGGCGTCCACGGCAGCGCGATCGCGAAGGAAGAGGATCTCACGTGGCGCGACGCCGAGGTCAAGGAGCGACTCTCGTACGCGCTCGTTCACGGGATCGACCGGTGGATCGAAGAAGACACCGAAGAGGCCCGGCAGCAATACGAACGACCGCTCGACGTGATCGAGGGACCGCTGATGGATGGGATGCAGATCGTCGGCGACCTGTTCGGCTCGGGGAAGATGTTCCTTCCGCAGGTGGTCAAGAGCGCGCGCGCGATGAAGAAGGCGGTTGCCTACCTGGAGCCGTTCATGGAGGAGGAGAAGCGCGTCCTGGTCGCCTCGGGCGGGACGGCGCGCGCGCAGGGCAAGGTGATCCTCTGCACCGTCAAGGGCGACGTCCACGACATCGGCAAGAACATCGTGGGAGTCGTCTTGGGCTGCAACAATTACGAGGTCATCGATCTCGGCGTCATGGTCCCCGCCGATGTCCTGCTGGACACTGCCCTCGAGGAACGATGCGACATCGTCGGGTGCTCGGGGCTGATCACCCCATCGCTCGATGAGATGGTCCACGTCGCGAAAGAGATGGAGCGGCGAGGGATCGATCTTCCCTTGTTGATCGGCGGTGCGACCACGTCGCGTCAACACACCGCGGTCCGGATCGCGCCCTCGTATTCCCATCCCGTGGTCCACGTCATCGACGCGTCACGCGTGGTGGGGGTGGTCTCGTCCTTGCTCGACCCCGAGCGGAGGATCACCCTCGACGAGGGGAATCGCCAGCTTCAAGCGAAGCTCCGCGCCCAGCACGAGGAGCGAGAGAAGACACCCTTGCTCCCCTACCGCATCGCGCTCCAGCACAAGACGCCGATCACGTGGAGCGCCGAGGACGTCTCGCCGCCGCCCTTCACGGGCGCGCGCACGCTGGAGCCCGCGCTCGAAGAACTCCGCGCGGTCATCGACTGGACGTTCTTCTTCTCCGCGTGGGAGCTCAAGGGTTCCTACCCGCAGATCCTCGACCACACGAACTTCGGACCGCAGGCTCGCGAACTGTTCGCGGACGCGAACGAGCTGCTCGATGAGATCGTCGCCGCCGGGAGCCTGCAGGCGCGCGCCACGTACGGCTTCTGGCGCGCCAACAGCGAGGGAGACGACATCGTATTGGCGAGCGGCGTGACGCTGCCGATGCTGCGCCAGCAAGCCGAGCGTGGTGCGGACGACCCGAACCGGTCGCTCGCGGATTACGTCGCCCCCGTGGAGACCGGGCTGCCGGATCACGTGGGTGCGTTCGCCGTCACCGCGGGACTCGGTTCCGACGAGCTCGTGAAGCGCTACGAGGCCGAGCACGATGACTACCGAGCGATCATGGTCAAGGCGCTCGCCGACCGGCTCGCTGAGGCATGCGCCGAGTGGCTCCATGCGAAGGTCCGACGGGACTGGTACGCACCCGAGGAGCAGCTCACGAACGAAGACCTGATCGCCGAGCGTTACCGCGGGATCAGGCCCGCGTTCGGCTACCCCGCCTGTCCCGACCACGTGCTCAAGCGTCGGCTCTTCGACCTCGTCGGCGCCCGCGAGATCGGCATGGAGCTCACCGAGACGGGCGCGATGCTCCCGGCGGCGAGCGTCTCGGGCATCTACCTCGCGCACCCGGCCGCCCGCTACTTCAACGTCGGCCGGATCGGGAAGGACCAGGTCGAGGACTACGCCCGCCGGCTCGGCGAGAGCGTGACAGAGGCCGAACGCTGGCTCCGGCCGAACCTCGCCTACGATCCCGACTGACCATCACCCTGCAAGGTCGTCGCGACGGAGTGGATCGCCTGCGTCAACTCGAGGATCTGTTTCGACATCTCGATCAGCTGATCGTTCTGGGCTTGTTCGTACTGGACGATCTTCCACTGGTTGTCCGCCAGGACCTGACGCTTCTCGTCCGCCCGGTTCTGGCTGATCATCACGAACGTCGATAGGAAGATCGCCTCAAGCGACACGATCATCGTCAGCAGCCCGTAGGGGTACTTCTCGACGCGCAGCCCGATCCAGAGCCCGAACCAGATGATCGAGACATAGACGAACGCCATCGATCCGGCGAACCGCGTGATCGTGTCGGCGATCCTGTTCTGGACGTTCTCGGCCCGTTGCGCGAGGTGTTTCTGGAGCGCGGGATGCTGCAAGGGACCGACTGACGGACGGATGCTCATGGGTCGTTCTCCTTTCGACCGGTCGTGGGAACCGTACGGCCGCGAACCGTGAGACGGGCGGAACGTGACGGAGTAGGGTCGCCACGTGGACACCATCGTTCGGCCGCCCGATGCGCCCCCCGACGAGCCTCGGTCGATGCATGGGGATAGCCGCGCGCCGCACCGGGTGATCGTCTTCGCGGTGATCCTCCTCGTCGGACTCCTTGCCGCGGCTGGGGCCTGGCTCGCGAACGTGGAGCCTCTCGGGAGGGGGGACTTCGGGTTCGGTGTCGCCGACTCGCTCCATGCGACCTACAGCGACATGGATGCGCTGGGCGTCTCGGGACGTGTCATCCGGATCCCGGCGGCTCCCGGCCTCGTCTTCAGGTACCGGTTCACGGTCGCGAACACGGGTTCGGTCCCGGTCACCATCACGGATGCCGGTTCTCGCACGCAACCGTTCGCTGTGAACAGGTCCGTCGTCGCGATGAAGCCGGACATGAGCGTGGGCGGAGCGGTCGCGGAGGGATTCGTCCCGTTCCAACCCTTCCTCCTCAAGCCCGGGCAGCAATCAGGGCTCGAGATGGAGGTGCGAGTGGCTGAAGATTACTGCTCCGCTCGCACTTCGTTCTTATCTTGGTACCAGGAACCGATCTCGTTCCGTCTGTTCGGTATCAACCGCCGGGCGGACGTCGAGACCGGGACGGAGATAGAACTGACAGGAACCGCTGCCACGAGTTGCTAGACCATCGGTGCCTGGACGATGCGATCGTCAGATCGTCTAATGGAACGAGTGGCCGCAGGCGCAACCGCCCTGCGCGGCCGGATTGTCGATCGTGAAGCCCGTCTGCTCCAGCGAGTCGATGAAGTCGACCGTCGCCTGTGAGAGGTACGGGACCGAGAGCTTGTCGATCACGATGCGGACCCCGTGCTGCTCTTCGCTCGCATCCTTCTCGGTTACCTGATCATCCAGGTACATCGCGTAGCGAAGACCGGAACACCCGCCTGGCTGCACCGCGACGCGCAACGCGATGTCGGCGCGCCCTTCTTCGACGAGGAGCTCCTTCACCTTGCCGGCGGCCGCCGGTGTGAGCGTCAGCATCGGTCCTCCGCGATGTCTCGGCGTTGTCTTTCCTGAACGTGCACCAGTGTACCCGTGGACGCACGCGAACCCTACCGGGCGGGTCGAGTTTCCGTGAAGGGCGCGACCTGTGCGCCGGCGACGCGCATCAGCTGCTCGGGCGCGATCGGGAAAATCGAATCGGGCGTTCCCGCTGCGGCCCAGACCATATCGAACTCCATGAGGTCGGGGTCCGCGAAACACCGAAGCCGGCCCGGATGGCCGAACGGGGGCGTGCCTCCGATCGCGTACCCCGTCGCGGTGCGCACCTCGTCGGCGGTCGCCTTGCGAGCATCGGAGGCGACGCACAGCGCCGCCAGCTTGGCCTGGTCGACCCGGTTCTTCCCGGACGTCAGCGCGAGCACCGGCTCGCTCCCGGCGACGAACACGAGGGACTTCACGATCTGGCCGACATCGCAGCCGATCGCGCGGGCGGCATCCTCGGCCGTCCGGGTCCCCTCCGGGAATCGCCGGACGTCCGGTGCGAGACCGGCGGCGGCGGCCGCGTCGGCGAATCGGCCGGCGGCGTCGCTCACGACCTGAAGTCCTGCGCGACGTCTTGCGCGAGCTCCTCCGCCACCAGCTCGACCGAACGACGCGCATCGTCGGACGCGCGCCCGGGCCCCACCCGATCGACGAGCGATCGCACGAGGACCCCTTCGGGGTGAACCCGGGCGGAGCCGCAGACGACTGCGACCGTGATCCGTTCGAGCTCGGCCGCGCGCATCACGCCGGCCGGCACCTTGCCGCGCAGCGACTGTTCGTCGAAGGTCCCCTCCCCCGTGACGACCAGATCTGCACCGCGGATCTGGTCGTCGAACCCCACCGCCTCCATCACCGCGTCCACCCCTGGCCGCAGGGATGCCCCGCAGAACGCGAGCAACCCGAACCCCAGCCCGCCCGCCGCGCCCGCCCCCGGTTCGTGCTGCAGGTCGAGGCCGAGGTCCCGGTACGCCACGGCGGCGAGGTGGCCGAGCGCGCGATCCAGATCCCAGACGTCCTCGGGCGAGGCGCCCTTCTGGGGGCCGTACGCCGCGCTCGCGCCCGTCGCCCCACAGAGGGGGTTGTCGACGTCGGTCAGGCCGACGCAGTCCACGGTGGCCATGCGCGGATCGATGCCGCGGGCTTCGATCCGCGCCAGGTTCAGCAGCGCCGCTCCCCCTTCCCGGATCGCCTCCCCCTCTGCGTCGAGGAACCGGATCCCGAGCGCGCGTGCCATCCCCGTTCCGCCGTCGTTCGTCGCCGATCCGCCGAGACCGACGAGCAACCGGTCAACGTCTTCATCCAGGACCGCCCGCATCAGTTCGCCGGTGCCGCGGGTCGTCGTCCGACACGGATCACGCCGAGCCTGCGTCAACAGCTGCAAGCCGGACGCACGCGCCATCTCCACCACGCCCGTGCGACCTCGTATCCCCGCCTCCGCGTCGAGCGGGGCCCCATCGGGACCGATCACAGTCCGGTCGACGCGACGAAAGCCCGGGATCGAGGGGTCGGCATCGGGCACCAGGGCATCGAGCGTCCCCTCGCCCCCGTCGGCCAACGGCACCAGCGCCAACTCATCCCTCGGGCGGGCGCGCCGCCAGCCGCGCGCGATCGCGTCAGCCGCTTGCCGGGCGGTGAGCGTCCCTCGGAACTTATCCGGGCAGACCAGGACGCGCATCGCGCGACTGTACACTTCGCGCGAGTTCGGCCCGTGGGGCGGTCCGGACGGCGGCTGCAGGAGGACACGCACAGGTGGCGATCGGGCGAGAAGAGCTGCTGGGCATCGCGCATGCGGAGCGACAACGTCTGGGCCGCATGATCCAGTTCGCCGAGCCCGACTCCTGGGAGCGGCCCAGCGCGGACCCGGGCTGGTGGAACCGCGACGTGATGGCTCACCTGATGGCCGGGGACACCGCGGCCGCGCAATTGGTGGCTGGGGAGCCGGCCGAGGAGCTCGAGGAGTACCGCGCCCAGCTCGATGGCGAGCCGTTCACCGTGGATGGCTGGAACGCTTGGACGGTGAACCGCCGCTCCGCGCTCGAGACCCGGGCGATCCTGGACACCTGGGGCACCGCGGCGGAATCGTTCCTCGTCTACTGCTCGAAGCTCGACGACGATGACTGGCGGAACGCTCGGTACCCCTGGATCGCCGGGGACATCGCGGCCCGGTACCTCGTGCAGTCGCGGGTCGTCGAATGGTTCCTGCACGGCGAGGACATGCGCGCGACGAACGGAGTCGGGAACGGGTGGCAGCTCGGGTGGCAGCATTGGCCGGTCTACCTCACGATCGATCTGGCCGTTCGCATGCTCCCGTGGGCGCTCGGTCAGGCGGGACACGACCTCTCCGGCCACAGCGTCCAGATCGACGTCGAGGGCCCGGGCGAAGGATCGTGGCACCAGGGTCTGGGGATCGGCGAGCTCCCCGACCCCGACCGCAAGCCGGACGCGATGATCGTGGGGCGCGCGCCGCAGTTCGCCCTCGTCGCGGGCAAGCGTCTGAACCCTGACGCGGTCCTCGCTTCCGGGAACGTCGTGCTCGGCGGCAACGCGGACACCGCCGATCTGATCATCCGGACGATCCGCGCCTACCCGTAACTCACGCGCGTTCGACCATCAATCCGCGCACGCGCCTCGGCACCGCGCCGAAGCGATACTTGTAGGCGTAGTCCCCCTTCAACAGATCGAAGACCGTACATCCCTCATCGATCGCCAGGCGGATGTCCTCTGCGACCAGGACCATGCCCGGCGCGAGCGAGCCCCACGCGCGGTCGAAGGCCGAGTTGTAGAGGTACGAGGTCCCGTCGCAGACGAAGCCGATCGTGCCCGCAGCGAGCTGCCCCCCGACCTCGATGAAGGTCAACCGGAAGACATGCTCGGGCAGGAACGCCGCGGCCAGGCGGCGGAAGAAGATCTCCATCCCGGGAACCATGAACACACCTTTCGGACCCTCGCTCATCCGATGGAGCTCGACGAACCGGTCGAGCAGGGGCTCCAGCGAGTCCCGGTCGGCAACGATGATCCGGAACGGACCGGCTTCGGCTTCCAGCTTCTTGGCCTTGCGCCGGATCTCGTGACGGAGCTTGGCGGGCAGCGACCCGAGGTACGCCTCCCACGTTGGCGGGAGTGTCAGGGATGGAGCGACCCCGTTCTGATCGTCTTCCTCCCGCACGAAGAGTCCCTCGTCGTTGGCGGCCTCCCGGAGGAGACCGAGCCACGCTCGGTCCTCCGCGAGGCCCCGCAGGTCGGCCGAGCGCCAATCGTCTCGTCGGACGAGCGCGGCCCACAGCTCCTTCGCTACCTGTCCTTGCGTCGAAGGCTCGCCGACGGGCCCCATGTAGTCGGTCACCTCCGTTCCGCCCAGGAATCGGAGGGTGTCGTCCATCCGTTCGAACGCCACGGCGGCGACCTGACGACCGTCCTCATCCTCGGCGAACGCGAGCAAGAGGTGATCGGGCGTCTCGCCGAACTCCTCCCAGTAGAGCTTCAGGAAGGCGGGCCGATGGAAGATCGTACCGGCGGGGTCGACGCGAGCGAGATCCGTCCAGTCACGCCGTTGGAAGTCACGGGCGTCCTCGCTGAAGACCACGCGCATCGGTTCATCGTACGGGCGAGTGCGGCGACCAGACCCCGCGTCGCGGGAGCGCGCCCTCGACCTGCGAACGTCCCCTCAGCCGACCGTGTGCGGCTGCGCGCCCGTCGCCTTGCCAGCGTCCTGGAGCGCCTCCTGCAAGACGTCCCACGCGAGCACGGCGCACTTGATCCGGATCGGGTACTTCACGACGCCCTTCAAAGCGACGAGGTCCCCGAAGCGTTCATCGTCGGGTTCGACCTCGCCGGCCATCATCCCGCGGAACTGCCCCGCCAGCTCGAGCGTCTGGTCCACGGTCCTGCCCGCGGCGGCTTCGGTCATCATGGAGGCGGAGCTCTGCGAGATGGAGCAGCCCGCTCCCTGGAAGGTCAGATCGGCCACCGTCCCGTCGTCGACGTGGGCGAACACGGTGATCTCGTCCCCGCAGAGCGGGTTGTTGCGGGTGCACGAGACCTCGGCCCCCGGCAGGTCCCGCTTGTTCCGCGGGTTCTTGTAGTGATCGAGGATCACTTCCTTGTAGATGTCGTCGAGCGCCACATCGTCTCCCGTCGTGGGTCGGACCGCCGTCTAGGACGCGAAGATATCGCCCGCGCGTGCGAGCGACGCGACCAACACGTCGACCTCCTCGGTCGTGTTGTAGACGTAGAACGAAGCTCGCACGGTCGCGGACGTTCCGTAGCGGCGCATCACGAGCTGCGCGCAATGATGCCCCGCCCGGACGGCGACACCCTCTTCGTTCAGGATGGTCGCCAGATCGTGCGGGTGGATGTCGTGGTACCAGAAGCTGACGGTCCCTCCACGGATATCGGTGTCCTTCGGACCGTAGACCAGCGCCCCGGCCTCGAGCAGACGGTCGATGGCGTAGCGCGTGATCTCGACCTCGTGGGCACGGACGGCGTCCATCCCGAGCGCGTCGAGGTAGTCGCACGCAGCGGCCAATCCGACCTGCTGCGCCACCTGCATCGTGCCCGCTTCGAAGCGATACGGGACGTCGTTCCACGTGGCGTGGTCGTGGAAGACCTCGCGGATCATGTCGCCGCCCCCGAACATCGGCTGCAGCCGGTCCAGGAGCTCGCGCTTGGCCAGCAGTCCACCGCTCGCCGTCGGGCCCAGCATCTTGTGACCGCTGAACGCCAAGAAGTCCGCGTCCAGACCGTCCATGTCCAGGGACATGTGCGGCGCGGCCTGCGCGGCATCCACGACGACGATCGCGCCGACGGCATGGGCGGCATCGACCAGCTGCTTCAGGGGCGTGATCGTCCCGAGCGCGTTCGACATCGCCGTGACGCCCAGGATCTTGGTGCGGTCACCGAGCAGCTCACCGAGGTTGGAGAGATCCAGGAGACCGTCATCCGTCAAGCCGATGTAGCGAAGCCTCGCGCCCGTGGCCTGCGCGACGAGCTGCCAGGGCACGATGTTCGAATGGTGCTCCATCTCGGTGATGAGGATCTCGTCGCCCTCCCCAAGGAAGGCCCGGCCCCACCCGTACGCCACGAGGTTGATCGATTCCGTGGTCCCACGCGTGAACACCAACCGAGAAGCATCCTCGACACCGAAGAAGCGCGCGATCCGCGACCGGGCTCCCTCGTACGCCTCGGTGGCCTCCTCCCCCAGCGTGTAGATCCCGCGGTGGGCGTTGGCGTTGTGGAGCCGGTAGAAGGCCGACTCGGCTTCGATCACCTGGGTGGGCTTCTGGGACGTTGCACCCGAGTCGAGGTAGACGAGCGGTTTGCCGTCGAACGTGCGCTCGAGGATCGGGAAGTCGCGCCTGACCGCTTCGACGTCGAACGTGCTCATCTCATGCAACCCCTTCGTTCGGGCCCTCGTCCGCCTCGTCGTGCGCCTCGATCCCGAGCTCCCGCCGGACGCCCTCGTAGCCCTTGTCCTCGAGCTCGTGTGCCAGCTCGGGACCACCGGACTTCACGATCTTCCCCAGCATCATCACGTGCACGAACCCTGGGGTGATGTAGTTCAGCATCCGTTGGTAGTGCGTGATGATCAGCACCCCGAGCTCGGGGCCGGCCAGCTCGTTGACGCTCTCGGCCACCAGCTTCAACGAGTCGATGTCGAGGCCTGAGTCCGTCTCGTCCAAGATCGCGAGCGACGGCTGCAGCACGGCCAGCTGCAGGACCTCGTTCCGCTTCTTCTCGCCCCCCGAGAACCCCTGGTTGACGTACCGCTGGACCATCGCGTCCTCGATCCCGAGACGGTCCATCTGTGTCTTCATGTGCTTGCGGAACGCGAGCGCCGAGATCTGCTCACCCTTGATCGCCTGGTACGCCGTCCGCAGGAAGTTGACGACCGAGACGCCGGGGACCTCGGTCGGATACTGCATCGCGAGGAAGAGCCCTCGCTTGGCGCGCTGGTCGGGCGGCAGGATCGTGATGTCCTCCCCGTTGAAGGTGACGCTTCCCTCGAGGATCCGGTACCCCGGGCGTCCCATGATCACGTTGGAGAGCGTCGACTTCCCGGATCCGTTGGGGCCCATCAGCGCGTGGATCTGGCCTTGCTGCACCGTGAGGTCGATCCCTCGGAGGATCTCGCGGTCACCGACCGCGGCGCGCAAGCCCTTGACCTCCAGCGTCGCGAGAGCATCGGTATCGGTCTGGGTCATCTGGTCACACCTCGATCAAGACGTCGTCGTCGGTCACGGTCACGGGAAAGACATCCACCGGCGTGATCGCCGGAAGCGTTCGGGCGGCGCCGGTGTCGAGGTCGAAGGTGGATCCGTGTTTCGGACACTCGATCGTTTCGAGATCCACATCCACTTCTCCCTCGTCCAAGTAGTAGTGCTCGTGCGAGCAGATCGCGTCGACCGCGCGGAACCCACCGTCTCCCAGATTCACCACCGCGACGAGGCGGCCGTCGACGGCGAACCGTCGCGCCTCTCCGGCGGGCACGTCATCGACCGAGCACACGCGGACCGCAGACGTCATCAGGACACCACCTCGGCGGACGGCTCGGCGAGCTCCTCTTGGATGGCGAGCTCCGCGTTGTGGCGGACCTCGTCCAAACGCACCCGATCCAACACCTCTTGGAAGAAGCCGGTCACGATGAGTCGTTCGGCCTCGGCGCGCGGGATCCCCCTGCTCTCCAGATAGAAGACCGTCTCCTCGTCGACCGGCCCGACGCTCGCCGCGTGCCCGCACCGGACATCGTTGGCCTCGATCTCGAGGTTCGGGATCGCGTCGGCCTTCGCGTGCTCGGACAGGACGATGTTGCGCGAGGTCTGCATCGCGTCGGTCTTCTGTGCCCCAGGTCGAACGTGGACCCACCCGCTGTAGACGGCACGCGACGCGTCGCGCAGCGCTCCCTTGTAGAGCAGATCGCTGCTGCAGTTCGGAGCGACGTGGTCCTGCACCGAGCGGTGATCGAAGTGCTGGGTTCCGTCGGCGAAGAAGACCCCGAGCATCTCGGAGAAGCCGCCGGCCCCCGCGAGCACCGTCTCGGCCTCGGCCCGGGCGAGCGAAGCGCCGAAACCGATCGCGAGGGAACGGAACTCGGCGTCGCGGCCGACCCGGGCACGCTGGATCCCGAGGTGTGTCACGCCCGCACCCCACTCCTGGATCGAGACGTATCGGACATGCGCACCGTCACCGACGACGATCTCGACGATCGCATCGGAGAGCGCCCTGGCCAGATCCGGTGACGCGAACCGGTCGATGAAGGTGACCTCGGCCCCCTCGTCCGCGATCAACAAGGTGTGCGGGAACGCCGCGGCGTCGTCGACATCGAGGTAGGTCAGGGTCTGCAGCGGAAGTTCCACCCGGACGTCACGCGGGATGTAGAGGAACGTTCCACCGGTCCGGAACGCTCCGTGGAGCGCCGTGAACTTCGTCCGGTCCGTCGGAACGAGCGTGTGGAGGTGGCGATCGACGAGCTCCGCGTGCGACTCGGCCGCCCGGTCCAGATCGCAGAACACGATGCCGAGCCCCTCCAGATCCTGCCCCGACGTCGTCCTCATGACGCTCGGCAGGTGCGCCTCGAAGGACAGCTCGAACTCTGAAAGATCCGTGTACCGCCACTCCTCGGTCTCTTGGGACGGGATCGGCAACGCGCGGAACTCCTCGAACGCTTGCTTGCGCATGCGCTGCAGCGGTTCCGTAGCCTTTGGCAGCAGCTCGAAAGCGGCTTCGTCGAACGTGAGAGACGTCATCGATAGGAATCCTACTCAATGGGTCGGATTCGCGACCGCGAGCGGTCACGGCCTGGGGAGCAACCGGCGTCCCTACCCGACCGAGCCCTCCATCTGCAGCTCGATCAGGCGATTCAGCTCGACGGCGTATTCCATCGGGAGCTCGCGGGTGATCGGCTCGATGAACCCGTTCACGATCATGGCGGTCGCCTCGACCTCGGAGAGGCCCCGGCTCATCAGATAGAAGAGCTGGTCCTCCCCGACCTTCGAGACCGTGGCCTCATGGCCGAGCGCGGCCGTCTCGTCCTCGACCTCGATGTACGGGTAGGTGTCGGAGCGGCTCTCCTCGTCCAAGATAAGGGCGTCGCACCGCACGTTGGACCGAGCGTGATGCGCGCCGGGCTCGACCCGAACCAGACCCCGATAGCCGGTCCTGCCGCCGTCCTTCGAGACCGACTTCGAGGTGATGACGCTGGTCGTGTACGGCGCAGCGTGGATCGCCTTCCCGCCCGCGTCCGTGTGCATCCCCTTGCCTGCGAACGCGACGGAGAGCACTTCGCCGCGCGCGCCCTTGCCCAGCAGGTAGATCGACGGGTACTTCATGGTGACCTTCGAACCGATGTTGCCGTCGACCCACTCCATCACGGCGTCTTCGTAGGCGGCCGCGCGCTTGGTCACGAGGTTGTAGACGTTGGTGGACCAGTTCTGGATGGTGGTGTATCGGACCCGCGCACCCTTCATCGCCTTGATCTCCACGACGGCAGAGTGTAGGGAGTCGCTGGTGTAGATCGGGGCCGAGCAGCCCTCGACGTAGTGCACGTAGGAACCCTCGTCCGCGATGATCAGCGTCCGCTCGAACTGCCCCATGTTCTCGGCGTTGATCCGGAAGTACGCCTGCAACGGGATGTCGACCTGGACGCCCGGCGGCACGTAGATGAACGAGCCACCCGACCACACCGCGGTGTTGAGGGCGGCGAACTTGTTGTCGTTCGCCGGGATCAAGGTGCCGAAGTGTTCCTTGACGAGGTCGGGGTAGTCGCGGAGGGCCGAGTCCATGTCGGTGAACAGCACACCGATGTCGTCCAGCTCCTTCTTGATCTTGTGGTAAACGACCTCGCTCTCGTACTGCGCCGACACACCCCCGAGGTACTTCTTCTCCGCCTCCGGGATCCCCAGCTTGTCCCAGGTCCCGCGGATGTCCTCGGGCAGGTCCTCCCAGTTCTGCGCCTGCTTCTCCGTGGAACGGATGAAGTAGTAGATGTTGTCGAAGTCGATGCCGGAGAGGTCCGCTCCCCACCACGGCATGGGGCGTTGCTCGAAGTGCTTCAGGGCCTTCAGCCGGCGCTTGCGCATCCAGTCCGGCTCGGACTTGCGAGCGGAGATCTCCTCGACCACCGCTTCGGACAGCCCTCGCTTGGGCACGAAGACGGAGTTCGACTCGTCCTTCCAGTCGAACCGATACCCCTTGCTCAGCTCTCGGAGGTGCTCCTCTTGGCTGACGGCCACGCCATGATCCCCCTTCACACCGATCGGGGCGGTCGCCCCGCCGATCACGACCGAAAGTCTACTCCAGGGGTCGGATTCACGACCCCGGCCTCTTTCCGCAGCCGGCCACGTGCATCGATAGGGTCCGTTCGATGGGCTCCCCGTCGCTCGTCCGGAGACGCCTCGACGCGGCCGCTGCCGTCGCCGGCCTCGTGCTCTTCGGGCTGTGCGCGCTGGTGGCGAACCGCGGGGTTCCCGCCCCCGAGCGCGCGGTGTTCTCGTGGATCAACGGGCTCCCCAACGGCCTCACGTTCACGGCCCATACCGTCCAGTTCCTCGGCGTCCTCGCGGTCGGGCCGATCGTCGCGATGATCGCCCTGGCCGCGCGGCGGCCGCGTCTCGCGGCCGCCGCACTCATCGTGACCGTCCTCAAACTCCTCGCCGAACGCCTCGTGTGGCGGCTTGTCGCACGCGATCGTCCGGGTGTGACCGAGCCCGGAGCCCTGATCAGGGCCGGGACCCCGAGCTCAGGGCTCTCATTCGTCTCCGGCCACGTCGTGCTGGTGACGGGACTCGCGTGGTGCGTGACGCCCTACCTGCGCGGCGCGTGGCGCTCGGCACCGTGGATCGTGGTCACGCTCGTCGCGTTCGCCCGGATCTACCTCGGGGCCCATAACCCAGTCGATGTCCTCGGTGGGTTCGGCCTGGGCCTCGCCATCGGTGCCCTCACCAACCTGATCCTCGGCGTTCCTCAGCCCAGCTCAACCGGCGCACCGACGAGCGACCCGTACTCGGTCCAGGATCCGTCGTAGTTCTTGACGTTCGGATACCCGAGCAGCTCCTGCAGGGCGAACCACGTATGGGAGCTGCGCTCGCCGATCCGGCAGTAGGCGATGACGTCGCGGTCGGCGGTGATCCCCTCGGCCTCGTAGAGCGCCTTGAGCTCATCCGCGTTCTTGAAGGTGCCGTCGTCGTTCGCGGCCTGGACCCAAGGGATGTTCGCGGCGCCCGCGATGTGCCCGGGCACCTGGGCCTGCTCCTGTGGGAGGTGGTCCGGCGCGAGCTTCTCACCCCGGTACTCCTCCGGTGAGCGGACGTCGACGAAGCCCGTCGCCGACCCGACCTTCGAGATCACTTCGTCGCGGAGGGCTCGGATCTGCGGTCGCTCGTCGCCCAACAGCACGTGGTCAGATGGCTGGTAGCTCGGTACGTCCTGGGCCAGCTCGCGGCTCTCCAGCTCCCACTTCTTCCGGCCGCCATCCAGCAGCTTCACGTCGTCGAACCCGCGGAGCTTGAGCAACCAGTAGGCGTACGCCGCGAACCAGTTGTTGTTGCCGCCGTACAGCACGACCGTCGTTCCGGAACCTACGCCCGCCGCCGAGAGGAGCTCGGCGAAGCCGCCCTGGTCCAGGTAGTCGCGGCCAACCGGGGTATGCAGGTCGGTGGTCCAGTTCCAGCCGACGGCGCCGCGGATGTGTCCTTTCTCGTACGCCGTCGTGTCCTCATCAACCTCGATCACGCGGACATCGGGGTCGTCGAGTTGTCCTTCCAGCCAGTCGGTGGAAACCAGGACATCCGGGTTCGCGTACTCGGTCATGCGGATGAACCTCCTTGCGTTCGACGTCGGAGCGGTCGGTGGATGGATCGTGAGACGTGCCTCGATCCTTCAGGATCGACAACACAAACGCGATGGGATCATGCGACCGACGAGTCCACGGGCACGCGTCCGGATCACGATCCCCACCCCCACGGTTGGGTCATGCCTGGTTCTACTCGTGTTGCAGGTGCAACGTCAACCGGACGATCGCTCAGAAGATGCCAAGCGAGGCCTTCGCTTCGTCCGACATCAGCTCCGGCGACCACGGCGGCCGGAAGACGAGCTCGGGCCTGACCTCACCGATCCCCTCGATCGGTGCCAGGAACGCACGGATCTGGTCCTCGATCAGGGGCCCGATGGGACACCCCATCGTGGTGAGGCTGTACGTGATGTCGACGTCCCCGCCCTCGTGGACGTCAACGCTGTAGACGAGGCCGAGGTCGACGATGTTGATACCCAGCTCAGGGTCGTAGACCTGCATCAGCGCCTGGAGGATCCGCTCGCGGAGGTTGCCCTCGGGAGCCTCTTCCGCGGCAACGGGGCTCTGCGTCTTCACATCCTGCTCATCCATCGGATCGCTCCCACCCTCGTCGTTGGTTCTTTGTCGGCCATTCGTCCGGCACGGAAATTTCGGCACTATGCTTCCCTCAACGATACCGCCCCTTCCGTCGAGGAGACCGATGTCGATCCGCGCCCTCATCGTTGATGACCATCCCGTCACGCGGGAGGGGCTCCGAACCGCCCTGGAGCTCTCCGAAGACGTCGTGGTGGTCGTCGGAGAGGCCGGCAGCGGGGAGGAGGCCGTCGAGCAGGCCCGCGAGCTGATGCCGGACGTCGTGTTCATGGACGTCCGGATGCCCGGGATGGACGGCATCGAAGCGACCCGCCGGATCCGCGAGGCGTCGCCCGAGACCAAGGTGATCCTCATCACGATCGACGAGTCACGCGGGGCCATCTCCGAGGCGATCCAGGCGGGAGTATCGGGCTACCTGCTCAAGGATGCTTCCCCCGACGCGCTCGTGGACGCCGCACGCAACGCCATCGAGGGCAACGCGGTGATCCACCCACAGCTCACGAAGACGTTCATCGAGGAGGCCCAGGCGGTCGGCGACGAGCCGAAGACCGCCCCGCTGTCCAAACGCGAACGCGAGATCCTCCAGAAGGTGGCCGACGGGGCGACCACCCGCCAGGTCGCCACCGAGCTCGGGATCTCCCCCCACACGGTCAAGACCCATCTCGAGCGCATCTTCGAGAAGCTGGGCGCGAACGATCGGGCCCAAGCGGTCGCGATCGCGATCCGCACCGGCATCGTGCACTGATCGGGCGCTACGGCTGGGCCGTTCGACCCTCCCCGTAGCTCGCTCAACCTCCGAGAGGGTCGGTCGATATCCCCAGCAGATGGCCACCGTTCTGCTCTTCGACTCGGCGGACGAGGTCGCGCGGCTGCAGTACCACATGCTCCATGCGGCGCCCGAGCTCCAGATCGAAGTCACGTCGGACGCGTTCCGTGCGGTCGAGTCGACCGCTCGCACGCGTCCGGACGTCGTCGTGGTCGACCTGGGTCTCGAGGGCCCGACCGGCCCCGAGCTGGTCCGACGCCTGTGCGCCTCCTCCCCAACGACGAGCGTCGTCGCTCGGTCGACGGCCCGCGATCCCCAGCGCATCGCGGAAACCCTCGCCGCGGGAGCCGCCGGGTACGTCCTGCGGGAAGAAGGTCCCGAGGTCGTCCTCGGAGCGGTCCGGGCCGCGCTCGGCGGCGGCGTTGTCATCTCGGCGATGGTCGCGACGGCGTTCGGAGCCGAGGTCGCTCGCACCGTGGTTCGCGCGATGGAGCTGGAAACCGAGCTCGACGAGCTGCGGGCCAACGTCTCCCAGGGGACGTCGGCGAAAGCGGATTTCTTGGCGAACATCTCTCACGAGTTGCGGACGCCAGTGACGGTTGCCAAGGGGATCGCCTACGTGCTGCGGAACCCGAACGTCCCCCCGGACGAGCGAGAGCAGTTCATCGAGCAGCTGCAGTCTTCGCTGGACAGCCTGATGCAGATCGTCGACGAGATCATCACGATCGCCGAGCTCGAACGAGGTACCTTCGCCCTGGAGGTCGCCAACGTGGATCTCGGTCCGCTCGTCCGCCACGCCATCGACGAGGTCTCCCGCTCCTACCCCCATGTCCCGATCACGGCGCAGGTGCCCGACACGTTCCACGCGATCGCCGATGGTGCTCGCATCGGCGGGGTCGTCCGGGAGCTCCTGGACAACGCCTGCCGGTACTCCCCCGCAGGACAGTCGGTCGAGCTCCTCGCGCGCACCCTGGATGAAGGCGTCGTCGTGACGGTGACCGATCGCGGTGAGGGCCTCGACCGCAGCATCGCGAACCAAGCGTTCGACCAGCCCTTCTCCACAGGCGAACCGACCCTGCGGAAGGAGAAGTCCGGCGCGGGGGTCGGTCTGCACCTGGCACGCCAGGTCATCCTCGAGCACGGCGGTGTCATGTGGGCCGATCCGCTGCCCGGAGGAGGTACCCGGATCTCGTTCTGCCTCCCGATCCGCGAGGGGCAGCGGCTCGCCGCGCCCCCCGTCGGGGTCTCCTGACCGATCCGCCTGGTGGCGGTGAGCGCCGGTGGAGGCGTATCCTCCGCTCGGGAGAACCACTGGGTGCAGAGAGCGATCCTGGGGTTGGTCGTGATGCTCGCCGCCCTGAGCTGCACGGGCGTCGGTGCCCGCACCCCGGATCTCGAACAACCCGCCATCCAGGTCCGTCCGACCGGGTCGCCGTACGTCCGCGTCACGGCCGGCTCGGTGAGCGGACTCGTCCCCCACGGATGGCAGGCGATCCCGATGGACGGGACCGACTTCCACGAAGGATTCGTCGCGTCGCCCCACCCCACCATGTGGCCTGAGATGCGCCCCAGCACGGCCGGGTTGGTCGCCACCTGGGTCGACGCCACCCGGGTCGGTGTCCCCAGCGATCTGTACTACCTGGCCGCGACCGGCCCGGTGCTCTCCGAGCTCCGTGATCGGGCCGGCTGTACGTCGTCTTTCGAGAAGATCTTCGCGGACCACGTCCCGGCCTTCCTGCACGGCGCGGCCGATTCCGCCGGCGACTTCGTGGCACGCGGGGGTGGCGTGTGCCGGTCCGACGGTGGCATGGCCACGCGATGGTCCTACTTCGTTGCGGCACCGGGATTCGGGCCGGTGGGCCGTATCGGGATCCCGGGGTCGGGTCTGTACCTGATCGTCGCGGCCACCCGGGAGTCGCCGCGAGCCCGGAGGATCCTGTCCCGGCTGCTCGACAACGTTCGTTTCGGCCCGGACGGCATCGGGGATTTCGTCCGGGCACTCCACTACCACATGCCTCTCTAGCGCGGGCTGCGATCCACGAACGGAGGCCGAACGACCGTGGCGGCGCCGCGCCGGCCCCTGATGTCCACCTCGACCTCCGCGGCCACGTCGGCCACGTCACCCGGCCACAGGTAGGCGAGTCCGATCCCGGTCTCGAGCAGGGGCGAAAAGGTGCCGCTCGTGACCTCCCCGATCACCAGATCGCCCTTGAACACGGGGTAGTGGGCGCGCGGGATGTGGCGGCGTTCGTGCATGCGCAGCCCGCGGAGCCTGCTGGGGAGTCCCTCACGCTGCTGACGGACCAGCGCCTCCCGACCGCGGAAGTCCCCTTTGTCCATGGAGACCGCCCATCCGAGCCCCGCCTCGAACGCCGTGGACGACTCGAACAGATCCTGCCCGTAGAGCGGGTAGCCCATCTCCAGCCTGAGCACATCTCGAGACGCCAGCCCGCACGGCATCCCGTCGAGCGTCGCCATCGCGTCCATGAGCTCGTGCCACAGGTCAACCGCGATGTCCTCGTACGTGAACAACTCGTACCCGACCTCCCCGGTGTACCCCGAGCGCGTGACGATCACCGGCCGGCGGCGGAACGATGACTCTGCGCACCGCATGAAGCTCAGCTCGGCGCCCTCCGGGAACAACGAGGTCACGATCGACGGGGAGCGCTGACCCTGCACCGCGAGGAAGCACCAGTCCTGGTGGTACATCAGGTGGACCCGGTCGGGCGCGTCGGCTTCGCCGAGGATCTGCAGCACACGCTGGGTGTTGGATGCGTTCGGCACGACGAAGTACCGATCCGGGTCCAGGCGGTAGACGATCAGATCCTCGATCACCCCGCCACCCTCGTTCAACACGAGGTTGTACTGAGCCCGACCGACCTCGATCGCGGACACGTCGTTGGTGACGACGCCCTGGAGCAGCCCGAGTGCCCCGGGTCCGGCGACCTCCACCTTGCCGAGGTGCGTCAGGTCGAACAGGCCGACCCGCTCGCGGACCGCACGGTGCTCCGCCAGGGCTCCCTGGTACTCGATCGGCATCAGCCATCCGCCGAACGGACCGAGCTTCGCACCGAGCGCGGCGTGCTCCTTCTCGAGCGGCGAGTGCTTGAGCTCATCCGTTGCGTCCATCGGCGGCATCGTACGCGCGGGCAACGGAGCACGTGGCCTGGTCGGGTTGGGGAACGCGGGTAGACTGGCTCTCCGCATGGGCGACCCGTTCGACATCGTCGTAGTCGGAGCTGGCACCGGCGGCTATTCCACCGCCCTGCGTGCCGCGCAATTGGGCAAGCGGGTCGCCCTCGTGGAGCAGGACGAACGACTCGGCGGAACCTGCCTGCTCCGCGGATGCATCCCCACGAAGGCGTTGCTGCAATCGGCTGCAGTGATGGATACGGTCGAGCGCGCGTCCGAATGGGGGATCAAGGCTGCCGGCGAGCCCGACTGGTCTGCGATCGTCGCGTTCGAGGATTCGATGGTCGACAAGCTCGTGAAAGGGGTCACCGGGCTCGTGAAGCTTCGAGGGATCGAAGTCGTCTCCGGGAGCGCCCGGATCCGATCAGGTCCAGGCGTGGACGTCGGCGACCGGGGGCTGGAGACCTCTGCCCTGGTGATCGCCAGCGGGTCGCGTCCGAAGATGCTCCCCGGGCTCGACCTCACGCCCCGGATCATCACCAGCGACCAGGCGCTGTGGTACGACCACATCCCGGCATCGGCGGTCGTGATCGGCGCGGGCGCCGTCGGCCTGGAGTTCGCGTCCCTGTACCGTTCGTTCGGAGCGGAAGTCACGCTGCTCGAGGCTCTCCCCCGGCTGGCGCCGCTCGAAGATGAAGAGGTCTCCGCGGGGATCGGCCGAGCGTTCCGGAAGCGCGGCATCACCGCGGTCGCGGGCGCCGCCGTGAAGGAGGTAACCGACACCGGTGAAGCCGTTCAGGTCATCTACGAAGCCGGCGGCGCGTCGCACGGCGTGACGGCCGACGTCTGCCTGGTCGCCATCGGGCGCGAACCCGTGACCGATGGACTCGGGCTCCGGGAGGCCGGTGTGGCGCTCACCGATCGTGGCTTCGTTCAGGTGGATGAGCTCCTCCGAACGACGGCGCCGGGCGTGTTCGCCGTCGGGGACGTGGCCGCGACGCCGTTGCAGCTCGCGCACGTCGCGTTCACGGAAGGGATCGCGACCGCCGAGCGACTCGCCGGGATCGAGGTTCCACCGATCGAGTACGCGAACATCCCCCGCGTCACCTACTGCACGCCGGAGATCGCGAGCGTGGGCCTGACGGAGGCGCAGGCTCGGGAGACCGGCCGCTCGCTCGTGACCGAGAAGCTCGACCTGCGCGCGATCGGTAAGGCGAACATCGTGGGCGAGGGCGGCTTCGTCAAGGTCGTCGCCGAGGACGGCGGGGGCCCGGTGCTCGGCGTGCATATGATCGGGCCGCATGTCACCGACCTGATCGCCGAGGCGATGCTGATCACCTCCTGGGAGGCGGCGCCGGTGGACGTCGCCGCGTTGATCCATCCGCATCCGACCCTCTCCGAAGGTCTCGGCGAGGCGATGCTCGCGCTCGCCGGCAAGGCGCTGCATTCCGCATGAGGAGGAACGTGGCAACCAAGGTCGAACCCGACGCTGCACCGAGCGGCCGACCGCTGCCCGACGACCGGCTGAAGGAGATCCTGTACTTCTTGAAGCTGGCTCGCTACTTCGACGAGCGGATGGAGGCCCTCTACCGACAGGGACGGCTGCCGGGGGCGATCTACTCCGGCCGTGGTCAGGAAGGGACGCACGTCGGCGTCGCCTACGCGCTCGAACCCGAGGATTCCCTGTTCCCCACCCACCGGGATCTCACGGCACAGCTGACGAAGGGCCTGGAGCTCAAGCGGGTCATGGCGCAGTTCTGGGGCAGGATCGACGGGTACCTGCGTGGCCGTGACGGCAACAGTCACATCGGCGACTGGTACGGCCATCGAACGTACGCCGTGATGTCCCACCTCCCGATCGCCTATCCCGTCGCGTGCGGTGCCGCGCTCGCGTACCAGCGAGCCGGGAGCGGTCACGTCGCCCTGGCGATCTGCGGCGACGGCGCGACGTCGAACGGTCGCTGGCACGAGGCCTTAAACACCTCCGCGGTGTTCCGCCTTCCGGTCGTGTGGGTGGTGAACAACAACCAGTTCGCGTACTCGACGCCCAACGCGAAAGAGTTCGCCGTCCCCACGATCGCCGAGCGCGGAGCCGCCTACGGGATCCCCGGCGTCCGCGTGGACGGCACGGATGTCCTCGAGGTGTACCGCGTCGCCCGAGAGGCGGTCGAGCGAGCCCGACGCGGCGACGGACCCACCTTGATCGAGGCGGTCTCGCTCCGGTGGCGAGGGCATGCAGGTCACGACCCCGCGAAGTACGTGCCGCGGGAGCTGCTGGAGCACTACATGCTCTCCAAGGATCCCGTGAAGAACTTCGAGCAGTACCTGAAGGATCAGGGCGTCGTCACGGACGAGGACGTCGCGGACATCCAGGCGCGGGTGGAGCGCGAGTTCGAGGAGGGCCACGAGTTCGCCCTCGCGTCGCCCTTCCCCGAGCCCGGAGACGTCACGCGGGGTTGGTGGGTGGAGGACGGCTATTGGGTCGGGGAGCCCGGCCGCGGCGGCGGCACGGAGGCGAGCTGATGGCGACCCAACAGGTAGAGGCCGGCGCGGCCGGGCACGGCGCCGAGCCACGTGGCAAACGAGGCGAGGACGGGCAAGCCACCTATCTGATCGCCATCGCGGAGGCGCTCTGGGAGGAGATGGAGCGCGATGAACGGGTCTTCATGCTCGGCGAGGACATCGGTGTCTACGGCGGAGCCTTCAAGGTCACGGAGGGGTTCATCGAACGGTTCGGGCCTGAGCGCGTGATGGACACGCCCATCGCGGAGGAGACGATCGTCGGCATGTCGGTCGGCGCCGCGATGGAGGGCCTCCGTCCGGTGGCGGAGTTCCAATACGCCGATTTCATGTCCAGCGGCTTCGACGAGATCACGACGGTACTGTCGCGCTACCACTACCGCGCCGGGGTGCCGTTGCCGGTCGTCCTGCGCGGACCGAGCGGCGGCGGCGTGCGCGCGTCGAGCTTCCACTCGATCAACCCCGAGCCGTGGTACGCGTACGCGGGCGGGATCAAGATCATATGTCCCGCCTTCCCCTCCGACGCGAAGGGCTTGCTCAAGTCGGCGATCCGCGACGACAACCCGAGCATGTTCCTCGAGCACAAGTGGATCTACCGCCGGATCAAGGAGCAGGTCTCTGAGGATCCCGAGTTCCTCGTTCCGATCGGAACGGCGGACGTCAAGCGCGAAGGGTCGGACGTCTCGATCATCACGTACGGCGCGATGGTGCACAAAGCGCTCGAGGCCGCGGAAGCGCTCGCGCAGCGGGGCATCTCCGCGGAGATCGTCGACCTCCGCACCGTCTATCCACTGGACGAAGAGACGATCCTGCGCTCGATCGAGAAGACGTCGCGTGCACTCGTCCTGTACGAGTCCTACCGGTTCCTCGGGATCGGGACGGAGGTCGCGGCCGTGATCGCGGAGAAGGCCTTCGAGCACCTCGACGCGCCGGTCGTGCGGCTGGCACCGCCCAACGTACCCGTCCCGTTCTCGCCGCCCCTCGAAGATGCCTTCCTGCCCCAGATCGCCGACATCGAGGCGGCCGTCGACCGGCTGGCCGGCTGGTGAGGAGGACGATGTGACGTCGATCCAGATGCCGCAGCTCGGCGAGACGATCGTCGAGGGCACGATCTTGAAGTGGCTGAAGCGCGAAGGCGACTCGGTCGAACGGGACGAGCCCTTGTTCGAGATCTCGACGGACAAGGTCGACACCGAGGTGCCCTCGCCGGTGGCGGGCACGGTCCGGAAGATCCTGGTCGAAGAGGGCACGACGGTTCCCGTCGGGACGGCTTTGATGGAGATCGACGAGGCGGGGGCGGCTTCTGGTGCGGCCTCCGGTGATGGCGCCTCCGGCGACGCGGCTTCCTCACCCGCTTCCGGGGCGGCGCCTCCGGCCGGAGCGACCGCTGACGTCTCAGCAGGCGCCGCCTCCTCAGTAGGGTCGTCAGCCGCGCCACCTCCGGCGGCTCCAGCGCCTGCGGCTGCTCCAGCGCCTGCGTCAGCGGCGGCTCCTGCTGCGACTGCTGTCGCGACCGTGCCCGATCGGGGGCCGCGTTCGCAGATCCTGTCCCCGCTCGTTCGCCGGCTGGCGAAGGAACACGACCTCGACCTGGCGCAGATCCCGGGAACCGGGAGCGGCGGCAGGATCACGAAGGCGGACGTGATGGCCGTCATCTCCTCGGGCGCGGCCGCCCCGGCGATGGCGCCGGCGCAGCCGATGCCCGCGCCCAGCGCGGGCATCGGCGACGAGGTCGTTCCCGTCTCGCACATCCGACGGGCGATCGCCGAGCACATGCTCGCCTCTACCCAAGGAACGGCGCGGGCCTGGACGATGGTGGAGGTCAACGTCGATCATCTCGTCAAGCTGCGCGAGCGGGTCAAGGACGCGTTCCAGGAGCGCTACGGGATCAAGATCACGTACCTCCCCCTGGTCGTGCGCGCCACCGTGGACGCGCTGCTGGAGTACCCGGACGTCAACGGGCGGTTGGACGGCGAGAACATCGTTCGCCACCGGTTCGTGAACATGGGCATCGCGGTCAGCTACGACGCCGGACTCATCGTGCCGGTCGTCAAGGGCGCCGACGGGATGAACACGATCGGCGTCGCCCGGTCGATCGCGGACCTGGCTGCACGCGCCCGCGCCCATCAGCTCACACCCGACGAGGTCCAGGGGGCGACGTTCACCATCACCAACCCGGGCCCCTACGGATCCATCGCGAGCGTCCCGATCATCAATCAGCCGAACGTCGGGATCCTTTCCCTCGATGCGATCGTGAAACGCCCGGTGGTGATCGACGACGCGATCGCGATCCGGAGCATGGTCAACCTGTCGATGTCGTGGGACCACCGCGTGATCGACGGCGAGCTCGCCACCCGGTTCCTCGCGCGCGTGAAGCAGAACCTCGAGAGCTGGGACTTCGCGGAGGACCTGGGCGTCTGAGGGGCGCCACGCTATGCCGGTTCCCGCCTGGCTGATCCGACCCGGAACGGTCCCGTACGACGTCGGGAACGCGGCGATGCATCGACTGGCCGAGCGGCGTCTCGCCGACGAGATCCCGGACACGGTCATCCTCCTCGAACACCCGCCCGTCTTCACCGCGGGGCGTCGTGCGAAGGTCGACGAGTTGCTGTGGTCTCCGCAAGAGGTCGAAGCACGGGGCGGCCTGGTCCGCATGATCGACCGCGGAGGCTCGTTCACGTACCACGGTCCGGGGCAGCTCGTGGGCTATCCGATCCTGGGGCTGGGATCCAGACCGGACGCCGTCGACTACCTCCGCCGGCTCGAGGAAGCGGTGATCGGCATCTGCGGAGACGTCGGTGTCGCGAGCGAGCGACGCGCGGACGTGCAGACGGGCGTGTGGGTCGGCAACGACAAGATCTGCGCGATCGGCGTTCGCCTGATGCGCGCACGCGTCACGCTGCACGGGTTCGCCCTCAACTGCGAGACCGACCTCTCGTGGTTCCGCGGCATCGTCGCCTGCGGCCTCCCGGAGCACGGCCAGACGTCGCTCTCGGACCAGCTGGGACGGCGTGTCAGCGTCGCCGATGTGCTGCCCCTCGCCGAACGACACCTCGCCGAGGTGTTCGACCTCTCGTTCCAGCCCGCTCCCGCCGAGATCGTCTCGCCGTTCCAAGTTGCCGATGCTGTCTGACGCGCGGGTCCATCCATCGGCCCTCAGTTTCGAACGAGTGGTGGCCGACTACGAGCGAGGACGACCCGAGTTCCCCGAGCGAGCCATCGGGTTCCTCGTCGATCGGCTGTCCTTGAATCCGGGTCGGACGCTGTTGGAGTTGGGAGCCGGAACGGGGAAGCTCACGCGCATGCTGGCCCCCTCCGGGGCCCGCATCATCGCGGTCGAGCCGCTCGCCGCGATGCGCGAGGCCCTCAGCCGCAACCTCCCGGACGTGGAGGTCCTCGACGCCGTGGCCGAGGACCTGCCGCTCGAGGAAGGCTCGGTCGACGCGACGGTGGCCGCACAAGCGTTCCACTGGTTCGACGGCGACCGAGCGCTCACGGAGCTGGCCCGGGTGCTGGGGCCTTCGGCGCCGATCGCCCTCGTGTGGAACGTCCGCGACGAGACGGTTCCCTGGATCCGGGAGCTCACCGGGTTGATCGAGCCGTACCGCGGCGACACGCCGAGCCATCGCTCGCTGCGGTGGAAGGCCGCCTTCGACACGAGCGACGCGTTCCTGCCGCCTGAGCTCACGTCGTTCCCGTACCTGCACGCCACGACCCGCGAACGGATCGTGGCCCGCGTTCTGTCGATCAGCTTCATCGCTGCGCTCGCCGCTGAAGAGCGAGACGCGGTCGCCGCCGCAGTCCGGCACCTCGTCCCGACGGACGAAGTCGCGTTCGCGTACCGGACGGAGGTCTGGGTCAGCCGCGGGACCTGAGCGCTCAAGCCTCGGCGACGATCGCGTAGCGGGGGCGTCTCATCAGCGCCCCGAGTGGCCACGCTTCCCGCCGTTCCGCGGCCCACTCGACGTCGAGGAGCCGCTCGAGCTGCACCGCTCGCCAGCCGGCCGCGAGCACGGCGTCGACGAAAGGCGCCGGCGTCGTGGTCGCAGCGAGGGGAAGGCTGCGCACCACGTCCTCCGGATACGGCCCGTGGTGATCGTCGGCATCTCTTCGGAACCGGTGGAGCGCGCCGGCGGCGGCGTCCTTCAGTTTGACGAGGGGACCCTCCCCGCCCCACGAACCCTCGAACAGGACGAGGCGACCGGAGGGCGCGACCGTACGCCAAGCTCCGAAGGCCGCGACGGGGTCCGGAAGGGTCCAAGCGAGATGCCGCTCGATCACCGCATCGAACGGGCCCTCGGGTGGCGATTCGGCCGTCCCGACCACGAACGAGATCGCCGTTCCTCGCTCCTGCGCCTTCGCGCGCGCGCGGTCGAGCATCCCCTCCGAAAGGTCGAGCGCCGTCACCTGGTGACCGAGCTCGGCCGCGAGCAGCGAGAGGGATCCGGTGCCGGCACCCACGTCCAACACGCGCGACGGCAGCGTCGGGAGGAGGCGACGAAGCGCCGCCCTCCAGGCGGCCGCCTCCACCGGATCCGAGATCGCGTGGCCGACCGAACGGTCGTAGTGATGCGCGTCGGCATCCCACCAGTCCCTGATCGAGCCGTGCAGATCGGGCATCGTCGATGGCTCCTCTCGGTCCTCAGAACAACGCGGACGCGAGCCGACGCCGGTACTCGGGGACGAGCTCATGCTCGTCGCCGAGGACCGCGAACGCCGTGAGCAAAGCTTGCCGGGCGCCGTCGCGGTCCTCGGCGAGCGCCGCCATCATGCCGGGGAGCGCGGCCGCCCAATCGCCCGCCGCCGCGAGCCGCTTGGCCGCCGCGAGGGTTCCGTCGTCCGATCCCCCGGCCCAGTCGTGGACCTCGATCGCCGCGCGCAGACGTTCAGCCTCGGGCGCGGGGAGATGCTTCGTCACCAGCGTCCGGGCCTCGTCGAAGTCGCCGCGTCCGATCAGGAGCTTGGCGAGACCGAGGGCCGCGTCCTGGTTCTCTGGATCCTCGGCGAGGGCGTCGCGGAATCCGCGCTCCGCTCCGGTGAGGTCCCCCGATCCGGCGGCCTGCTCGGCCTCTTTCGCGTCCAGCTCGGCCCCGGTCGGGAGGATCGAATCGATGAACCGATTGACCTCCTCCTCGGGATACGCACCGATGAACATCGAGACCGGCTGACCGTCGCGGAAGGCGACGACGGTCGGGATCCCCTGCGAGCGAACGGCTTGCAGGAGCGACTGACCGACGCCATTCGCGTCCACGTCCAGCTTGGCGAGCAGGAACGCCCCCTCCCGTTCGGAAGCGACCTTCTCCAGCACCGGGCCGAGCGTCCTGCAGGGTCCGCACCACTCCGCCCACAGATCGACAACGACGGGCCGCTCGCTCGAACCCTCGATCACCGTCCGCTCGAACGTCTCGTCGGTCACCTCGACGACATGCTCCATGATGGTGCTCATGCTAAGAGAGTTCCTTCCCCTCGGATGACCAGGCGCTCACAACAGCCTGCCATCAGCGCAACGCATCGACCCGCCGACGTTGTTCCCGCGCGGCCGAACAGGAGGTCGTTCGGGTCCCCGGTGTAGACTCGCCGCAGGGTGCGAGGAGGCACGACGTGTCCGCGCAGGTGACCGAGACGGCCCATGGGTCCCTGGGCCTCGGCATCGACGATCTTCTGGCGATGCACCGCACCATGCTGACGGCTCGGCTGATCGACGAGGCCGCTCTCCGACAGAACCGGATGGGACGCGCACCGTTCGTCGTGCCGGTCTCCGGGCACGAGGGGTGCCAGATCGGGACCGCGTGGCCGATGCGCCCCGGCATCGATATCTGGGTCCCCTACTACCGCGATCTGGGTGTGGTGCTTGTCGCGGGGATGACCCCGGAGCAGATCTTCCTGGGCGTGTTCTCGAAGGCGACGGACCCCACATCGGGTGGGCGGCAGATGCCGAGCCACTGGAGCTCGAGGGAGCTCGGGATCGTGAGCCACTCCTCACCGATCTCGACGCAGGTACCGCACGCGGCCGGGATCGCCTACGCCATGAAGTATCGGAACGAGGACGGCGTCGTCGCCAGCTGGTTCGGGGAGGGCGCAACGAGCGAGGGCGACTGGCACGAGGGCCTGAACATCGCTTCCATCCACCGCCTGCCGGTCGTGTTCGTCTGCGAGAACAACGAGTACGCGATCAGCGTGCCGCAGTCCAAGCAGATGGCCGTGGCGGACGTCGCGAGTCGCGCCGTAGGGTACGGGATCCCCGGGTTCGTGGTCGACGGCAACGACGTCCTCGCGTGCTTCCGGGTGATGAAGGATGCGCACGAGCGCGCTCGCGCTGGCGAAGGGCCCACCCTGATCGAGTGCAAGACCTACCGTTTCCTGCCCCACACGTCCGACGACGACGACAAGTCCTACCGGTCGCGCGAGGAGGTCGAGGAGCGCCGACACCACGATCCCATCGAACGGTTCGCGACGTACCTCGTCGATGGCGGTATCACGGATCGAGCCGCCCTGCAGACCGTCCACGATGAGGTGAAGACGCAGGTGGAGTCGGCGATCAAAGCTGCCTGGGACGCACCCGACCCCGACCCGGCGACGGCGACCCGCCATGTCTTCGCCGAGGACGACGCGTGACGGAGAAGAACCTGGTCACCGCGATCCGCGACACCCTCCATGACGAGATGGCGGCCGACGACCGCATCGTGTTGATCGGTCAGGACGTCGGCGCGCGTGGAGGGGTCTTCAAGGTCTCCGAAGGATTCATGGCCGAGTTCGGCGAGGAGCGCGTGGTCGATGCGCCGCTCGCCGAGTCCGGCATCGTCGGGGTCGCTATCGGGATGGCGCTCCACGGCCTGCTGCCGGTAGCCGAGATCGAATTCGCCGATTTCATCCATCCGGCCTTCGACCAGATCCTTTCGGAGGCCTCGCGCATGCGGTACCGAACGAACGGCGACTGGGGATGTCCGATGGTCATCCGAGCACCGTGTGGCGGCGGGATCCACGGCGCGCTCTACCATTCGCAATCGATCGAAGCGTTCTACGCGCACATCCCGGGCGTGAAGGTGGTGATGCCGTCGACCCCGGCCGATGCTGCCGGGTTGCTGCACACGGCGATCGCCGACCCCGATCCCGTCTTGTTCCTCGAACACAAGAAGTGCTACCGACTGATCAAGGGGGACGTTCCGGATGTCCCCCAGCCGACGCCGATCGGTCTGGCCGACGTCAAACGGGAGGGCACGGACCTGACCGTCGTGAGCTACGGCTACGAGCTGCACCGATGTCTCGACGCCGCCGCCCGGCTCGAGCAGGACGAGGGGATCCATGCCGAGGTCGTCGACGTGCGATCCCTGGCACCGCTCGATATCGAGACGATCCTCGCATCGGTGCGCAAGACCGCGCGGGCGATGGTCGTGTACGAAGACAACCGGACCTACGGTGCCGGCGCCGAGATCGCGGCGACGATCGCGGAGCGAGCCATGTTCGACCTCGACGCACCGATCGTGCGGATCGGCGGCCCGGACATCCCGGCGATGCCCTTCGCGGGAGCGCTCGAGCACTACTACATGGAGCCCGAGCCGGATCACATCTTCGTCGCCATGCGCGACCTCGCGCACTTCTGACCCGCCGGGCGCCACCGGGACCAGCCCGGACGGTCTGCGTGGGAAGCCCCTGTGGGCGAACGGTCAGCCCCGGACGGGGAAGTTCAGACGCCTCCTTCCCCACCCGATAACCGGTGAGACGTGCGCGAACGTGTGCGGCCATCCAGCCCCCCTCGGCGGCCGAACGGGCGACGCGACGTGCTCATCGTCGCGACGGCCGTGGCCGTGCTCTTCGCCGTGGGCAGCGCCCTCGGCATCTTCGCGCAGTTGCGGGATCGGTTGGCGTCCGACGGTCTGGGCGAGGCGCTCGGGCTCGCGCTCATCGCGCTCGCCGGCACGGCCGTTCTCGCGCTGCGCCGTTCAGCCCAGGCGAACCGGGAGCAGCGACTCCGGGAGACGACCGACGCCCGCCTGCGAGCGCTGATCGAGGGATCCCCCGCCGTCTCCTACAGCTGGGACCCGGCGACGCACCGTCACCTCTACGTGAGCCCGCAGGTCGAACAGCTCCTCGGCGTCTCGCCCGAGCGCTACACGGACGCCTGGGTCGACATGATCCACCCCGACGACCGAGAGCGCGTCCTGGCGTCGTCGGCGGACGCCGACGACGCCGGGACGCGGTTCGTCGCCGAGTACCGCTCGTACCGAGCCGACGGAGCGCTCGTCTGGATCCGCGATGAGGCCAACTACGTCGCGTTCGACGAGGGCGGTGGCCCGACCCTTTCGCAAGGAGTGATGTACGACGTCACGGCCCGCAAGGAGGCGGACGCTCGGGCGTACACGGCCGAGCGGCAGTTCCAGACGTTGGTCGAGCGCGTCCCCGCGATCGCCTACGTCTGGGACGCGGCACATGCCCCGGGCGTGGCCCCGGCCACCTACATCAGCCCCCAGATCGAGCACGTGCTCGGTTACGACGCTGCGGATTGGATGAACGACGCGGCCGCCTGGCACGACCACGCACATCCCGACGACGCCCCGCGCGTGCTCGAAGCGTGGGGCGCCGCAGTGGCGGAACGCAGACCGTTCGTCGACGAGTATCGGATGCGCGCCGCCGACGGATCGTGGCGCTGGCTCCGGGATGAAGCCAACCCGGTCACGGTGAACCCGGGGGGCAGCCTCATCTATCAGGGGGTGATGCTCGACATCACCGAGCGCCACGACGCCGAGGACCGGCTCCGTGACGCGGAGGAACGGTGGCGCACCCTCCTGGAACATCTCCCCGTCGTTGCGTACATGATCGGATCGACGCGCGAGGGCGACGTCGGTGAGCGTTGGGTCGGGCCCGGCATCGAGGCGCTCATCGGCGTGAGTCCCGACGAGTGGCTCGGCGATCTGCAGACCTGGACGCGGATGCTCCATCCGGACGATCGGGACGACGTCCTGGCCGCGTGGGAGCAGACCGCCCACGTCGGCAAGCCGTTCGACATGGAGTACCGGATGATCCACCGCGACGGGCGCGTCATCTGGGTGCACGACCAGGCCGTCTCCGTGCTGAGCGACGGTCGGTTCTACGCCGAGGGCGTGTTCTACGACGTGACGGCCCGTCGGACGGCCGAGCGCGCTCTGACGCACGCCGAGGATCGGTTCAGGAGCCTGGTGGAGCGGCTCCCCCAGATCGTCTACGTCGAGGACGCCGTCACCGGCGAGGACATCTACGTCAGTCCGCAGATCGAAGCGGTCTACGGCTACACGCCGGAGGAGTGGATGCGAGACCCCGGGATGTGGGAGCAGAGCATCCATCCGGATGATCGCGCCTGGGTCGTCGCTGCTGATCAGGAGGACACCGGTGACCGTTGGAGCGTCGACCACCGCTCGATCACTCGTGACGGCCGCGTGATCTGGATCCACAACGACGCGGAGCTGTTGCGCGATGGCGAGGGCAACCCCCTGTACTGGCAGGGCGTGATCTACGACATCACCGAACGCAAGCAGGCGGAGGAGCGACTCCGTGAGGCCGAGGAGCGATACCGCACGCTCGTCGAGCAGCTCCCGGTGGCGATCTACACGGATGCCACGGACGATCTCAGTACCGCGTTGTACATCAGCCCGCAGTACGAACGGCTGACCGGCTACACCCCCGAACAGCGACTGATGGATCCGGGCCTCTGGGTCCGCATGCTGCATCCCGACGACCGCGAGCGCGTGCTCGTGGAATCGAAGCGAACGAACGAAACGGGCGATCCGTTCGACGTCGAGTACCGGGTCGTGCGAGCCGACGGCACCATCACGTGGTTGCACGACCACGCGATGGTGGTCGCCGGCCCAGGCGGAAAGCGTCAGTGGCACGGGGTGCTCCAGGACATCACGGCCGAGAAGGCGGCCGAGGAGCAGCTGCGCGAGGCGGAAGAGCGATACCGACAGCTGGTCGAGGAGATCCCCGCCATCACGTACCTCGACGAGTTCGACCCGAACGAGCCCGATCTCTGGCCCACGATCTACATCAGCCCGCAGGTCGAGACGATCCTCGGATACACGCCCGACGAATGGCAGGCGAACCCGTGGATCTGGCACGAGATGATCCATCCGGACGACCGCGAGCGGGTCGCCGAGGCGGAACGGCGCCACTACGTGGATGGCGAGCCGCTCGACGTGGAGCATCGCGTCACAGCCAAGGACGGCACGCTGTGGTGGTTGCGGGACCAGGCTTCGATCGTCTGCGATGAGGACGGACGGCCACGATTCAGCCACGGCTTCCTGATCGACGTCGGCGAACGCAAGGCGGCCGAGCAGGCGATGCACGACGCCGAGCGCCGGTACCGATCGTTGATCGAGACGCTGCCGTCGGTGACGTACATCGACACCTTGGGCGAGGAGTCGATCCCCGTGTACGTCAGCCCCCAGGTCGCGACGATCTTCGGGTACGGACCGGACGAATGGCGCTCGATCGATCACCTCTGGCGCAGCCGTCTGCACCCCGACGATCTGGAGCGGACGCTGGATGCGGTTCGGGCGCACGTCACGACGTTCGAGCCGTTCGACGCGGAATACCGATTCCGACACCAGGACGGCACGTGGATGTGGGTCCGTGACCAGGCGGTCGTGATCCGTGACGAGGAGGGCACGCCGTTGTTCTCCCAGGGAGTCATGCACGACGTCACCCGGGAGAAGACCGCCGAAGACAGGCTCCGAGAAGCCGAAGAGCGCTACCGGGGCATCGTCGAGCACATCCCCGCCGCGATCTACCTCGACCGGGCGGACGCCAGCATGCAGTCCGTCTACGTCAGTCCGCAGATCCTGGAGATCGCGGGCGTCACCTCGGAGCAGTGGTTGGACGACCCGGAGCTCTGGCTCCGCCTGATGGACCCGAGCGAACGCGATGCGGTCGGCGCGAGCTACGCCCTCGCGGCGACCTCTGGGATGCCGTGGAGCGCCGAGTATCGTCTGCACACCCCCGACGGGCGCACGATCTGGGTGCACGACGAGACCACCTTCCTCCACGCCGATGACGGCACCCCGCTCTACCTCCAGGGCGTGATCTTCGACATCACCGAACGCAAGCTGGCCGAGCAGGCCCTCCGCGAGAGCGAGCAGCGGGAGCGGGATGCCGCGGAGCGGTTGCGCGCGCTCGACGAGATGAAGAACACGTTCCTCGCGGCGGTCTCGCACGAGCTCCGGAGCCCGCTGACGTCGATCCTCGGGCTGTCCCTCACCCTCGAGCGGACCCCGGAGATGCCGGACGCCGACCGCGGAGATCTGCTCCGGCGACTGGCGCAGAACGCGTCGAAGCTCGACCGGTTGCTCAAGGATCTCCTCGACATCGACCGGCTCAACCGGGGCATCGTGGAGCCGCAGTATCGCGTGACCGACGTCGGCGCACTCGCTCGGCGGACCGTCGAGAGCCTCGACATCCTGTCGGGACGAGAGGTCGTCGCCGAAGCCGACGCGGTCGTGATCCCGGTCGACCCGGCAAAGGTCGAGCGGATCGTCGAGAACCTGCTCATGAACGCCGCACGGCATACCACGCCCGACCGGCGCATCTGGCTGAAGGTCACGGCCCGGGAGGGCGGCGTCGCGATCACCGTCGAGGACGACGGTCCCGGCGTTCCGGCCGAGATCCGCGGGGCGATCTTCGAGCCGTTCCGCCAGGGGCCGACGGCCTCCCCGCATGCGCCCGGGACGGGGATCGGACTCTCCCTGGTCGCCAGGTTCGCCCAGCTGCACGGTGGCCGCGCGTGGGTCGACGAGCGCGAGGGCGGGGGTGCGGCGTTCCACGTGTTCCTCCCCGGTCAGCGTGACGGAGCATCAGCGGCCGATGCGTCTTCTCTGGGCGGGGGCGAGGACGAGGGCGATGCCCGGTTGTCGCGGGCGGACGTCGGCTGAGGGTCAGCCCGACGGCGTCTGGTCGCACGTGAGGTGCTGCGCCACCGCGTCGAACGCGCCGCCGAGGCGGCGGGCCGGCGCGGCCGCCTCGGCAGCGACCTCCGAGAACGGATCGTCGTCGCCGATGCCGCTCAAGACGTCCTGGTAGTCGTCGCGCGCGTCGGAAAGGGTCTTGCTCATCGCGTCGGGGACCGTGTCGGACCCGTCGACCGCGCCGATCGTGCTGTCGAGCTTCTCGATGTCGCCGCGGACCTGGCCCACCGTCGCACCGACGCTCGGCGCTTCGAGGAAGCTGACGGTGGCTCGGAGGTTGCGCAGGTCCTGACAGAGCGATGCGGCTTGCGTCTGACCCGAGCGGTTGCAACCCGGCGCCGCGAGCGCGACGGCGGTGATGAACGCTGCGGCGCGGAGGGTCGGTGACACGGCCCGAGCGTACACTCGGCTCGATGGCCGAACGCGACCACAACCCTTCGGGCCGCCGTCTGCACCTGCCCATCGTCGGGGTGACGAACGGGCCCGGGGTGAACGCCCCCGGCTCCCGAAAGCCGGCGTGGCTCAAGGTCCGACTCGCGACGGGGCCCAACTACACCGAACTCAAGGGACTGATGCGAGGCGCGTCCCTGCACACGGTGTGCGAAGAGGCGATGTGCCCCAACATCGGCGAGTGCTGGGAGGAGCGCGAGGCGACCTTCCTGATCCTCGGGGCGAAGTGCACGCGCCGGTGCGGGTTCTGCGACGTCATGACCGCGAAGCCCGACCCGGTCGACGGGGACGAGCCCCGTCGGATCGCCGAAGCGGTCCGTGCGATGGGGTTGCGACACGTCGTCCTCACCGGGGTCGCGCGAGACGATCTCCCCGATGGGGGCGCGTCGGTGTGGGCGGCCGCGGTTCGAGCGGTCAAGCTGGCGGTGCCGGGGATCGGCACCGAGGTGCTGCCCTCGGACTTCAAGGGCGGGACAGACGACATCGCGACCGTCCTGGACGCCGAGCCGGACGTGTTCGCGCACAATCTCGAGACGGTTCGCCGTCTCCACGACCGGATCCGGCCAGCGTTCGGCTACGACCGCTCGCTGGACGTGCTGCGGTTCGCGAAGCGCCATCGCCCGGGACAGGTCACGAAGTCGAACCTGATCCTCGGGATGGGCGAGCGACCGGACGAGATCGCGACGGCGATGCGCGACCTGGTGGACGCCGGCGTCGACATCCTCACGATGGGCCAGTACCTCCAGCCCACCAGGTACCACCTCCCCGTGGACCGCTGGGTGACGCCCGAAGAGTTCCAGGGGCACAAGCGGATGGGCGAGGAGTTCGGGATCGCGCACGTGGAGGCGGGGCCGTTGGTCCGATCCAGTTTCCACGCGGGTGCGCAGCTCCGACGGGCATCGAGGGCCGGCGTCCCCGTTTCGTCCTCGTCCTCCTGATCCGATCGACCGACGCCGGCAAGTCTCAGGTGGCGTCGGCCAATTTGTCGGCGAGGACAGGCAACATCCGCACGGCGATCCTCGGATGGTCTTCCAAGAGCCCAGCGAAGTCCTTCCTCGCGAGCGCCCAGCACCGCACGCCGGTCCGCGCACGGACGCGCGCCGTTCGCGGACGGTCGGTCAACAGGGAGATCTCACCGACGAAGTCCCCGGGTCCGCGCGTCACCACCCGCCCCGGGAGCTCCACCTGGACCTCGCCGTCTTGGATCACGAACAGCCCCGAACCCGGCTGCCCGATCTCGACGAGCACCTGACCGGCCGGCGCGTCGAACGAAGTCATGCAGCGGGCCAGATCCGCTAGGACGCCATCGTCGAGGCCGGCGAAGAGGGGGATGGTCCGAAGCGCGCTCTCCCGGTCGGCGTCCATGGACGGACCCTAGCGCACGCCGGTCGCGGCGCGGAGTGCGCCGAACCGGTAGATCAGGTCGTCGATCTGGTGGTGCGCGTTCAACCCGCTCGGGTTCGGCAGCACCCAGATGGGCGATCCCGCGAGCTCCTCGTCCTGCGGACCGAGCGTGGCCTTCGGGCGTCCGAAGCCGGTCCGATACGCGGTGATGCCCAGGATCGCGACGGTGGCCGGCCGGTAGAGGGCGATCTTGTCAGCGAGCGCGTCGCGTCCGTTCCGGAGCTCAGCCGCGGTCAGCTCCGCCGCCGATGCGGTCGTCCGATCCACGAGGTTCGTGATCCCGAGCCCGACCGTCCCGAGGTCACCGTCGTCGAAAGGCGACCACTCGCGCTCGGTGAAGCCCGACCCGTGGAGCGCCTTCCAGAACCGGTTGCCCGGCCGGGCGAAGTGATGCCCGACCGCGCCCGAGTACAACCCCGGGTTGATGCCCACGAATACGACGCGGAGCCCCTCCGCGAGCACGTCGGGGATCGTCCGCTCCCGAGCGGCCTCGAGCTGTTCACGGGTCGGGTGCCACGGTGTCTCGCCCACGACCAGAGTCTCTCGGACGGTTGGAGGAGCCGGCCTGTAAGCCGGATCCTGTGCGCGGCGCTCACGCGCCGCCGGCGACCATCTCTCTCGGTCGGACGCTCTCGCGCCCGCCGCGTCGCGGTTCGCCCGCGCCGTGCGGCTACCCGGGAGCTCGGGCGGGCCGCCCTCGAACGCTCCCTGCTCGCCTTGCTCCGGACGGGGGTTGCCGAGCCGCGGCGGTCACCCGCCGCGCTGGTGGGCTCTTACCCCACCGTTTCACCCTTACCTCTGCGCCTGAGCGCCGAGGCGGTTTGCTTTCTGTTGCCCCTTCGCGAGGTCGCCCCCGCCTGGCTCTCGCCAGCGTCCTGCCCTGCGGAGTCCGGACTTTCCTCGCCCCGGGCCGATAGGACCGGGGCGCGGCCGCCCGGCCGGCTCCTCCGACCCCGACGGTACCGCGTCAGCGACCCCCCGAGGTCAGCCACGCGTCGACCCCTTCGTTGGCGAGCCGGTCCGCCTCGGCGTTCCGCTCGCGCGGGACGTGCTCGAACCGGATCCGGTCGAACCCCGAGGCGAGCTCTCGGAGCTTGCGGTGGAGCGGCTGGAGGTGGGGGGTCTTCACCTTGTAGACACCGGTCAGCTGGTTGATGAGGAGCTGGCTGTCGGATCGCAGCAGCACCTCGGTTGCGCCCAGCTCACGAGCTCGCTCGAGCCCGAGGATCGCGGCCGTGTACTCGGCGACGTTGTTCGTGGTCTCGCCGAGCCCCTTTGAGATCTCCGCGACGACCTCGCCGTGGGGGGTCGTGAGCTGCGAACCGGCGCCGGCCGGTCCCGGGTTGCCGCGCGCCGCGCCGTCGCACCACACGATCAACGTGGTCACAGCACGAGGATCCGTCGGCAGTACTCACAGCGGGCGATCCCGTCCGTCCGCTTGACACGATCGAGCTCCACCGACGACAGCTTCTCGTGACATCCCTGGCACACCCCGTCGACGAGCGTGACCGCCGCGACGCCCTTCTTCTGCGGGCGCAGATCCTCATAAAGCTCGAGGAGCTCCGGGTCGATCCCGGCCGCTAGCCGGGTACGCTCGTCGCGGCGCGTCACGAGCTCGGCGCTCACCGCGTCCAGTTCGCGTGCCGCGTCGCCCGCGACGTGGTCGGCGGCGATCCGCAGCTCGGTGGCGTACTCTTCCGCCTCCTTCGCTCCTCGCTCGACATCCTCGCGTCGCTGGAGGACGACCAGCAGCTCGTCCTCACGCTCGGACTTCCGCTTCCTGAGGTTGTCCACCTCGTGCTGGATCGATCCGAGCTCTTTGGCGTTCGCGACGGCGCCGCCGTAGAGCCGGCTCTCCTCGTCGGCGGCCTTGCGGGAGAGCGAATCGATCTCGTGCTCGAGCCTGGAGCCGTCACGATCGAACGTGTCGATCGCGAGGCGGAGCTCGCCGAGCTCTCGCTCGGCGAGCTCCGCTTGGGCGCGCGCCGCCGCGAGCTCACCCTCACCTTCGAGTGCCCGCTTCCGGGCATCGAGCCGATCGATCGCCGTGTCGATCGCTTGCAGGTCGAGCAGTTGTGAGGGTGCCGTCATCGGCTGCGGAGCCTAGCCGATGGAGACGGATACGACGGAGCTACGCCGGCGGCATGGCCGGCGGCGGGGGCGGCGGGGGCGCCATCGCGCCCGTGGGCGCCGAGGGACCATGGTATGTCGACGAGCCGAACGCCAGGATCATCAGGAAGATCCAGCTGAGGAAGATCAACCCGAGTGTGAAGCCGACACCGTGCCCGAAGCTCTTCGACAGGTCGTTGAGCACGATGATCAGGATCACGATGTTCACGATGGGGACGAGGAACAGGATGATCCACCACACCGGCCGCCCGACGACCTCCAGGAGCACGATCGTGCTGTAGATCGGGATGAACGCCGCCCAGCCCGGCCGTCCCGCTTTGGTGAAGATCCCGTAGTACGGGATCACCAACAGCACGTAGATGATGACGAACCACAGGACGAACGTGCCGCCCGACATCCCGTTGTTGCCGTAATCGGTCGCCTGCACGAGCATCCGCCACTCCCTCCATCGCGTGGACCGGGTGAGCGTGGCACCGCCGAGTCGACGACGCAACGACCCCCGTCGCGGGGGCCCGTCGACTCGAGGCGGACGGTACGCTTCGGGCCCTATGGACGCCGAGCTCGCGGACAAAGTGGCGCTCGTGACCGGAGCCGGCTCCCCCACCGGGATCGGGTTCGCGACGGCGAGGATCCTGGGGCGAGAGGGAGCCGCCGTCGCGGTCTGTTCGACCACAGAGCGGATCCATGAGCGGGCGGCGGAACTGCACGACGGCGGCACGCGGGCCGCTGGATTCGTCGCCGACCTCACGGACCGCGCACAGGTGCGTGAGATGGTCGACGCGGTGGTGGAGGCGTTCGGCCGGATCGACGTTCTGGTCAACAACGCCGGCATGGTGCACGTCGGGATGGACGGACAGCCCGGAGGGCCGTTCCTCGACCTTTCCGATGCGGACTGGGACCTCGATCTGCGGCTCAACCTCGACACCGCCTACGCGGTCACGCGGGCCGCGGTCCCCGGGATGGTCCAACGCGGCTGGGGCCGTGTCGTGATGGTCTCTTCCGTCACGGGATCGATCGCGACGAACATCGGTTCGGCCGGCTACGCGGCGGCCAAGGCCGGCATGGATGGGTTGATGCGAACGGTCGCGTTGGAGGTCGGCCATGCGGGCGTGACCGTCAACTCCGTCGCCCCCGGGTGGATCGCCACGGGGTCGCAGCTCCCCGAGGAGGCCGCCGCCGGCGTGCACACACCCGTCGGGCGCTCCGGGACGCCGGAGGAGGTCGCCGAGGTGATCAGCTTCCTCGCGAGCGATCGAGCGAGGTACGTGACCGGCACACTCATCGTGGTCGACGGCGGCAACACGATCCAGGAGACCAAGGGGAGCTGAACGTGCGGCCGCCTCGTGTCCGTACGATCGTGCTGACCGCGGTCACCATCGTCATCGTCACCACCTGCATCCGCTTGGGCTTCTGGCAGCTCGACCGCCTGCGCGGTCGGAAGGATGCGAACGCCGGGATCGCGGCCGCGCAGGCCGCGCCCCCTCGCCCATTCCCGGTCTTGCTCGCAGGGACGCCCGACCCCACGTCGCTCCGATTCCGGTCCACCCTCGCGACCGGGACCTACGACCCGGCGCACGAGGTGCTCCTCTACGGGAGATCGTCGGTGGAGGGCGAGCCCGGCGACCAGGTGTTGACGCCGCTCCGGCTGGCCGACGGCACCGGCCTGGTGGTGGATCGCGGCTGGATCCCCCTGGACCAAGGCGTCCCGGTCACCGGCAACGCCGCGGCGCCGACCGGTACGGTCACCGTCGCGGGCGTCCTGTTCCCGCCGGACGCCCTCGCGACGCCCACCGGGACCCCATCGCCCGTGCAGCGGATCACGAAGGTGGACCTGGGACAGATCGGGGCGCAGCTCCCGTATCCGATCGTGCCCGTCTATCTGCTCCTCCAGACCCAACGTCCGGCGCAACCGGGCGCCCTGCCGGAGCCGCCTCCGCTTCCACCACTCACGAACGGACCCCACCTGTCGTACGCGTTCCAATGGTTCTCGTTCGCAACGATCGCGATCGTCGGGTACGTCGTCCTGTTGCGGCGCGACCGCCGCGACGAAGTCGCGGCGGTCGAGCCGCCCCGAGGAGAGGAGGTTTGAATGGGCTGCCTGTTCGCCATCCTGGCGCTCATCACGCCGCGGTTCGTGCTCTTCGTGCTATGGCTCTTCACCCACTACCTGGCCACCGCCTACGGGAGCTGGTTCTGGCCGACGCTTGGCTTCTTCGTCGCGCCGACCACGACGCTCGCCTACGCGGTTGCTCGCAACGACCTCTCGACCGCGAGCGGATCGATCACGGCGGCGGGAACGCTCGTGATCGTCGTCGGCGTGCTGATCGACATCGGGCTGATCGGCGGCGGCGCCCGAGGGCGACGCAGGTGAGCACCTGACGGGAATACGCGAGGCCCTTCGGGCCGTTCCGCGGGGCACAGACCAACGGAGGCTCCTCGATGCCCGCACTGACGCCCGCCGATACCACCACCCTGCCGCGCGTCGATCCAGCCGAGGGCGAGCCGAGCCGCCCGGTCGTCGACGTCGTCGACGCGCCATCGTTCCTCGAGGGCGAAGGGTTCAAGGTCCGGCGAGCGACCGCCGGGATCGATCTCAGCCTCGCCGACCCGTTCCTGATGCTCGATCACATGGGGGCGGTCGAGTACGCGCCCGGCGAGGCCAAGGGGGCGCCCGATCATCCCCACCGAGGCTTCGAAACCGTCACCTACTTGATGGACGGCAAGATCCGTCACCGTGACTCCTACGGCGGGGGTGGGATCATCACCGACGGCGCGACCCAGTGGATGACCGCCGGCTCCGGCGTCGTCCACAGCGAGATGCCGACGGAGGACCTGCTGCAGGGTGGCGGGCTCTTCCACGGCGTTCAGCTGTGGGTGAACCTCCCGGCGGCGCAGAAGTGGACACCCCCTGCCTATCAGGACCTCGAACCGACGCAGGTCGGACTCGTGACGTCCGCGGACGCCGGGGCGGTCGTCCGGCTGATCGCCGGCGACCTCGGCGGCATGAGCGGCCCCGGGGTGACGCGGACGCCGATCACCTACGCGCACGCGACCCTGGCGCCCGGCGCTCGACTGCGGACCAGATGGCGTCCCGAGTTCAACGCGCTCGCCTACGTGCTGTCCGGCCGAGGAACCGTGGGAGCCGAGCGTCGGCCGATCCACGAGGGTCAGCTCGCCGTCTTCGGAAGCGGCGCCGCGATCGAGCTCGGGTCGGACCGGTCGCAGGACGAGAAGGACCGCGCCGGGCTGGAGGTGCTGCTGCTCGGTGGCTTGCCGATCCGGGAGCAGGTCTCTTGGTACGGCCCGTTCGTGATGAACACGAAGGAAGAGATCATCGAGGCGATCGAGGACTACCAGGCCGGGCGGATGGGCTCGATCCCGCCGGGGCTCAGCAGGACCTGATCTCAGAAGCGGTTTCGCATCGACTCGGCGGCCGTCTCGAAGTATTCCTCGAGCGCACTTCGGATGTCTGGCTCCGGTTCTAGCGACGCGACCGCCGCCCGCATGTGGCTGAGCCAGTGATCTCGCTCCTCCAGACCGATCGCGAATGGGGCGTGACGCATCCGGAGCCTCGGGTGGCCTCGCTCGTTGGAGTAGGTCGTGGGCCCGCCCCAGTACTGAGCGAGGAACAGCGAGAGGTGCCGGCGCGCGGCGGCGAGGTCTTCCGGATGGGGATACAGGCGCAGCACCACCGGATCGCCCTCGACACCCTGGTAGAACCGGTCCACCAGGCGCTCGAAGAAGGGCAAGCCGCCCACACGCTCGTACACCGTGGTCGTCGGGGCGGACATGGATCGAGTGTACGGACGTCCGCGGCGCACTCGTGCGAGGATGGGCCCTTCGTCGTCGAGGGAGGGTCCATGAGCGAGAGCATCTACCGGGTCACCGAGGTGATCGGGACGAGCACCGAGTCGTGGGAGGACGCCGCGAAACACGCCGTGGAGACCGCGGCCGCCACGCTCCGGGATCTTCGGATCGGCGAGGTCGTCAAGCTGGACGTCACGATCGACGAGGGGCACGTGACGCACTACCGGGCCAGGGTCGCGATCTCGTTCAAGTACGAGCACGGCAACTAGCCCTGGGCCGGCAACGGCCGAGGCGATGTCCCCTGATCGGCGCCTCCGGCGGCGATCGGGGACCGGGACCTTCGACGGATTGCGCGGCCGCGACCGGTCGGGCGACACTTGTGCTGCTTTCGTCCGAGGGGCTCGGATCCATGCAGAACAGGGTGAAGCGGCGCGGCGTCGCGTTGCTCGTGACCATGGGGATGCTCGCCGTCCCGATCGGGGCGCCCGCGTCCGCGAGCCCTCACGTGTCCCACCATCCGTCGGATCATGGGCACGCCCTGGTCGATGGGAACCATGACCACCTCTCGGACGGGCTCGACGCGAAGCTGGCGCACGCGAGCCCCACGCACCGCATCGACGTCGTCGCCACCTTCGCCACCCGTGGCGCGATGCGAGGGGCTCGCCGAACTCTCGGGCGCGTGGACACGACGTTCTCGTTGATCCCTGGGTTCGCCGCCCGCCTCACTCCCGGCCAGCTCCGCTCGATGGCGCACCGGCCGGGCGTCGTCCGGGTGGAGGAGAACTTCGCGATCCACGCGCTCGATGACGCGGCGAACCGCGACTTCGGCGTGACGGCCGCGCAGAACAACTTCTCGGCGACCGGAGCCGGCACGGAGGTCTGTGTCGTCGACACGGGCGTCGACCCGAACCATGAGCAGCTCGACTCGAAGGCGCCGATCCCGTGGGTCGACTACATCAACGGCAGAACGACCCCCTACGACGACCAGGGCCACGGAACGCACGTCGCGTCGATCGCGGTTGGCGACGGGGTCGGTTCGGGTCCCATCGCGGGCCTGATGAAAGGCGTCGCGCCCGCGGCAGCCCTCTCTGCCGCGAAGGTCCTCGATGCCACGGGTTCGGGCGACGACTCGCTCGGCGTACTCGGGATCCAGTGGTGCGCCGGCCGGCCGAGCGTCGACGTGATCTCGCTCAGCCTGGGATCGGACGTGCCATCGGACGGTCTGGACGCGCTCTCCCAGGCCGTGGACGCCGCGGTCGTTACGAAGGGGAAGATCGTCGTCGCGGCCGCGGGGAACGGCGGCGACCTTCCGGGGACGATCACCTCGCCCGGGTCCGCGGTGCAAGCGATCACCGTGGGTGCGACGGCAGATTGGTCGTCGACCGTTCCGCAGTACGGCGCCCAGGGCCCATTCCTCGCATGGTTCTCGAGCCGGGGGCCGACCCTGGACACCAGGGTGAAGCCCGACATCGTCGCCCCCGGTGTGAACATCGGCGCGGCGCTCGCCGGCTCGACATCGGATTACGTGACCGAGAGTGGAACATCGATGGCGACGCCGTACGTGTCGGGGGTCGCCGCCCTGCTCCGGCAGAAGCAGCCGGCGTGGACGCAGACGAACGTCCGGAGCGACCTCGCGAACACCGCCCTCGACATGGGTCCGGCCGGGAAAGACAACGAGTGGGGATCCGGTCTGCTCGACGGATACGCGGCGGTGGCCGCTGCCGCAGGTGGCTCCGGGCAGACGCCGTTCCCCGCCCACCAACACATCACCGCAACGGTCGCTGACTCGTCGGTGTCGAACACCACGTTCACCCTGACCGCCGGAGACCTCGGCGTGCCGATCGCCGCGACGATCACGCTGAACGGAGCACCCATCTGCACCCTCGATCTCGGACCTCTGGGTTGCCTTCTGTACGAATGGAGCCCGGACCTCGACGCACAGCTCTTCGATCCGAACGGATCCCTCATGACCGAAAGCACCTGCGCCGCGGGCAGCGAGTGCAGCGTGGGCCGGCAGGAGACGTTGCATGCGATCCCGACACTCGCCGGCACGTACACGATCCGCGTCGCGCCGTACGCGGGTGACCCGAACCTCGGAAAAGGCGGTTCGTTCTCGATCGACCTGTTCCACGGGCCCGTCGGGACCTCGCCGCCGCCTCCTCCCTCGCCCACCGTGCACGTCGGCGATCTGGACGACACGAGCGCCCTCGTCTCCGGCGGCTGGCGCGCCCAGGTGCGGATCCTCGTAGAGGATCAGGGTCAAGCGATCGTCCCGAGCGCGGTCGTGACCGGGAAGTGGCCGAACGGGACGACCGGCAGCTGCACGACCGGGACGAACGGGATGTGCCGGATCAGCCGGAAGCTCGCGAACTCCAAGCTCTCGATCATGTTCACCGTCACGAAGGTCGCCTCGGCCGTCGGCGCCTACAAGCCGACCGACAACCACGATCCGGACGGCGACAGCAACGGCACGAAGATCACGCTCGTGAAGCCATAACGCCCGCGAGCAACGCTCAGCGGCCTGATCCAACTTCCGGCGTAGCCTTGCCGCATGGCCGTCCGAACCCGGAGTTCTGGGCGACGCAGGCGGATCCGCGGGTTCGGGTACTTCTCACGACTCGGCCCCGCCGTCGTCACGGGCGCGGCCGACGACGACCCGTCGGGCATCGGAACGTACTCGCAGGTCGGCGCCGCGTTCGGGTTCGGTCTCCTCTGGATGTCCGTCGTCACGTTGCCGCTCGCTGCCGCGGTCCAAGAGCTTGCCGGCCGATTCGGGCTCGTAACGGGACATGGGCTCGCTTCGTGCATCGCCCACCGATACTCGCGCGGCGTTCTGATCGGGGCCGTCGCGCTCGTGGCAACGGCGAACGTTTTCAACATCGGCGCCGATCTCGGGGCGATGGCCTCCTCGGTGCGATTGCTCATCCCCATTCCCTACACAGCGGTGATCGTTGCGATGACCGCGCTGATGCTCGCCCTCGAGATCGCGGTCCCCTACCGGAGGTATTCGCGCGTGCTCCGGTGGCTCACGCTCTCGCTCGCAGCGTACGTCGGCGTCCTGTTCGTGATCGACGTCGACTGGGCATCCGTCCTCCGCGCGACGTTCGTCCCATCGGTGTCGATGACCCGTGCCGAGCTCGGCGCGATCATCGCCATCTTGGGAACCACGATCTCGCCGTACCTGTTCTTCTGGCAGGCGAGCGAAGAGGTCGAAGAAGGCGAGCAGGAAGGAACGAAGCCGGGGTCACTGCTGGATCGCCGTCACGTGCAAGCGATGCGTGGGGACGTCGCCGCGGGGATGGCGTCGGCGGTCTTGGTCATGTTCGCGATCATGGTGTCCTCGGCGTCCACCTTGCACGTCGCTGGAATCACGACGGTGCAGACGGCTGCGCAGGCGGCGAGCGCGCTCGGGCCGGTGGCCGGGCGGTTCGCGAGTCTGCTCTTCGCGCTGGGGATCATCGGAACCGGGATGCTGGCGGTTCCCGTGCTGGCGGGCTCGACCGCGTACGCGCTCGCGGAAGCCGTCGGCTGGAACGCGGGACTTTCGAAGACCTTCAAGCAAGCGCGCGGGTTCTACTCGGTGATCGTAGGAGCCATGGTGGTGGGTCTCGCCATGGACTTCGGCGGCATCGACCCGATCCACGGGCTCTACCTCGCCGCCATCTTGAACGGCCTGGCCGCACCGCCTTTGATCCTGTTGATGCTGCTCCTCGGCAACGACCGAAGGACGATGGGGCCGTGGCGCTCCGGTTGGCTGTCGAACGCGATCGTCGGAATGGCGCTCCTCGCGATGGTGGTCGCGCCGGTAGCGTACCTCCTGTCGTGACGGGCTGACGTACCGAACGGAGATCGCACGTACGGAGAGCGTGAACCCGTACTACATCTCGTACGCCAACCGCATGGCGACTCGGGGTCTGCAGCGAGCGAAGAATCGGACATCCGAGCAGAGCTGAGCCAACGGGCTGTCCCGCGGGTCCAGCGGAAAGGACAGCTCATGAAGGGATCCCGTCTGTTGGTCGCGGCGGTATCGATCGCGGCCACCGTAGGGGTCGTGGCGCCCCCCACCGCTGGGATGGCCGCCACTTCCGCACCTCTTTGGGTCAGGCACGTCCAGAACTTCCCGGGCGGCATCTCGAACGGCGTTCGGTTCAGTCTGGACCCGACGGTCATGCAGACGCAGGCGAGGTTCACGGCCTCCGTCGGAGCCAGCGCCTCTGCGGCGACGGCCGCGACTTCACTGAACAACGTCCAGATGAACGACGACAGCTATCCACCCCTTCCTCAGAACGAGGAGTCGGTGGCTTACAGCACCGACAACCCGATGGTCGCTGTTGCCGGCGCCAACGATTACGTGAGCGGCGGTACGGTCGTCATGCGCACCTCCGACGGCGGACGGACATGGGCAAGCACGCGGGTCGTTCCGGTCTTCCGACCCACCAGCGACATCTGTAACGGCGGAGATCCGGCCATCGCGTACAGCGCACGCGACCACGCCTTCTACCTGTCGCAACTCTGCTTCTTCCGGCAACTGCCGCAGTCCGAGGTTCAGATCTACAAGTCGCTCGACAACGGCGCGACGTGGACCCCGGGCCGACGGGCGGCCATCGCCGCGACGAACTTCGACGCGACGACCGGAATCGTCGATACGCACTCATTCAACGACAAGCCCTACATGACGATCGACAACAACCCGAGCAGCCCATGGTACGGACGTCTGTACGTGACGTGGACCCGGTTCCACATCCTGGACGATGGCTCCAGCGACACGTGCCCGATCAAGCTCGCGTACACCGACTCGGTCCCCTCGCAGGACCCATCCCAGACGGTATGGACCCACAAGAACGTGGTGGCCGACAGCCCCGGCGCGGGCGGATTGGGCTTCTCCGCCAACCAGTTCTCGGTCCCGGTCGTCGAGAAGAACGGGACGCTGGACATCGCGTACATCCTCGAGGAATGCAACACCTCCCTCGATCACGGCCTGCGATTCAAGAAGTCCACGAACGGAGGTGCGAGCTTCTCGTCCAGCGTCAACGTGAACAAGCCCGGGCAATGGGCGGATAACCCGAACGCGTCCGACCTGATCCCGAACACGGCGTTCCGCACGCCGAACACCGTCGGAATGGCGTACAGCGCCGCAACGGGGACGCTCGCGTTCGTCTACACGAACTACATCCGCGGGCAGGGGAACGGCGATATCGACGTGAGCCTGTCTCACGACGGCGGGATGACGTGGTCCAACGCGATCCCGATCAGCCTGAGCAACGGCAACCCGGCACGGAACAACCAGTTCTTCCCGTGGATCGCGGCGGATCAGAGCGGTCGATTCGTGGCGATGTGGCTCGACCGACGGCAGGATCCGAACAACCACGACATCGGAACCTTCGAGGCGGTGTCGGGGAACGACGGCGCGTCGTGGCCCAACCGTCGCATCAGCACCACGACGTGGAACCCCGACAACGGGTTCTTCACATCCGGTGCGTTCATCGGTGACTACAGCGGGCTGGCGGCCAACAACAACGTCGTCTACCCCACATGGACCGACGGCCGTGATAGTGCGATCGCGGTCACGGGAATCGGAGAGACCGACGTCTTCACCGACGTCGAGATCCGTTCCTGAGTCCCTTCACGCCCCATCGCGAGGAAGGGGTGAACGGGGCGGCCCTTCTTGGGCCGTCCCGTTCACACGTTCATGAACCGAAACTCATCACCGTTTCGGAACGCCTCCGTTACCAGGGAGCCAGAACGAGAAGGACCCGCCTGCGCCCGGGCGAGGATCGACCCAGATGCGGCCCCCATGCGCCGCCACGATCTCGTTGCAGATGGCGAGGCCCAACCCGCTCCCGCCGTCGTTCGATCGAGCCGTATCGCCACGGACGAAGCGCTCGAAGACGTGCCCCGCCAGCTCGGGAGAGACGCCGGGTCCGTCGTCATTGACCGTGCACCCTGCGCCGCCGTCGCGCAGCCAGGTCGTGACGCGCACCTTCCCCCCGTCCGGCGAGAAGCGGATCGCGTTGCTGACGAGATTCATCACGACCTGCTCGATCCGAGCTCGATCCCCGTGCACCGTGGCGCTCGGGCCATCCGCCACGATCGCGACGCGCTTCGGTCGAGCGAGCGGAGATGCATCCTCGGTGACCACTTCGGTGACTTCAGCCAGATCCACCGGTGCGCGGAGAAGTTCGAGGGACCCGTCGTCGGCACGGGCCAGCGTGAGCAGGTTCTCCACGATCGATCGCATCCGTTCGACCTCTTCCTCTGCACTCTCCAGGGCTTCGCGAGCGCTGGCCGACAGATCGGCTTCGCGCAGGCTCACATCCAGCTCAGCTCGCATGACCGCGAGCGGCGTCCGGAGCTCATGCGACGCATCCGCCGCGAAGCGTCGCTTGTCCTCGACGCCTCGCTCGAGTCGGTCGAGCATGGCATTCAGCGTCACCGCCAGGCGCTGCACCTCGTCGGATGCCGTCGGGACGTCGATCCGCTCGTCGAGCCGCTCGATGCCGATCGTGTCGGCTTCACGCGTCATCCGAGCGACGGGGGCCAACGCGCGCCCCGCTAGCCACCAGCCGCCGAGGCCGGCAACCAACAAGGCGATCGGAACGCCGATCGAAAGCTGGATCAGCAGTTCCCGCACCGACCGGCCGACCTCGTCCGTCGAGGTGGCCACCACGATCACCCCGGTGCACGCACCCGAGGGAAGGGCAACGCCGAGCACGCGGAACGCCTCGGTGTCGGTTCCGGTGTCAACGGTTGCTCGCAGTGCAGCACCGCGCACGACGGACGACACCTGATCGACCGAGAGGAGGGGATGGTCGGCGGCAGGATCTCCGGTCGATTCCAGCACATTGCCGGCGGGGCTGAGCAATTGGGCAGCCGACTCGCCCTGCGGCAGGCCGACCAACGAGGCGTCGCTGACGTCCTGGAACTCCCCTTCGCACCCACCCTGGAGACCGAGCGAGATCTGCGCGGCACGTGTTGCCAGGCTGTCGTCAAGTCCGCGCATGAGGCCCGCGTGCAGGCGAACGATCAAGAACCCACCGAGGACGAGGAAGACGACCGCGAGCAACCCGACGTACCACATCGTGAGTCGCGTCCGGATCGGCATGCTCACGGAAGTCCGACCCCGTAGCCCACGCCTCGCACGGTGCGGATGAATGGACGATCGAACGGGACCTCGAGCTTCTTGCGCACGTACCCGACGTAGACGTCGACCACGTTCGAGAAGCCCTCGTAGTTCACGTCCCACACGTGCTCCAGGATCCGGGATCGCCCGACGACCTCGCCCGACCGACGCATCAGGAACTCGAGCAACGCGAACTCGCGTGCCGTCAACTCGACAGGCTCGCCGTCACGGGTGACCGTGTGGGTCGCGGGATCCAGCACGACGTCATCGGTTCTCATCGTCGTCGGTCGTTCGGCCGCGCCACGGCGAACGAGCGCGCGGAGCCGAGCGAGAAGCTCTCCGAAGGAGAACGGCTTCACGAGGTAGTCGTCGGCACCCGCGTCGAGCCCTCGGATGCGGTCCTCCACCCCGTCGCGCGCGGTGAGCATCACGACGGGGGCCCACCGGCCCTTCGTTCGCAACTCACGACACACCGCGAAGCCATCGAGGCCGGGAAGCATCACATCGAGCACGATCGCGTCGTAGTCCTCGTGCAGCGCCCGATGCAAGCCGTCCTCGCCGTCCGAGACGGCGTCCACGGCATAGCCCTCTTCCTCCAGACCGCGGCGCACGGCTCTGGCCATCTTGAGCTCGTCTTCGACCAACAGGATCCGCATCCGTCGGCCAGTGTCGCACCCGTTCATGAGAGTTGGATGAGAGATGGCGCAACCGAGCCCATCCTCATCGTTTCCTCATCCTCGGCGACGTACACCGGACGCCATAGATGAGGAGAGGAGCAGCAGATGCGGCGCTTCACCATGCGTGCTGCGGCGGCGCTGATCGGGGGTGCGCTGCTCGCGGCCTGCTCATTGAGCCCAGCGACCGGTTCGTCCGCCCCGGGAACCACCGCCTCCCGAGCGGCCGGCAGCCGTTCGGGTTCTTCGACCGAGGCACCCGTCTCGTCGGAGCCTGCCGTTCCTGCCGAGTCGAACCCCCCGGGCGACATCCCTGACAACACCGTGTTCGTCCCGTATCACTCGGCCAAGGCCGGCTGGACGGTGACGGTGCCCGAGGGCTGGGGCCGGACGACCACCGGCACGACGGTGACGTTCACCGACAAGCTCAACACCGTCCAGGTCGACGCGCGGCCGGGGAGCCCGGTCACGCTGGCGAGCGCGAGGAAGACAGACGTACCCGCGCTGAAGAGCAGCACGCGCGCGTTCAAGCTGATGAGTGTGACCGGGGCGACCCTGCCGGCGGGGCCCGCGGTCCTGATCTCCTATCAGGCCAACAGCGACCCGAACGCCGTCACCGGCAAGCAATACCGATTGGACGTGTTGCGCTACGAACTCTTCCACGCCGGGACGCGCACCACGTTGACGCTGCTGTCGCCGGTCGGCGCGGACAACGTGGATCCCTGGCGGATCGTCACGCAGAGCCTGAAGACGGCCTGATCATGTCGACGAGCCCTTCGACGGGACATCGGGCCGACACGGTCCTGGACGCGAGGGACCTCTATCGCTTCTACCACGCAGGCGACGACGAAACGTTCGCGTTGCGAGGGGTGTCGCTGACGGTTGCTACGGGCGAGATCCTCGCCATCGTTGGCCCTTCGGGCAGCGGAAAATCGACGCTGCTCGCGTGCCTTGCCGGGCTCGACGAGCCCGATGGCGGGTCCGTCTCTGTGGCGGGGGCGCGCATCACGCGGCGGCCGGAGGTTCAGCGCGCGGGGCTGCGCGCACGCTGGATCGGGGTCTTGCAGCAATCCGGCAACCTCCTCGATCACCTGAGCGTCGAGAACAACATCCGGATAGCGCAAGCGCTCGTGCGGACCACCGACCTGCCTCAAGCGTCGGTCGCCTCCCTGCTGGCCGACGTGGGGTTGGCCGAGCGCGCGCACGCACGCCCGGCGACGCTTTCCGGGGGCGAGGCCGCCCGCGCCGGATTGGCCGTCGCCATCGCGAACGACCCGCTGCTGCTGCTCGCCGACGAGCCCACCGGCGAGGTGGACGAGGTGAACGAAGGCCTGATCCTGGAGCTGTTGCGGCGAAGAGCCGGGGCGGGGAGCGCCATCGTGATCGTCACCCACAGCACACGCGCCGCACTCGAAGCCGACCGCATCGTGCACCTGAACGACGGGAGGATCGGCGATGCCTGAAACGGTGGTGCGCGCCATCTCGTTGGTGCGTGCGTACGGCGTCGGCCACGCCCTGGTCAGAGCCGTGAACGACGCCACCTTCAGCGTCGATGCGGGCGGCACCGTCGCGCTCCTGGGGCCGTCGGGCAGCGGGAAGTCGACCCTGCTGCATCTGATCGCCGGCCTCGACGAGCCCACGTCGGGCTCGATCGAGTGGCCCGCCCTGGGAGCACGGCAGGATCTCCGTCCCGGGCCCGTCGGCGTGGCGTTCCAGGGCCCCAGTCTGCTGCCGCCGCTCACCGTCGTGGAGAACGTCGCGTTGCCGATGGTCCTTGCCGGCGCGGACGAACACGACGCCACCCTTGCGGCGCACGACCTCCTGGATGTCTTCGAGGTCGACACCGTGGCAGACAGACTGCCCGAGGAGCTCTCCGGCGGACAGTCCGAGCGGGTGGGCATCGCGCGTGCCTTCTCGGGATCGCCCCGGCTGGTGCTGGCCGACGAGCCCACCGGTCAACAGGATCGGGCGACCGGCGGTCGCCTCCTCGAGGCGATCGTGACCCTCGCCGTGCTCGGTGGGGCCGCGTTGATCGTGGCAACCCATGATGTCGCCATCGCCGAGCGACTCACCGCGCGTTGGGTGATGCGCGACGGCGCGTTGCGAACCGAGGAGCTCACGTGCTCGTCCTGACCTGGCTCGGTGGCCTTCTCCACCGACGCACCGGAAGGATGGTCGGGCAGTCCGCGGGAGTGGCGCTCGCCGTCCTGATGCTCGCCACGCTCGGCACGTTCTTCACGTCCAGTCGCGGCACCATGACCACCCAGGCAGTGCGCGCGGTGCCCGTCGACTGGCAGGTGCAGCTGTCGCCTGGCACGCCGGTGGCCAAAGCCTCGGCCACCGTGACCAGGACCCGCGGCGTCACGGCGGCCCTCCCGGTGGGCTATGCGGACACCTCGGGCCTCTCCTCGCGCAACGCAGGCACGGTGCAGACGACGGGACCGGGCGTGGTGCTCGGATTGCCCCCGGACTACGCGACCACGTTCCCGGGCGAGATCCGCCCGCTCGTCGGCGCGACGACAGGGGTGCGGCTCGCTCAGCAGACGGCCGCGAACCTCGGCGCCTCGGTCGGTTCCACGGTCGCGATCACGCGACCGGGTCAACCCACGACGACGGTGACGGTCGACGGCGTCGTCGATCTGCCGGCAGCCGACTCGTTGTTCCAATCGATCGGTGTCGCGCCAGGATCGGCGCCAACGGCTCCGCCGGACAACGTCGTCCTGCTCCCTGATGCGGTGTGGCACAACCTGTTCGCGAACGCCGCGCCGGGGACGTCCTCCACGCAGATCCATGTGCAGCTCGCCCATGACCTGCCCGCCGACCCCGGTCCGGCGTTCGCCCAGGTCATCGGGCGCGCGAAGAACCTTGAAGCGGACCTCGCGGGCGGCGGCTTGGTGGGGAACAACCTGGCGGCGCAGTTGGATGGCGCGCGCACCGACGCCATCTACGCGGAGCTGTTGTTCCTGTTCCTCGGGCTGCCCGGCGTGATCATCGCGGGGCTGCTCGCTGGCGTGATCGCCTCGTCCGGACGGGAACGGCGCCTGCGCGAGCAGGCTCTCCTTCGGGTTCGCGGGGCAGCGCCGACGCGCATCGTGCGGCTGGCCTGGGCCGAGGCAGCCTCCGTGGCGATCGCGGGCACGGTCGTCGGACTGATCGCCGCCACCGCGGTGGGACGCATCGCCTTCGGCACGTCGAGCTTCGGCGCAACGACGGGTCAGGCGCTGGCCTGGGCAGGAGCGTCCGCCGTGTTCGGGCTCACGCTGTCGGCCGTCATCATCGTGGTGCCTGCATGGCGCGACGTGCGCACGCTCAGCGTCCACGATGCGCAGGCTGCCGTCTCGACCGGTCTCGGCCGGCGCCCCCTGTGGGCGCGTGGATACGTCGACGTGCTCTGCCTCGCCCTGGGCGGCCTCATCTACTGGCAAGCCGTGAAGAGCGGCTATCAGGTGGTGCTCGCGCCTGAGGGGGTTCCCACCATCTCCGTGAGCTACTTCACCTTGCTCGCGCCACTGCTGTTCTGGATCGGCACCGCGCTGTTGATGTGGCGGATCGGCACGGCACTGCTTCGCCGGGCCGGCGGCTGGCTCAGGGTCGCAACACGTCCAATCGCTCACCGCCTGGCCGGGGTGGTCGCCGCCTCCATGGCACGTCAGCGGCGAGGTCTGTCGCGAGGGCTGGTGTTGATGGGACTGACGGCTTCGTTCGCTCTGTCGGTGGCGATCTTCGATACGACCTACGCGTCGCAGTCGCGTGTCGACGCCCAGCTGTCCAACGGTGCCGACGTGACGGTGAGCACGGCGGCAGCGAGCGGGTTGCCGGCGGGGATCGCCGACGCCGTTGCGAGGTTGCCCGGCGTGAGCGCCGTCCAGGCGATGCAGCACCGGTTCGCGTACGTCGGCAACGACCTGCAAGATCTCTACGGCATCGACGCCGCGACGATCGGCCAGGCCACGTCGATGTCTGACGCGTTCTTCGCCAACGGGAACGCCGCGCAGACGCTTCAGACACTCGGGTCCACCCCGAACGGGGTACTCGTGTCCGAAGAGACCGTGCACGACTTCCAGCTGCAGCCCGGCGACACGGTCAACCTGCGCCTGCAGTTCGCGTCGGACCACGCGTACCACCCGGTGCCGTTCACGTACGTCGGGGTGGCGCGCGAGTTCCCGACGGCGCCACACGACTCGTTCCTGGTGGCGAACCGAGACTACGTGACGCGAGCGACGGGGTCGCCCGCCTCGCAGGTCCTGCTGATCCGCACGAGTGGGTCGCCGCCGGCGGTCACCGGGGAGGTCCAACGACTCCTCGGGCCGGCATCGGGGGCGACGGTCAAGGACATCGTCACCGAGCAACGGATCACGCTCTCGGGGCTCACGGCGATCGACCTCGCTGGACTCACCAAGCTGGAGCTGGTGTTCGCGCTCCTGCTCGCCGCGGGGGCATCGGGCCTGGTGCTGGCGGTCGGGGTGGCCGAACGGCGTCGCACGTTCGCGATCGCCTCCGCGATCGGAGCGAAGCGTCGGCAGCTCGGCAGCTTCGTGTGGAGCGAGGCCGCATTCGTCGCGATCGGGGGACTTGCCCTCGGGGCCCTCAGCGGCTTGTGGATCGCGCAGGTGATCGTGAAGATCCTCACCGGCGTGTTCGACCCGCCACCCGAGCACCTGTCAGTTCCATGGGGATACCTGGCCGGGCTGCTGGTGGCCGTAGGTGTGGCGATCGCCGTCGCCGGCTCGGCGATGCTGCGCGCGATCCGACGTCCGGCGATGGCGGTCCTCCGCGACCTCTAGGGGCAGCGGGCTAGGCTGTGTTCATGTCTGACGAACCGATGACCACCGACGAGGAGCGCCGACGTCTGGCCGAGCGCCCCGAGCCTGTCCCCGAGGCAGACGCGCTGGAGCAGACGCAAGAGGTCGAGCCGGGCGTCGACGATGAAGTGCCCTCGATCCCCGCAGACGTCCCCGAGGCCGACGCCCTCGACCAGGCTCGCACAGCGCCGCCGGACGACGACGAACCTCGCTGAGGTTCTCCGTTCCGCGTGGTTCCCGGTGAGCGGGAGCTCGCGGATGCCGAAGAATGGGTCGGCGCGACACCTCGAGTAGGCGGGCCCGATCAAGGGATGAGATCTTGAGATCGATCCCGCCGAAGCCCGATCCGCCGGCATCGTCTTGCTTGAGATTCAGGATCGATGAGTTCTGGCATCGGATCCGCGAGGCTTAGGCTCGGGCGGCGCTGACGGGAAGGAAGATCAGGGTCTCATGTGGGCCTAGGTTGCTCGCGGAGCTTCTGGCTTATGCAACGCTGAAGGCTGCGCCGATCGCTGCCGAAGCCTGCGCTTCGCCGCAGGGGAAAGGGGCGGGCCAGGCGGGCGAACGGAGAGGGACTCGCCCGCTGTTCGCGTCCCCCCGTGACGCTAGGCCCGCCCTCGTACCCCAGGCTACGCAGTGGCTCGTGGCTCGGGCCTGTGGTTAAAGGCTTTTGTAGGTAACACGAGGGATGCACTTATCAGCAATTCGGCCTTACGTTCGGTACGTCGAACGTCTTAGGCAGAACGACTGCACCCCGTGGGGAGGTGACGACCGGCCCGGGGAGGCGTCCGATCCATGTTCCACGAGGGAGGGGAATCAGATGCGTCGAGTAGGTCTGGTTTTGGTTCTGGCTTTGACCTTCCTGGGTCTGACCACGCAGATGGCCCTGGCGTC
>Ga0207653_10000072_pt1 | contig 74068 bp, 58 predicted proteins | sample KBSK5251metaG_FD_184341 | JGI IMG/M metagenome (GOLD analysis project Ga0207653, IMG submission 184341) | Corn, switchgrass and miscanthus rhizosphere microbial communities from Kellogg Biological Station, Michigan, USA - KBS K5-25-1 metaG... | ecosystem: Host-associated > Plants > Roots >... | reverse complement strand
CAAATCATCCGACGATCGCGGCTTAGTAAGTCGCACGTTGCTTGAATGCATGAATCAAGCATCCGGGTGGCCGAGGTTGGGCCACCCGATCACCCGAGGTCGGAGTTTCGATCTCATAAGAGTTGACTTCCGATCGACCGCGCGAGAGCTTTACTTTGCCCCTCTGATTCCCACCCTCGCGTCACCTCAAAACCATAGCTTGGAATGAACCTCGTTCGAGTGACGCACCGCTCGCCAAGACGTTAGGAGTTTGAATTCATGTTGACGATGAGTAAGGCGCTGTCCGCTGGACAAGCAAACGATTACTACCAGCAGCAGTTCATCAGCGCGAAGGAAAATTACTACAGCGAGTCAGGCGAAATTGCGGGCCGCTGGTGCGGCGCCCTGGCGGAAGAATGGGACTCAAGGGCGAGGTCACTAACGAGCAATACGAGCGCGTCGTTGCGGGTCAAGATCCGCACACAGGCGAGCCACTTATTCGCTCCGTTTCAGCCCGCGAAACCGTTGACGAGGACGGAAAGGAACAGATCACCAGCACGCATCGCGCCGGTTGGGACGCGACCATCAGCGCCCCCAAATCCGTTTCCTTAGCTGCGCTTGTCGGCCGCGACGAACGCGTCAGAGAAGCCCACCGCGAGAGCGTCCAAGAGACTCTGAAAGAGCTCGAAAAATACATGCAAGCGCGTGGCGGCGGCGACAACCCCGCTATCGCCACCGGCAAGATGGTAGCCGCCCAGTTTGAGCACACGTCCTCACGTCCTGATCGCAAGAACGGCTACGCCGCGCCGCAGCCGCCTTTTCGTTTTGGATGAAAGCTCGTTAGCCAGTACTAAGCACATCTACAAATTATTCGCCCGCCCAGCGCGAGGGAATAGTAAGCACTAACGATCAGCAAACGACGGTCTATGTCGAGCGCAAGGATATGACCGGAGCGGAGCGTACCTTCGCCAATTCCTACCGACCCAACGAAGACATAATCCGCTATAACTCCGCCAGCAAAGTCCATAAAGTCAAGGCAGGCGAGTACGCCAGGGTAATAGACACTGACCACGAAACGAACAAGATTACCGTTCGCTTACTGAATGGCCGCAAACTCACGTATAACCCGGCGCGGTTTTCCGGCGTGAGCGTTTACTACGAAGCCGAGCGAGCCTTCGCCGAGGGCGACCGCCTTCAAATTCGCGCTCCCTTTAGAGCGAAACGGATCGCTAACGGCGAGCTCGGAACTATCACCAAAATAGAACCCAACCAAATACGTTTAGCGATGGATAACGGGCGTGAGGTTAGCTTTGACCTTAAAAAATTTCGCCACCTTGATTACGGTTACGCCGTCACCAGCCATTCCTCGCAGGGACTAACTTTTGATCGCGTTCTGATCAACGCAGACACGCGAGAATCCGTGCGCCTACTGAATGACCGGATGGCCTACGTTGCCATTTCCAGAGCACGAGACGATGCCCGGATCTATACCGACTCCACGCAGAATCTATCCGAAGCGCTCAATCGCGGAATAGATAAAACAACTGCGGTTGAAGCAGTACAAGACAACGAACGCGAGCTGGAAAAAGCCCTCACTCGAAATGAAAGTTCCCGGCTGGTTGCACATTCCTTTGCGCTAGCCGACCCGGCCATGCTGCGCCAGGCGAACAGTCATCAGGAACAACCACCCTCGATTCTCGAACAGTCGGCCAAGGCAAACGAAACGATCCTGACTGAGCTACTCGCTAAGAATGATCCAACGCTCCAGGACATGACTGCGCTCTCGTTAGCACAGCGCGATCAGACGCTTTCCCCAGAGACTGCGCCTTCCCATTCCGATCCCGTACGCAGCACTAGCACTCCACCGCAGCCATCGTCACAGGAACAGGATCACGATATCGATCTCCTGCATTAATTCGCAAAAAACGATTCCCCTGGGCTGACCCTCTGGTTATTCCTAACACTCCCCTCGGCTAGGCAAAACAGGTTTTTAGAACCGACTGCATTCTGCGCTCGTCACATTTATCGAGCGGTATTCCTAATGCCGTATCTCCGCCAGCATCATCGACGCCACTGGACTCCGCTAGTAGCACTCGTACTAACTCTCATCTTTATTTTCGTTGTATTGCCGGCAGGGGCGACTGTATTCGTCCATATTGCGCAGGCTCGTTGGGAAGCCGCTCACCCGCCGCAAACACTTGTACCAGACCTCGCGGGTCGCGACGCTATTTCCGCTGAAGCAGCTATAAGGAGCGCCCAGCTTCGTCCGCGAATTTCCTATACAACGATCGATGATAAATGTTGGCAGGACCAGCCCGCAGCAAACACAGTCGTCGATCAAGAACCCAAGGCGCTAACGCCAGTCGCGGTTGATACGCAAGTTCAACTCACCATCGGTATTCAAAAATCAAATTGACTTAATAGCCATCTTCAGCACAGGCCATGTCATATTCTCAAGGCTGCCACGTCAACGATTTGTTCGACCCCGCCGGGATTTGACAAGGCGTTGTTATTTGTATACAAATAGCAACATGAAGCCCAAAGACACTACAGAGGTCGTTTCCTTTAGGATCGACCCAAAGATTCTAAGACAGTTTGACCGGTTGGCAAAAGACGAGAATCGAAGCAGGGGGAACATGATTGCCATTCTACTCAATCGGTCGGTGGCCTTGAAAGAAGCTTGGACGCACAAGGTCGAATACCTTGTGAAGACGATCAACGAGGAACAGTCGAAAACGCCGGACAGTCCGTTCGTGGAATACCACAGAGGAATGTTGTCTGCGGTAAAAGATGCAATCGCCTCGGTGTACGGTAAGCATGAGAAGGATAGAATTCTCGACGAGATCCGCGAGCGAACTGAGCTTGCGATTCCGCACATCGTGCCGCTTTACAACGACGGGAAGCGTTACGGTTTCGACCTGGATGAAGGATAGGGGTCGAACGTCGAAGTTGACGCGGCGGCGCGAATCAAAGCACCCTCCGCCGCACCAAGTTAGTTGCGAACCACGCTATCGCCGCTCGCGTCCAACGATTTGTTCGGCGCAATCTCCACTGGCAATTTATCGCTACGTTGCTGTTGTTTCAACTTCTTACAGTAGTCGGCAAATCCTTCGGCAAAAACCTCCTCTTGAGTAAGGCGATATACCTCATCGTTTTGAAGAACATTGGAGAGCATTTTCTCTACGGTCGGTAGAAGGCTATCTTCAATCAAACCATGCTTCATGGCATAGTAATAAGAAACGTGCGGATTAAGTATGATAAAGCCTAACAAACGTGCGGTATCACTTTCACCCGTCATATTCACTAAGTCCGGTCGCTCAATTTTTCGCGCCATCGGTATTAATTCTGGATGAGTAAGTAAGAAGGTATCTAAGGTCATCCACGCATCAAACGAAGAACGCATATATTGCACCGTCGCAAGACGACGCGTTCCGTAGTAAACGAAGAGAGATATTAAGATGCTCGCAACGAAAGAAACTACGGCTAAAATCGTCTGCGTAATCGCCAAGATAATCTGAACTTGATTTGAGTCCACAATTTGCATCTTAGGTTTGACCGGTCCGACCAAGAATAGCGCCACAGAATGCGCCGAACTAAGTATTATACGGAACCCCCGTTCCGTATAAGCCTCCTTATACAGCGTCTTATACCGCCTGCCAAGACGATTAGACCTGATTGACAATACTGATACACTTGGCGCTCAGATGCTTGAATGATTTACTGGGACATTACTGGGACAGACGCGATTCATTCAACGTCCTTCTCAGAATTTCTCTGTAAATGCTGGTACTTATTAAGTCAGCGGGCGTAACTCAATGGTAGAGTGTCAGCTTCCCAAGCTGGATGTTGCGGGTTCGATCCCCGTCGCCCGCTCCATTTTCCCTCAGTAAATTTGCAAAGTCTCATCTCTTAACGAGTCGAAAATCCGACCGTCCCCCAAAACGTCCCCCAGCTCCATCTGAAATCACTGATTTCTGCTGAGTTTTGGCGCGCTCTTTGCACTACGCGGAAGTCATGGATTACACAACCACAATTTCCAAGAGACGGCGGCACAACAAAGTGGAATACTTGGCCCGCCTGAGATACTACGATGCCGAGAGCGGAGCGAGAAAAGAAAAGTCCAGAAGTGCTCCAACCATCTCCGAAGCCAAGCGTCTCCTAAGAGACATGGAAGACGAGTTTGAGTCTGGTGGACAGACGGCTATGGAGTCTGACCAGATGACCTTTGCCGAACTCGCGAAGCATTGCAAAGAGACCCGTTATTGCGAGGCTCAGTTTGATAGCGAAGGCCGCAAGATCATTGGCGTGAGGGGCAAAGACACGATCGACTCTCACATCAAGGCGTTGGAAGAGTATTTCGGCTCAGACAAACTGCGAGAGATTCGAGTAGCTAGTCTGCGCGCTTATCGAAAGCACCGCCTCTTCTGCAAGAACCGAAGTGGCAAGCGGCTGTGTGTAGCCACAGTTAACCGTGAGTTGTCCACCATGCGAGCAATGCTGAACGAGGCAATGGTTAACGACTGGATTCTGGTGAATCCCTTCAAAAAAGTGCGTCCTGGTGAATTGATCAGTGTTGCCGACGAGCGTAGGCGGGAAACCATCCTCACACCCGCCGAGGAGAAGGTGTTGCTCGCAGCCTGCGCCACCCACTGGCGGCGACATCTGAGGGTATTAGTCATCGCAGCTTTAGACACCGGCGCTCGTCAAGGTGAACTGCTGAAGCTTCGGTGGTCAGACATCGCTTTCGATGAGGGCGTAATTAAGAACGTTACCAGCTATAAGGGTAAGACCGTCCAACGGCGCGAAGTGCCGCTTACCGGGCGTCTCAGAGCAGCCTTACTTGATCTAAAACAAAAGCGCGGGGCGGCTACTTTCAAACGAGGCCGCACATCTGGAAATAAGCCGGATAACGCGCTTGTGTTCGGCGTCACCAACAACGTGCAGAACAGCTGGCGGGCAGCCAGAAAAGATGCGAACTTAGAGCACCTCCGGTTTCATGATCTACGTCACACTGCCGCCACTCGATTAGCACAGACGATGCAACTCGCCCTGGTCGGCCAAGTTCTCGGACACAGCGATCCCAAGACCACCCATCGCTACGTCAACCGAACTCGCGACGTAATCAAGCAAGCCGGCCTTGCTCTGCAGAACTGGCAACACCAAGACTCCGAAAGCTCAGAGCCAATCATTGAAGCATCGGGAGTCAATTAGACAAAGGGCAAAACCCTTTGAACGACCTCTTCGAGCCTAATGGACGACAGTCACTCTTGCTTTTCGTTCTGCCAGTAGCAGGTATTGTTCGAGGTGGGTTTGTCCTACGATTCGGCGAGTTCCAATTTGGTAGTAGCCAAGCTTACCGCTTTCCATCAAGCGGGAAACAGTGGCCGGATGTACACCTATGACCTCCGCCACTCTGGCGATCGAAAACTTCTGTTCGGTTGCTCTTGAAGCAGCGATTTCGATTTCTTGCTGCATGATGACTTTTGGCGGTCAGCTGAACTACTCTGTATTCGCATCCGACTTTCAATCCCCATGCCATTCTTCCGAGAGAATGAATGCTCCGCTCGCTTCCATTCGTCTGGGAATCCTCACCGTTGCCGGGCGTTTGATTTGGCCGAGCTAACTTCCTCTGCGGATTCACCGTTGTAAAACGCTCACTCACTTTATCAGTTTTGCAGAATACTATTCCCCCTATTCCTGGGAGCCATTATCTCGTCTTACTGTCCTTTATTTCTTTTGCAGCGCTGTATGCAAAGTCTCGTGCCTCGGCAGTCTCATCATCAAACCGTCGCCTGAGGTCCTTGTCTCTCAATCCGCGTTCCTTCAGGTTTGAAGCGAGCTGTTCCCAACTGACCTTCCTGCCTGCGCGAGCTTCGGCGAGCGTGTCTTGCAACAGCGCTAATCCGACGTCCTGGACTCGCATCGACTTCTCAGCATGATCCACAAGTTCGACTAGCAAAGCCCGAATCGCTTGAAGGGAGTCAGTCTTGGGTTCTCTTGCGGTACTCGCTTCAAGTTCCTGAGGGGCACCCTTTCGACTCCGTGCGGCGAGCGCTTCATCGATCAGTTTACGCAGTACAATAGCCTCCTTGGTGCCCGACTCTTTGACGATCTGATCGATGGCGTCGACCTGATCTCTCCAAGGATGAAAACCGTACGTCTTATCTCTCCAGATTATTCGTTTGGCGCGTTTCATGGGTGTACTGAGTCTCCCTGTTTGCGAATCTTCGTGATCTCTGAAAACTGCGTCTTGGTTAACCACTAAATCTCTGAACTCATATGGGTTATTGTCGCCGTTAACCTGGTTAACCAAAATGGTTAACGATTCTAACCGGGTAACCAATTGAGAACGATGGAATTAAGCGCGGCCAGCATCGCAAAATCAACCCTCTATCCTGTCTGCTCATTAACCATCATGGTTAACCAAATCCGCACCACGTCCTCAAGGGTCAACAACCGAAGGTTGAAAGGCATTTTTCTTCTCGTGTCGAAGTCGGTCAGACTGAATAAGCTTACTCCCGAACAAGGTCATAGCTCGGTGTTCCTGAACACCAATATGCTCACTCAGTGCGAGGTAGTACCAAGCCTCTTTCCCATCATGCGGGGGCGCTTTGAGAAGCGCCAAACCACAACCTCAAGCTAGAGGGGTTTTTGTCCTCATCAACCTAAAACTGCTTCATAAGGATGAGTCGGAAAGGAATGGTGACAACGATAGCCAGCGGGTGTTCGTAATGATGATTAGCGCGCAACGCGTGGGCTGAGACAGTCAATACCTGTGGGACTATGACCAACCGTCTCGTAGATAGCCGGCAAGATTAGACTGATACCGCCGGCGCAGAGTTCCGAGTGGTATTCGTGGCTGCGGATTAAGGCAATCCCAACGACGGCGCAGGCGGTTAACTGCCTTGGGGCGGAGGCGCATTAGCCGCCTGAAGCGGTCCTGATTCCAGTCGGCCCGTGCCTCTCTCAATTCCCGATCTAAACGCAGCAGGAGAGTCATAGCCTCATAAGCAAGTTTGCGATCGGGCTTCAATAGCAGATGGGGCGAGGTCGTAACAAGGGGGTACAGATAACAGCGGATAGTCAAAGCGCCGCCTTTGGCATCTACTTGGCGGGGATCTTCGCGTTCGTCAATGCATTTGATTGTTGAGGCAGCTAGCATCGTTACGCCTCCCACCCGAAGTCCAAAGCCAGCTGGCTTTCGCTTACCTCCCTGGCTGGCTGAACGGGTCGCGAAAAGTAAAAGGCAGGTAGGGCGAAGCCGGACTCAGTTTCTTCAATCTCTCCGGCTATCGTAGCCGCTGACGGCTCCGGCTCGGTCGGCTCAACCGTCGCGGTGGGAATAATCCACGAGTCAAGGTCGATGACGTTTACTGATGCTAACTCGGTTGGCTGATCCTCGCTGACCGATTCCTCTTCGTCGGCTAAAACGTCGCTCCCAAGGACGGGATAGCGAGCCAGCAGGTCAATAAGTGCTTCAATCCCTGTTTCGTCGTCGGTCGGGACAAAGAACCTCTGCTTCCAGTCGATCTGCTCGTTGATTAAGCCAAGGCTGCGAATCTCCGCGAACCTGTTTGGATCGACTCCGATTAGCTCTATGACCGGCTCTCGGTGAACCACTTTTCTGGAGAGCCTCAAGCCGGAAACGAGCGTTACTTCTTCGCCTTCGTCCAGAATACCCGTAAAGATTTCCTCAGGCTCGCGAAGGTCGCGGGTGGCGCCAAGCGCCGCGACAATGGGGCCAACCTGCTCTTGGGGGATGCGAATGCCGACAATCCGCTGACCGTCGTCCGTAGTTACTCGTATGACTCGCAGCCGGGCTTCCTCGTGAGTCTTGAATCGCTGCCAAAGCGGGATAATCGCGCCGCCGATAATGTGCGTCTCGTGCGTTTCAATCGGCGGGGCCGTCGCGTGTTTCTTCGTCCACCAGTCGCGGGCTTTCGATGGAATCACGGCGCGATACTTCTCCTTTAGCTCGTCGTCGTGAATGTAGGTGCTTCGCGCTGCTTCCGGTTTCCAGACTGCAAAGGTGCGGTAGCTGTTTCCCTTCTCAGCGTTCGTGTGGAGTCCTGATTCGATTGCGAGAATGAAGTGACCATTCTTCCGATGGCGAAAGAATGCTCCCGTCTTGCGCTTTCGCACTCGCTCGGCCTCGTCGAAGCTGACTGCCTTCGACGGTACGTCAATCTCTAAGGTGTAGTGCGTCGTTTGGGCGTTGGTGATTTCGTCGGTATGCACTACGCGCTGAGGTTTGGCGATCCGAATCGCCAGCGCTTTGATATCGGTTACGCCTTCGTCAAAGGTGCCGTTGGCCTTGGCATACCGCACAGTCTGATCGAACAAGTCAACGAAGTGGTCAAAGAGTGCGTTCTGGTGGTCAACGTCGAGGGCCAATACGCGGTTAAGGAATCGAGGCACGTTGTATAGATCCTCTTTGCGTACTTCTTCGCAGCCGTCGCGGTTACGAACAAGTAAACCAATGTCGCGCAAAGTCTGACGTGGGTCCCCAATTCCTGGGACCTTGCCGCTCTCGACAATGCGTCGAAGCATGAGGCACAACGCGGCTCGGCCTTCCTCAGTCTCAAAGTTGTACTTGGCGAGGTCGCCGCTATCAGCGCTGCGCCGGTCGCCCTTGGTCAACGCGCCCAGACTGCCAAGCCGTCGCGCGATGGTCGAGCTAAAGCGCTTCTCGCCGCCTAACTCGGTCGAGAGTAGGACGTACTCTGGCGGCACGGCTTGATCGCTTCTGTGCGTCCGGCCAAAGGTCTGCATCTGCTTATCAGCACTCCAACCAAGCTCAAGAGTGACGTGTACCCTTCGCTGTCGGTTCTCCGCACGATTAGAAGCATGAAGCGAGATTCCCATAGCGGCGGCATCGCTGATAATCGCAACGCGTTTCTTGCCTAATTGAAACTGTTCCATTTCGTGAACGTTCGTGCGGTGCATGGCTACACCTTCGGGATTTCGTTTCTTGTACTCAACTCGTCCGTTAGAGTCGCGTATCAAGCGACGCGTTCGTCCCGTAAGCTCGGCAACGTTGCGCTCGCCAAAGTGATTGACAAGTTGGTCTAGCGGATTTTCCGGTAGTTCCAAAGCTGATAAGCCGTCGATTACTTCCTGCTTCATGCGCAAGGCTTCCTTACTCTGTACGGTGTTGCCTTTGCCGTCTCTCAGTGGCACTTGGATCGTTCGGCCTGTGCCTGGGTCGGTTACGTCCTGATAGAGCGTGGTTGGGAACCCACGATCGACCATCGCGGCGATCACTTCGCGGGGTGAGAAGTCCAAGTCCTCAAGCATCCCGCCGTTTGCGGTAGCCTTCGCGACTTGTTCTTTGGTTCGTGCTTCTCCGGTTCCTACCAATGAGATCACAACCGACTTGCCTTCGCTCAACGCTGCTTCGGTTTCAGCGATTACGCTTGGCACTTTGAAAGCGCAGATCACTTGGCGAAAGAAGCGCTGATGATCTCCCCAGAACTTGTTTAGTGCTACAGCGCGAGCGCGGGGCCCACCATTGGTCACTTCCAAGGCTTCGTCGATGTTTCGTAACACGGTCTGCCAAGCGGCGGCGGCGCGGTTGTACATTTCGCGCTGCTGTGGGGTTAGTTGGTGGATTCGCTCGCGATACTCAACCGCCTTGCCGCTGTTCGGACACACGCCAAACGAGATCGAGCCTGAGAGATACATACCAAGTGCTTTCATATCGCGGCTGACCATTTCCATGGCCCCGACTCCGCCGGATTCAATCTCCTGCATAAACTCTTGAAAGCCTCCGGGAAAACTAGTGCCAATCCCCCATAGTCCGAGCCTTATCATATAGGCCATGTTGCGAACGTCGGTCGCTCCGGTGGCTGACGAATAGACCACGCGATAACCTGCATTGCGCTCGGGGTCTTGTAAGTCAATGACTGCTTGTCCGGTTAGTGTGGGTTCGCCGCGTCCACCTGCGAGGGCGTTCTTGGCCTTGTGCGCTTCATCAAAGATGACTACACCGTCCGAACCAAGCCAGCGTTGGATTTGGTCTAGGCGTTTCCCTCCGGTTTTGGCAGCGGCGATAAGTGATGAATAGGAGCTAAAGATCACTCCGCGCGGTAACGTGATTTCTCCGGCTGGTGGATATTCATTGATTCGCGATAGCGGAATGCTCGCGAGTCCTAGATCAGTGAGATCGCGGCGGGCTGATTCGAGTAAGTCATTATTGACGGAAAGCCAGATCGCACGTTGGCGGTTCTGATTCCAGTTGTCGGCAATGATGCCGGCCAGTACGCGGCCTTTGCCTACTCCGGTGCCGTCGCCAACGAAGAACCCTGCGCGTGATCCGTCCGGTAGTCTTTGCTCGTGTCTCTGTCCGGCATAGATAACGCGCTCAAGCTGAATGTCTGACAGTCGGCCTTTGCTGACGATCTCCCCTGCGAGGTGTGGTCTATATGTAATGTCTGGCGGTGTGACTGCGGCCATTGATGCCGATTCAACGATTACGGCCGGATGGGGTCTGCCGCCTCTTAGCTTCGCGGGCACGTATGGAACGAACAAGCTGCCGCTTGGTTCTGAATCGTCGGGGTCGTCCTCGGGTGTGGGCGACGGCTCAACTAAATGCTTGAGGGCTTCCCAGGCATCCTCAAGCGTGGCGGCGCTGCCCCAACGAATCTGCTTTAGCTGCTCTTGCCAGTTCGCTCCGGGTGTTGCTCCGGTCTTATCAATGACGAGGATTTGCACGTCTGGCGCTGCTCCGTATTTCGCATACTCCTTGCCGTCCAGCGTAAGGTTTGCGCGGATATTGCAGAGACAGGCGATCCGTTGCCACCATTCGCTAAAGCTCGGATGGTGGAAGCTCATCGCTTCGCTGACAATCGCGACCAAGCGTCCACCCTCCTTCAATCGTCGTAAGGCGCTGGCGACGTGGCGACCGCCATACAGCGGATTGGTTTTCGTGACTCTGCCGCTGGTGGAGCTAAACGGCGGATTCATCAAGACAGCTGTCGGTTGAATATCGGCGGGTAGTAAGTCGTCGATGAACTCGGCATCGAGCGGAAACGGTTCGAAGTTAAGAACACAACGAAGCAAAGAGAATCGGCGCAAGCTTGTCTCATTGCAGATAACCTTAGCGCTAACTGCGCGAGGCCAGATTGCAAGGCTGCCGGTTCCGGCTGATGGCTCTAGAACTATGTCAGCGGGTTTTGGATTTAGAAGCCGCGCCGCGACATATGCCAGCGTCGGCGGTGTCGAGAATTGCTGTAGTTCGTTTTGCTCGAAGGTGCGATCAGTTTGCGTCGGTAGTCGCTTCATCAAAGGACGCAAGACAGAAGCAAGCGCTTCGGTCACGTCCATCTGCATTAACTCTCGTGCGTGTTTCTCTAACAGGTAATTATTGACGGCGATTTCTACAGCGTCGTAGGCGTCGCGCGGTGTGTATCTGCCTTGCGCTCTACTACCGCCAAAGACTCGTTCTGCGGTTCTGGTTAGCTTCGGGTTGTCGAACGGCTCGCCGTCCTCGATCCGTTCCTCTAACTCGGTGATCAGTTCGTGGATATTGCAGACAAGCGCGTTTGTTCTGGCCGCGCAAACACCTGTACTCTGATCTGGCATCTGGCTTTCTCCTTGAAGTTGGGCAAAGTCACGGTGTAAGCGGCGCGGGTGGTGGTAACACCCGCGCTGCTCGTTTCTCTTTCGTCTGTTCGGCTTAGTACTCGGACGGAAGCAAGACCGTAGTTGCGCTCCGGTCTGCTTCGGTGATGATCCAAAGCTGTTGGCCTTTTCCGGTTTGGTAGTTGCTCAACAGTCGGAATCCCTTTTTAAGTGAAACCTCGTTCTCCTGAACGTCGTCGTCTGATAGCTCTCCCCAATCGCAGGACATGTGACGGCGCAAAAACTCAATCGCTGTCTGTCCGGCAATTTGGAGCGCTTCTTCGGCTCCAGGCGTGATGAAGGTTTGACCCAGCGCAAAGCGTGTCACGCTGGTCTGGGTGGCTGTGTTATGGTTTCGTCGCATCGAAATTTTCTCCTTTGACGGGTGAAAAAGTTGGTGCCTGGGCTAGGCGAGCGTTGACGCGCTTTCCTAGCCCCTTCTCGTTCCTCAATGTTCGGTTTCGTTCTCGCTTGCTTGTAGTCGTCCGGCTCGCAGGATTTGATCTGCGGCGCGGAAAATTTTCTGTGCGCTCTTTTCGGGGATGGCGTCGCCGTTGTAGCCGATGGCGGGGCAGAGCCAGTTCTGTATGTAGCCCCTGCAAAACTCGGCTCCGTCGAGGTTCAAGGCTTCGCAGCAAAGCAGGGCGACTGACTCGGCTTCTACTTCGCGCAAGTTTTTCGGTGTCCGCTCGGTGTCGGTAAAGTCTGCTTCGCTGGTGTGTCCTAGAATGACGTGGGCCGTCTCGTGAAAAAGAGTCTTGTGCGGTAGCTGGGCGACGGGATTAATCGCGATCTGTCTCTTCTTCGCGTATCCCTGACAGTTGCCGTCCGTGTCGGTAAATGCGATCCGTTCAATGTCGAGGGCGGCTAGTGCTCGATCGGCTTCCCACTCCGGCAAGCGTGGCGTCGTGAATTCGTCGCCGACGGTCTGGCTAATGGCGAACCATCGCGCCTTATGCATAAAGCTGGTAAATCTGCGCTCGCCGTTCTCGCCTTCGCTCTCGTCGCCGCTGCTGCCTTGCTCGTCGCGAATCTTGCGAGTCATCGGCATGCATAGAATCAAAGCGCGTTCGCCGCGTTTGACTGTGCGGCCTAGTGCTTGCCAACCGGGAAAGGTATTGATCGGGCCGGGTTCCAGTCCGCGCAATTGGCATTGCACGAGGGCAAGGATTTGATTGCCGATCGAGTAGTTGTGAAAGGCGGAGTAAGCTTCCATGATCAGACCTGGCTTGTTGACTGCTTCAACTAACAAGGCTGACCACTTGGGAACGTCGGGCGCTGGTTTGGTGGCGTATCGTTGCATGGTCGGTGCTCCTTTCGCTGCGCGTGTTGTTGGTCTTTGGTCTTAAGAACAGGAGTTTTCCCCCTTCGTAGCGACGTTGGGACACGGGTGGGTGCCCGACCGACACAGGGGCTGCCGGAACGGAGTGGAGGACTCGGAGGCTTTGCGGAGAGTTGTCGGGCGGGCTCCCGTGGCACAATGAGAGCGAAGAAGGGGGAAACTAACTCAATATTCTCGGCTGGAATGGAGCGAAGCGGAATGCAAGGCGAGGCGTTATTGAATTAGACTGTGTGCAAGTACGCGCACATCACGCGTCCTCGTTATTAGCTTTTGATCTTTCTCCTTTTCACATTGCTTCGGCGTTGTGATGAACTCTTTGCGCATATCGAAAGGTGCCGTGACGGTTAGTGATCATACAAGGAAGTTGCTCTGGGGTCGGTCCGGCAATTGTTGTTCATTTTGCCGTGCGTCGCTTGTGATGCCTGCGACGGCCTCTGATCGCGAGTCAATTGTTGGCGAAGAATGCCACATCCGCGCGCGCTCCTCACTTGGTCCTCGAGGTAGTGAAGGGTTAGCAGACCAGCTCGACGAGTACGACAATCTCCTGCTCCTATGTCGGGTCCATCACAAACAGGTTGATGATCAGCGAACGACGTTCTCGATCACGAGACTTCGAGAAATCAAGGCAGCTCATGAGGAGTGGGTTCGGTCAACGCTCCAAGGCGCGACGCGTTCAACTAGGACACTATTCACACTGCCTGGTACGCATCGCAAGAATCCATACTTCACGCCAAAGGCCGAAGTCATCGCCGCGCTTCGGTCGCTTCGCCCGGGCGATACCCTTGTTCTGTGCGGCCCGCCCGGTGTCGGCAAAACACAACATGCGGTACAGCACGCGCAGGAGAAGCGGCAGCAATATAGTATGGTGCTGTGGGCGTCGGCAGAATCAGTTCAAGGCCTCCGCCAATCACTCGCGGGCCTCACGGATCTTGTTCTGCCGATTGCCGACACAAACTCCTCCACTGACGAGAAATTAATCGCCTTACGCGAATTGCTCAATGAGGAGCCAAGTTGGTTGCTCATTCTCGACAACGCTGACGTGCTCGATGCGGCACGAGAAATCGAACGTTTTATTCCGTCGACGCATAATGGGTATGTCGTCATCACGAGCCAGTTCACCGACTGGACACCGGCCTTCCGCGTGGAGCATGTAGAGGTTTGGACGGAGAGCCAATCATCAGAATTCCTAGCACACCGATTGCCACGGTGTGCAGCAGACAAAGACAGTCTCGCTCGGCTTGGCAGTGAGCTTGGCGGGTTAGCGCTAGCGCTCGAACATGCAGCCGCATATATTGCCGAGACGGGCATTCCGGCCGACGAGTACTTGGCCCTGTTAAGACGCGACCGAACGAGCATATTGAGGCGGAGGTATCCCGGCATGACCGATTACCGCGCGAGCATAACGGCTACTTGGCAAGTATCGTTGCGCCGTCTCGGTTGGCTGGCTAGTCGGATTCTGCACTACAGTGCTTGTCTCGCCTCGGAGCCAATCCCCAGGACCATTCTTTCGAAGCTCTTGTTGTCCGTATCCGAAGACTATACCTACGGCCCATTCGAACGCCGGCAGTTTCGTCGTTCCTTGGGGCAGCCCGACGCACTGAACCTTGCGCTTGCAGAATTGGGACGATACAGCTTGGTAACGCTATCTGAAAACACATTTCGATTGCACCCGTTACTGCAGCACGTCGTGCTTGATTCCGCGATAATGAGGCCGTGGCAAGCACGATATTGGCTGTGCCGACTGCAAGGGATTAGCCTTTCAGACTGGAGTCTTGCCTCCGCTATGTGGTTGCATCGTGCGGCGCACCTGCTGAATATGGAAGGTGCGCTCCCGAGCTACGGCAAGGAGGTCGCAACCTTCAACATGCGGCCTTTCATCGCCCACCTCCAGGCATTGTCAGACAAGACCGCACGGATCACACCAGAAGTCCCTGCCTTTAGAAGGGGGAGTTTAATCAACGGAATCGTACCGCTCGACCACAAGCTTGAGTGGTTTAGAAATCGAATCAATTGGTACGAGTCGGGTTTGAGCCTTCTTCGCAGAATACTCGAAGGCAATGCAGAGGGATCACCGCATCTCGCTCCGGAAACTGAGTGGTTTTTTGCCCACTTCGAGCAGCTTTACAAACAGGTTGTCGGAACATCGGCGGGCCAAAATCTGGCTTTCATACTTCGAAGATTGAGTGAGGGGGAAGTGAAGGACATACGACGCGAACTATATTCCTTCCTCAACCTTATCGCGCGCGAACACGCTGACATTGGAGAGCCAATTACGGCAAGACGCCTTTTTCGCTTTTACATTGCCCATGTTATGTCCGACTCTGAAGCGCCAGATGGCGAGCTCGCACGAGCACGGCTTCGTGAAGCGCTCTCGATGGGAATCCATGTGTCGCCTGCTGAACTTCAGAGCTCGCTTGAAGGTGCTCTCGTTTTGTACGAAGGCGACTTCGAACGTATGAACCCGGATGTTTGGAATGCAGTCTGGATATACGCAGCTATAGCCAAAACTCCTGAATGTCAGGCTCGCGCGCTAAGCTGGATACGCCAAGTACTTCCCCAGGCCCGCAATTATCTCGCGTATCGCTGCGACCACGCGTGTCGACTCACCGAAGAGTACGTTCGTATCCTCGCGGACGACAACGAATCAGACGAAGCGCTTTTGGCGTGCGAAGAGACTCTACGGTTGGCGCTAAAGTCTCGTGACCTCGCGCGCAAAAGCGTGACTGGGCTTTGGCGGCTGCGGGGTAGGTTGCTTCGCAACCGCCTGCGCTTTATGGCGTCCGCACGCTCGTACGCGCGTTGCCTAGCCCTGGAACTCCAGCACGAGGAGACCACGCCAATTCGGAAGATTGATTTGCACCTCGTTACCGGAGAAATGTACCTCCAGGCTGGGGCGGTTCCGGCCGCGAGAATTCACCTTCTGAAGGCTCACGACCTCCTAGAGATTCACTGGTCGGATGATCCACAAGAGGCCGACGATTACGGCGCCGCCATCGGTCTGGCGCTAGGGCGAGCCCACGAGGAGGCAAAGGGCGCGGCAATGCTTTGCCGAGCCCTGTCTCGGACGCGAGAAGAATAGGAAACACACAAAATTGTTTCAGTTGAGAGGAGGCCACCCCGATGCGCAGGCAAAACGACGTACCACTAGAAACGTTTCTGGCGATGGTCCACAGTCTAGGAAATCGGCTACACACTACGATGTCCCTCTTACTGAGCTTACGAAGTGAGCTTGAAGCGTCGAAGTCCATAGAGACAACCAAGCTAAAGCACCTCGTGGAGTACCTGGACGCGGACGTGCGCGCGACCTTAACCGCCGCTTCAGAGCTGCTTCGTAGTGCAACAACGCCAGCTTCGAACTCAAAAGCAGATGTTTCAAACGAATTCAGTTCGATGGAGCCAATAAAAGTGCTGTGGGTGGACGACGACACTCTTCACACGTCTGCGCTTCGCGGCCAGTTCGAGGACGCAAAATGGCGTCTAACTATTGCGACAACAGTGAAGGACGGCCTCAAAGTGCTAGACAAAGAGGCCTTCGACGGTGTGATGCTCGATCAAATCATGCCGCCTGATGATATAGGGATCGAAGAAACCGCAGGCGGAATCCGAACTGGCCTGGCACTTGCTCGCCGGATCAGAGAGAAACAATCTTCGATGCCAATTGTGTTTCTCACTATTGCTAATACTTCTGAACTTAATCAGTGGTGTCGGGAAAACCCGCCGGCCATAGTCATAGCAAAACCAACTATCGGCTATGACGTGATTAGGCAGGCTGAGGCTTTGATCAGGAGACACACCGACCCATTGCTCGACGAAGTAGAAGATACCCTCCGACGGTTTCCGAACTTCGTCAAAGCTGTTTCGCGCCGTCATGCGGATCGCGCTGGATTCTTACTTTTGGACGAGTACGATGTGCAAGACGTGCTGAGAGGGCTTCTTTCGTTCACGGGAGAAGCCTTCAGAGAAGAAGAGTGGACCCCAAGCTACGCTGGCGCCAGCTCAAGAATTGACTTTGTCTTACCATCGCGCAAGGCAGCTATTGAAGTGAAGATGACACGCTCAAGCATGACGATTAAAGCGCTTGGTGACCAGCTGCTTGTTGATGTTGCGCGTTATAGAGCGCACCCGGATGTCCGTTCGCTCATTTGCTTTATTGTCGACGCAGCTAACATTATTCCCGATCGCGAAGCCTTGATCCGAGATTTTCGAGACAGTTCTTCAGTTAAACTCGAAGTTAGAGCTATTATTTGCGACCTCAATCTAGCCAGTTCAAATAACCGATCAGTCAAAGCTCGGCGATCACGAAAAACGCGTTAGTTTTTTGGCTGGCTCAATTTCGGTTTTTCCATAGCCGCAAGTCCGAGAATGAGCGATGTGCAAGCATTTGAGCCGGGATTAACTAGAAAGCCAACGTGCATATGCACGAATATCGATCATTGGGACGGTCGCCGTTTGCTGTAGGAGAGCAATTAGTTCAAAAAGAAATGCGGTGGCTGGTTTTGTTTGAGGAGATAGCGTGAAACATGCTTCTGCGTTGCACCCAAATGTTCCATGCGCAGCCACACATCCCAGGTCGAGACGACCTTCTTCTTTATCCGCGTCCAAGGCTTTGAGTAATGATTGACCCAATGCGGGCGTCCAATCGCTCTCGAACGCGAGCAGGCCCCCGATAATGTGATGTAGAGGTTTCGGATCGTAAACGCCGCCAGCATGCGGGATAGGCAAACTGGTCCTGTGCAGGCGCCTGACGCTTGCGATTTTCTTTTGAGCATAAGCAACTTCATTTGCGCTTATGGATTGCTTCGCTTCAAAGACTCCATAAATGCTCTCAGCCGGCACAACGGTTTGCCCTTGATACCTAAAAATGAAAGGGGAATACTGCCGATCAAAAACAACGACATCGATTTGATCGCTGAAGTTTCCTTCGCTATCAACAATGTGCGCTTTTGTTGCTTGATAGCGCTTCGGCAAATAGGTATCTAACAATTCTAGCCAGGCCTGTTCACTCGCATCGCCTTTTGTGGTCGGATGCTGGAACGTCTTTCTGGCGATTGCTAGTTTCTGCTCAATGTCGTCGTGAAGGCCTGACAAGAGTTCACGCAGAGACCACGTTGTGCTTGAGTGAAGCTCGTTACTATTCTCTGTCATGCGCTCCTCCGGTTTACGATAACTGAAAACATTTATGAGAGTGGAAACAATTTCCCGAATAGACTACGCCATGCCCGAAGCGACTCACCGTTCCTTCCTTCGCGCTCCAACCGAATGGCATTTGCGGCCTGTCGTTCCGCACCCAATAAAGTTTGCCGCGCAGACTCACGCTCCGTAGCGTTCATGCTGTCACTCACGTCCGGCCCGAGGCCGGCTGGGTCTGGCCAGTCTTCTCTGACGCGATCGGCAAGTGTGTGGAAGAGCGCCTGCATTTCGCGGCTGTAGGTGCCTCCCCAAGGCGGGTAAAGAGCTTCGTGCGCCATTACCTCTATTAAGAATGAAGGGCGGATCGGCTTGTCTTCTTCCCGATTCCACGACTTCATCATTCGAACGAGGCCTTTCCATTGACCATCGTAAGCTTTGTTTTTTTCGACCGCCTTATCGTAATGGACTCTGGGATCAGTCTTCGTCCATCCAGAGGAAGTTACGGTGTCGGGGATCTCGTAATAGTCGTCTTTTGCGAAAGCAGGAACGACATCGAAGCTCAGGACTTTCTCCCCGGTCTCACCGCTCTCGTCCTCTCTGATCCCAAAGTCCACAGCTACTGAACGGCGTTGCCGCGAAACGCAGCCTTCGCCATACTTTTTCGCTAGGGTCTTCTTAACTGCGTCTAGCAGAACGGAAGGATTCTTCTCTCGGTAATGCCGCTCCTTCTCTCCAAGCACGCAAAAGATATCAACATCCTTCAATGGCTTAGTTTTAGTCCACCGCCGATAAGAGCCGGTGAGAAAATCGTGGTCGATATCGAAGTCCTCCTGCATGACTACCCGAATCTCTTTTTGACGGCGCGAGGCATCTTCCTGCTCCTTGTCAGTGAGTTCCAATTTGCTGCGAAACTTTTTGAATGCGTCTTGAACTGTAAGCATTATGAAACTTTCCTCCAATATCCGGTTCCGGACGACAATCCACTGCCGTCAATCGTTGTGCCGATGCTTTGTTTGACGAAACCGCTGGTGGACCGCAAAGACGTTCGGGACCAACCTGCCACATCAACACGGTTAGGCTTCGTCGTCGTTACTATTCTGTATTCACATTCGTGTGGCCAAAGTCCCTGCTTTCTGAGGTGGTACTTGATTGCATCTGGATCCTGCCAAAAGGAACCGTCGCCTTGAAATCCGTAATGCATCTCAAAATCCCACCGTCCAACCAATTTATCGCTGGTCGGCCTATATACTTCGAGATGAACCTGCTCGAGATCGTGTGCTGCAAGCCAAGCTTTGATCCCACGCTCAAGAACGTTCCAGTCTTCCGTTAGCCTCGAAGGGTTCAGGCCGCTCAAACGAATGATGTTTTTGATTGAAGTCAGTAGCTTGTCTGTGACATAGGTTACAGACTGCGTGTAAGTGTTAACTGAGACTGTTGTACTCATGAATTGAGAAAGGCCTCCATATTCAACTCAAAGCCTTGCTGTGATTTGCGGTCCTCAGAACCATCACTGTCCTGGACAACTTCGTACACGCTGCGGGCCGTAATACGAGTCGATTTTTGTTTCAGCGCCTCTTGCACCCAACCGAGATCATCGATTGGACATGGGAGAGACATTAGCCAGTCGCCTTCCGTGGGAACAAACGCAAACGAGGACTCACTGGCGCCCTCGGCGGAAATAGCCGTGTCGCCGTACAAACAGTAGAGGCGGATGCGTGGCCCAGAACCATATATAACTGCCGCCGCGCCATTGAAAGCCTCGTCGGCAATCAGGTTGCTGGCGATCCCAGAAACAGATTCAAGTTCTCTTCTGGCGTTACTTTCTTGGTCGGGAGCCAGCAGATTAACCATCACCGCCCACGCTTCCGAAGCAGGGCGAGCGGGAGTGGCGATGATTCTCCTTGCAATTACCGTCATGACGACCTCGCTTTCTCGACCTTTAATTCCTTTCGTGCATCTTTCGCAGCGTGGATAACGTCGGATGCCGTCAAGCGACTAGGATCGACCGCCGTCTCCTTGCTAAAGGCGCACGCCGCAGGCACGAGCTTCCTAATCCTGCGTCCGTCTAACCCGTTGCAGAGTTCCGCAGCTTTTTCAAACTCGGAATCTGACAGAATCTTTCGCACCTTTGGAAACCTTGCGGCGAGTGCTTCAATGGTATCGACAAGAATTGCACGACACGCTTCTGGTCCCGGCATGTCGATATTCACAATCAAATCCGCCCTCGATAAAAAGGCCTCGTCAATCGCTTCCGGAAAATTGCTCGTTGCGATAAAGAGCAACTCTGGATAGCTCTCTGCTAAATGATCTACTTGAGCCAGAACGGCATCCGTGGCGCGATGCACATCGACAGGATTCGCTTCCATGCTGATCTTAGAGCGCGCGACAGCAAGAGTTTCGACCTCATCTAATAGCACGATGACAGGAGTTACAGCCGCGTACTCCGCGATCGTCCCTCCGAGCAGTTCGGTAACAGCTTGCTGACTCTTGCCGAGAGAGGAGCTTGCGAGCGCATGGGGCTCAACTTCGACGTAGAGAAACTGTTGTCGCCTGAAGCTTCTAGCTGTAACAGATGCCAAACCGCGCGCGAGGGAGGTCTTTCCGGTTCCCGGTGGACCCACGAGCAAAATAATGCCGTGCAAAGGTATTCTCGCCCTCTCTACGAGTGGACGAAGGGTGAAGTTAATAACAGCCTGAGCATGTAGGCGATCCTTCGTTTCTCGGTCGAGGATTATTGAGTCCCACAGCGCGTCAAAGTCATCGTAAGGCAGTTGATGAGTCGCCAGGATTCCCGGCGAGTCGGGAACTTTGAGATTTGCTTTAATCGGTATCGCTTTCTGTGCCACTAGTTTCTCCGTGCGAAATGAATTGGCGGGTAACTTGTCAAAAGAACACCACAAGCACAAACTACCCTCAGTAACATAAGCGATTGACGCCCACAAAAATAACGAACAAATTTTCCGAAAGTTTTCCCGTCATTTTTACTGAGCCCAATCGCTTAATGAGCTGTGAGTAAAGTTTTGGGTCCTCGGATGATTGACTTATGCCCGATTCTCAAAATTCTCCCGACAAATGGGAATGCGTAATGAAGCTGCTGCCGGCACTGGTGGCTGTTGCGAAAAAGCTGTTCCTACAGGAATGCATCTCTGCTCGGGACGATGTCCTGCCGGGTACAGGAAAGTCGGCACGCGGCCTGGCCTTCGACGCGGTCACCGAGTTCATTGAGGGTGGGATGAAGTTTCGGCCGCGGTCTGCCGAAACATACGAGAAGGACCTTTTTAACTATTTGCGCAAGGCAATTCACAACGACTTCCTAGATCTGATTAAGAGCCATGACTACCAAAAGACCGAGGTAATTGACGCCACAAGGGTCGAAGATGGAAAACAACGAGCGGTAGTCTTGGAAGAAATGGGCGCTCCAGGATCTGAGGCTGAATTTTACAGTCTTGGATGTGCTGCGTTGGCGCGCAAGCTACTGCCGCTCGTAGCTGACGAACCAGATCTGAAGGAAGTCCTTGAAGCAATTTTATGTTTTGGAGTGACTAAACGTGAGGACATTGCTGCAATCATAGACAAAACACCCCAGGAAGTTACGAAAAGAATGAATCGAATGCGTGTGCGATTGGCGTCTTGGCATCGAAAGGTACACGCGAGCAGAAAGGTGGTGGTGACTCATGGATAAGACGCGCAACGATAATGAAGACACTCGAGAGTTCCTAGATGCAATCTTGGGTCCCGATGAAGATTTCCTCGACAACGAGCATTGTGAGGAATTCTTATTGGCCTCCGGCATTGATCCAACGACACTTCTTTCCGATTTAAAGGAGCATCTTGAAGAGAAAGCTCGGCAGTATCAATCCAGTACCGGGTCCCTCCCGAACAGTATTACGGGCGCTCTTCGAGTCATTCGAGAAAGGGTTAAGTCCTCCAATCCCATGACTGTAGATCCAACGTCGCACATCGATTTACTCGTAAGCGGTGGCCTGGTGTCCGGTAGCCAAGCGACTTCTTTCGCACGAGCGTTCCGGCGAGAGAGCGATGATGAGCTTTGTGATGCAGATCAGGAACTGCTTGACGATTTGGAAGCTGAATTAGCGAACGATAATCCAAGGCCTGTGAATGAATCCAACACCAAATGAGCCTGATGATTTTGCGCGCGCATTACGTGAGCGATTCGGCGTCGCTGATTGCGTCGATCTCCACGATCTTGCAAGTAAGGTTGGATTGGTAATAAGAGAGGTTGCGGCCATCGGTTTTGAAGGTGCTCTGATTCGAGCTTCGAACAAGCCAAAAGGCGTTGTAGCGGTTCGCAACTCCATTCGTGAGTCGGGTCGGAGGAGATTTACGATCGCGCATGAGTTCGGACACTACATTCTTCCAGGACATGGAGTAATAAGCCGGACATGTAAAGAACAAGACATCGAGTCCCGGAGCAAGCGAGTGCCCGCCCATGAATCCGCTGCGAATGTTTTTGCGTCCGAATTACTCCTTCCAACTTCCCGCGTGCACCCGATCGTGCAAGCCCAACTCGCATCAATTGATACAGCTTCATTCCTAGCGTCAAAGTTTGGAACATCGCTCACCGCGGCACTCCTAAAGAGTTCTGAAGTTACGAATGAGAGATGCTGCGTCGTTAAGAGCCAAAACCAAATTATAGAATGGGCATGGCCAAACCATTCTTTCAAACATTTTGTCGGTCGTAAGGAGAGGCTAAGTCCTAATTCCCTGGCTAGTCAGTTAGCTATCAACCGGGGAACGGAGCGGAGTAGTGGGTTAGTTCCGGCTGAAATCTGGGTTGAAGACACCCAGTTAAAAGAGGGATCAAAGATTCATGAAGATTCAATTTTGCAGCCCCACTACGAGAGCGTTATGACGATCTTGACAATAGACGAGCCGCTGACTGATCAGGACACAGACGAGACGCATGAGTTGTTGGAAGAGCTTGACCCTGACGAGTTTACTATTCATCGGCGTAGGTGGCCCGGTCGGAAATGAAGAAATAAAACCAGAAAGCTTTGGCCGTGATTGGCATTGTGCCATAAATGACACACTGTCCGATTGGCGAAAATTAGCGAAAATGCTATTCTCCGCCTCATGGCCGCCTGTATCGTGTCATTCGTGGACTTGGACGGCATCCGCCATTCGGTCGAGGTTGAGGCCGAAGGCTTGTACGAGGCCTCAGTATTGGGTATCTGCGCCTTTCGCAAGCATGAATTAGAGCCGGCAGGTCTCACCGAACTGGAAGTCGAGGTACGCAGCTCGATCAAACACACTCTTCCCGTTAGAAAGGTCCATGACTGGTTGCAGCGTGGTGTGAGAACTCCAAAGGAGGCCGTGCTGAAGGAGCGATTGAGGGGTCTCATGTCAGCGTGATCCTTGAGAATCGACAGGCGTCGATTCCGCATCCATTTCTCAAAGAGACTCACACTGAATTACGATTTGCAATTATTACGGTTTGCCCCACGCAATAATGTTGTCCGAAGCGGGACGCGTGGTCAGATTGCGTATCTACGGCGAGGCAGTATTAGCGGAGGTTACTGATGGGAAAGGCAGCGAACTTTCAGACGGCAGTCTCAACACTCAAGACAATTCTCGCAAAAGCTCAAAACGACACTGCATTGACCGCAAGTACTCAAGCAAGGGACGAAGTGTTGATCCGGTATCAAAGCACTTTCGATATTAACAAGCTTCCTTCTTTAAGCGAAGAAGAGTTTCGACAGTTCCTCCATTTCAAAAACAATCGGCATTGGATATCTCTGCAGAGGATGGGTCCTGCCATATGCTCCGACATGAATCGACTTAGACAAGCACTTACGATCTTGCTTAATGAAGATCGGCCAATTCGGGAACGCCTCAACGAGCTCGTGCCGGTTACGGGTCCGGCCTTTGTTCCGCGATTGAGCAAGGCCGTGCTCACACCCATCCTACTGATCTGTCATCCGGATCAGTATGGTGTTTGGAATCAGATTTCAGAAGGCGCGATGAAGACCCTCGAAATTTGGCCGAATTTCCAGCGGGGTGAGCCGTTTGGTGATCGCTATGTCAAGGTTAACAGGATTCTGAATGAGCTTGCTCAGGATGTTGGAGTAGACCTCTGGACTCTTGACGTACTTATGTGGAGAGTCGAATCACCTTTTGAAATCTCCAATGACGAAACGCAGCTCCCAATTGATGTCGTCGGGTCCTTACAGGATGGAGAGTTTCCAGCTGCGCAAACATTCGGCTTGGAGCGCCACCTTCAGGATTTTCTGAGAGATAACTGGGCCCACACTGAGTTAGGTGAGAATTGGGATCTCTATGAGGAAGATGGCGATCCCGAAGCGGGCTATGAATATCCGTGCAGTGTCGGAAGGATCGACCTTTTGGCCAAACATCAGCGGGAACCGCGCTGGCTTGTTATCGAACTGAAGCGAAACCAATCAAGTGATCAGACGGTTGGACAAGTTCTTCGATACGTCGGCTGGGTATCGAAACACCTGGCACAGTCAGGAGACAGCGTGGAAGGTCTAGTCATAGCGCACAAGGCAGACGAACCAATGAGTTATGCCATCGCTGCGACGGCGAATGTTCGTCTGCAACTGTACGAAGTAAGCTTTAGTCTCCGAGAATCCACTCCCCCAGGAGAAGCGGCCTAGGGCCGACAAATTCCCGCGTCAAAATGAAATCGCTCGATTGCCCTTTTGACGTACCCAGTCTTTTCGATTGTCGAGTTTACCCGGTCAGGAAATCGTAAACAGTGTACGATGGCGCCTGCATTTCAGGATGGGCGAGAGCAACTTTACGGATCGGTTTTCTCCTCCCTCCCTTTCTCAAGGTCAGCATAGGTTATCAAGTGGCGTTTTGGACGGTGTAACCGATCCTATAGAAGCAAATGAGTTCGGCGTCTCATGGAACCCCCGTCGATTCAAATCTCGAATATTCGCTTGCGCTTGCGAGCAACAAAGGCGTTCTCGCCTGAAACTATTAGTTTGCTTGATGAGATCGACGAGATGGGTGACTCACGGCAGTTGATCCCTGATTTGATTGCTGCTATGAGGCGTGGTGTTTACTTTCCGACCAGTCCACTCGTTAGCATAATCGCGCGATTGAAAAGCGAAGAGTTGTTACATGCTGCGCTTGAACAGTATGAAGGCGAGTGGTCACTCAGCACTTTCGATCGCTGTACCTTGTTGATTGCTGGTTTTCTCCAATTTCAGGACCCACTCCTGGAAGAACTGTTTCAAATGTTTGAGAATGATGCTGAGCCGCGGCGCTCGGCAATCGTTGAAGCATTTTCCACATCAGGCACTCTGTCTGCGTTAGAAACTTTGCGCGTCATTGAATATCGCACTGCGGAACGAATACCGGAGCTAATCAAAGAATTGCGCGATAATGATCGAATAACCCAGGCTCGCATTATGGTAGAGCGCGGAGACTTCGTAGGGCTTCGCGAGCAGTTTCTGACGCAGGTGCGTCAGGCCATACGATTGATTACTGAGCGATCCTCCTCCACCGATACAGCGCTCGGCTCACAGGCAATTCGAGGCGAGCAAGAAGGCCAGGTATGTGTGAATTCCGGCGAGTTTATAACCAAGGTTCACGAGGACAACTACGCGATGCAAACACTACCAATTTTGCAAACACCCACAAAAGCCGATGCAATTGCGTTGATTGCCGAACAAATCAAAAGAGGGCGACACGCAAGTATTCGACAACCGCTTGAGAAAGGAAGTAAAGCGTCCGAACAACGTTCTGCTAAATGGGAGTCTGAAACCAATCAACTCCTCCTCAAAATGTTCGACACTGATAGACTCGCGAAAGAGTATGAAGAGATTGCTAGCAACGTTAGGCTTGCGGGCGCATATACAAGTCAGGACCGGATTAATAAGCACGAAGCGCGACTAGACGCCAAAATAAACTGGCTTAAAGAACTTCAGCGTAGGATTCAACACCATTTTGCCGAACCGATCGAAGCATCACAAGGAAGCTCGTCTTTACACGCTTGGGCAGGCGTTAAGAAAAATGGTGAACGAGTAATGCTAGCGGTGGTATTCACCGACATTGTCGACTCAACAGCCACGGCAGTACAGTTTGGCGATAAGGCGATGTACGAGCTGCTAGTCAAACACTTTAACTCTGCACGCCGGTACTGCCAACTTTATGGAGGCCATGAAATTAAACTCATAGGGGACGCGTATATGGCAGTGTTTCGGACGGCCGATGACGCCTTACAGTTTGCGAGGTCTTTCTGTGTCGACACGGGTGACCATCGAATTGCTATAAGAGCTGGCATTCACCTGGGGCAGGTCAGAATAAGTGACAACGATATTTATGGTTTGATGGTGAACTATGCCTCTCGCTTGCAGCACGTTATTTCAGGTGAAGGGATTGTTGTGAGTGATGTCGTTAAAAGGGAGGTAGTATCAGAACACGGAACGGACAATGGCTTCACACAATTGCCATCAGCCGATTTAAAAGGATTTTCCAATAATGAACCAATATGGTTTTTTGGCGATTTTGACGCTTGAGACGGTTTATGTGGATTGTCATCGAAACCAACGACAGTAGAGTTAACGAAAAAGACGCCTTCGGTTTCACTACGTGATGGAAGTAGTCATAAGTGGAAACTTCTTAGTCTTGGATTAGAGAAATTCCTTTTACGACATACTTGTCCGAAACCTCTAGTCTGCAATTCGGCTTACTTGGGTTGGCTACAGAAGGTTACAGTCGAGCGGAGATGTTTTGATGTCGCTTTTCAAGAAATGGCCCTATAGGAAGAGAGACTCAGAGGTTTGGACGGAGTCTATTTACGATGCAAATCCGATTATCTTAGAAATCTATCCCAAACTTGCTGGAGGCGAATATTCGAAATGTATTAGCGCCGCTTTGGATTGGCTCAATTCAGTCCCGTATCCAAAACACATCCTGAAGCTTCATAACGAAATGTCGAAAATGACGGAGCAAGAATTATTGCGCTACTGCAGCCTTAATTACGAAAAGGGAGTCTCAGAGGGTGAGAGGCACCGAATATATAGAAAGCTGAATGACGGTCCCGTAAAACAAATGCTTGGTTCAGATGTCCTTTTCCTTATGCTGGCATACAGCTATGACAGTTTGAGAGATTTCCGAAGTGGGCTTAGGTGGAAGAGCTGTGTAGGGTCAGTAGGATTCTCAGACAGTAAAGAATTCTTGCCTTTTGAGGGGTGGAGGATTGTTGAACTATCAACTCTCAAGAACTTGCGTGAGTTGGGGTATTCATCTGAAGTTGAATACGTCAAATCATGGCTTAACGCGGATAGTCTGAGCTTTTCATATATCCCCAGATACATAATAGAGCGCGACTTGTTAGGTGAAAATACGAATATGTATTCTCTAAACAAATGCAAAGCAACAATAGACTACGATTCAGAGTTTTACCGGATTAGTATTGGTAACGAGGAGGTTATAAGACACTTTGGCTTGAGAGGTATTAAGGCAATTATCGACGATATTGTTCAACCGAACATATGATGACATGTGCGGCAGGTTTACGCTTCATTCGAGAGACAGGATCAAACTCAAGGGATTGGCCTCCCTAGATCTGCCGTTTGAAGCGAGATACAACATTGCGCCAAGTCAGAATGTGTTGACCGTTGGCGATTTCGGAGCTGGCCTTGAAGCTCGATTACTTAGGTGGGGACTGATTCCATCCTGGAGTACAGACGGGAAAGGATTTATTAACGCTCGGGCTGAAACGCTCGAAGAAAAACCAAGCTTCAGCGAGTCGTTTCGATTGCGTCGTTGCTTGATTCCTGCAGACGGCTTTTTTGAATGGAGGCGCACTGGCAGAGAGAAGCGGCCTTTTTATTTTCAATTGAATGACGAAATATCTTTCGCGTTTGCGGGTATCTGGGATACGTGGACCAATCGCGCTGACGTGGTGACCTCATGCGCAATCATTACGACTGCGGCAAACGAATTGGTTGGAGAACTTCACGACCGAATGCCGGCCATGCTCCTCGCTGGCTTTCAGGGTGCCTGGCTTGACCCAAAAACGGATCGCTCAGTGTTAACGGAGCTCCTCCAGCCATTTCCTGCTGTGAGGATGAAAACTCATCCCGTTAGCAATCGCGTGAATTCCCCGGAAAATGACACACTTGATTTACTCGCTCGCGTAGATGCCGAGGCGGGCCAGACACTAAATCTCTTTTAGATTGTCGAAGCGAGCGCTAATCTGGGAAACACGGATGCCTAGTTCGGTAAGAGACGAGTTTCGTGCAGACGTAAAAAGAACAGTTGCTTTTCGCGTCGGAGGCCGATGCTCGATCTGTTACGAGCCAACAAGCGGGCCGCAAGTTGATCCAACAAAAGCGTTGAACCTTGGCGTGGCGGCCCATATCACCGCGGCATCGTCTGGCGGCCCACGGTACGATCCTCAGCTCACTCCAGCACAACGACGAGATGTTACCAATGCGATCTGGCTATGCCAGAAGTGTGCAAAGCTAATTGATAATGATCTGGAGCGGTTTTCTGCAACTGAACTCCGCAACTACAAGGAGGTCGCAGAAGTGGCTGCGCTTGAGCTCCTTCACAAATCGAATGCCAGCACTCTGCTTGCTGTTACTGCGTTGACGAATGAGCGGGGCGCCGAATTAGCGGCAAGACTTGCTCAATCGCAGGTAGAAAAGTTTCGGTGGGTTCGGCGCTACCCTTTCAGAGAGATAGACAGAATCAAGATTGGAGATGCCTTGCGGTTGAATGCTGATCAGCTTGGAGGTGCCGAAAAGACTCAGTTGCGAGTGCCGATCAGCCAGATCATTCACCTAAATCGTGCCAACATATTAGTGGGCGAGCCAGGAGCTGGAAAATCCACAGCGCTCCAACAAGTCACACACGATGCGGCGGAGTTGTTTCTTGCGACGAAAGGCTCGATGCCGCCCCTTTATGTCGACCTAAAGTGGCAATCCGGCGATCTTCTCGGCCTAGTGGAGTCGACGGTGCTCGATTTGTGTCCTGGTTTCAATGTTGAGACCATATCGCGGTTTATCCTGACTTCGCCCGTTTTATTCTACTTCGACAGCTTTGACGAGGCTCCCAATACTGGAGAACTTCTTCGAGATCTCAAGACCTTCGTAAGTCAGCATCCCCATTCGCGGTTTGTTGTTGCCTCTCGGCCAAATGAGTTACTAGGGAACCTAGATTTTTTTACCTACGAGTTAACTCCGCTCAATCGGGCTCAAATCCGAGAAATACTAGAGCTATATCTTCAGCCTTATCTAAAAGCTGAAGACGTTTGGCGGATTTATGAGGACATTCAACAGTTTAGTCTCTTTGCTGAGCTTGGAAATCCCATGATGCTTTGGTTCTTTTCCCTTGCAATACGGGACGTCAAGCCTACGGTGACACCGGAGTCTTTGGGGAAAGGAAAGATTTTCAGTCGTGTTGTGGAAGAATTTTTTTTGGCGAACTGGGAGCCGAAGTCGCTCAAGCCCTGGGCACTGCGTACACGTAGATACGTTGCGATCAAGATGGGCCTGTTATCGAGCCTCGCGCGAAAAATGGTCGAGGATGACGACAGAGCTGTTGCGGACACTTCCTGGGTATTTGAAGAGTTTGTGGCAGAGTTAAGTGCTCAGTATCCGAATCCTTCGGATCTAGCTCATGACCTTATCGACCAAATACTTACGCATCACCTTCTTGAGGAAAAGGACTCTTACCTTGCTTTCTGGCATAAGAGTTTGCGGAATTACTTCGCAGCGAAATCGTTGACTACTGAAAAAGATTTATCGTGCCTAACCGCGTTGGTGTCAAAAGCTGAGTGGCACGAATCGATCGTGATGCTCGCTAGTCTCGATTCTAGAATGGCTGTAAAGATCAACGACCTTGCATGTGTAGATCCGGTTGTAGCTTTGGACTGTTTGATGTTTTCACCGTTGTTACAAATCGCGTTCGTGGTGGAATCGGTTGTCCCCACCGCGCTGACTGCTTTTTTCTCTGACCGACAAATAGAACAACGCGTTCGTATCATTCAACGCGTTGCCTCGCTTTACAAAAAGGCGCCGGACTTAATAAATCAAGTGATCTTCCTGTTCCTTCATGGCGAAGATCACAAAGAGCTCCGGTCCAAATATGAATCGCTGATCCGTAACGCGTCCGCTCTCCCGGCAGCCGTTGAGAAGGTGCGGACAGCGCTAACTAAATCGCAAATCGAAGCTACTATCGAGTCCAGAGCAAAAACTTTCTCTTCGGTAATCAGAAAGATTTCAGTGGAAGATGAGGATCAGATTTGGGATTTGTTCGGAATTCGAATAATAACTCACGACATAAGAGACTGCTACGCAGCTGTGGGGAATATACACAGCTTATGGAAACCAATTCCGGGATTCTTTAAGGATTACATCGCCGTAGCGGACAACGGCTACCAAGGACTTCACAGTTCCGTTCTTCTGGAAGGTGGTATTCCCTTGGAAGTAATTATTCAAACGTCAGAGATGCACGAATATTCACAGCGGACACGTTTGGCCTATCTCGAATCAAAATATGACAGAGTGTTTCTCGAGCTTGAAAAGAGACAGACAGAGCTTGGGCTTCCCATGATCCCACTCCGAACACAGCTGCATGGAGATCAAAAAATCGCTGTCTTCACACCAAATGACGGGGTATTGTTGCTACCAGAAGATGCGACGGTGCTTGATTGTGCGCATCGCATTCATTCGGAAGTCTTTGCGCATTGTAAGGGAGCCATCGTCAATGGCGGAGCCGTACACAGAGGGTATCCTTTAAAGAACCTGGACCATATTGAAATCCTTACCGATCCACTAGTTAAGCCTGAACTAGAATGGATGGCGAGTATCTCGTCGACATCATCCCAAAAGGCGTTGGGTCGAATCTTGCGGAAGTGTGAAGAGGCGGAAGCGTTAAGTGTTGGAAAGAAACTGGTCGACGCTTACATGAATGATGTCCGGGCTACCGAGGGCATAGATTCGGAGTTCGCAAAAAAAACCCTTATGCGTCGGTTTGGCCTTCACAAAATTGAGGACGTCTACAAGGGCGTTGGGAGAGGCAAGTACCACCTTACGGGCTCCCTTTCAAAGAAGAATTGATGAGTACCGGGAATGTTACGATTCCAATTCCTTAGTTTTAGAACGGACATAAGAAGTTCAGCGCACCGGTATTGTAACCACCAAAAGGGTCCAACTGGGTGTCTTTCAGTGGATTTCCGACCGCATTTATTTGTTTTGACGTTTCGATCCGCTATGTCACAGAAACCCCGTCGCGCGAGGAACGACTCGTGATTTTCCCCTTACGTTCCAGGATTAGCCTTAGCCCTTGATCCGACGCCGTGATCTTGCATTGGCATTCTCCTTTCTCCTTCGGTGGAGTTACGAGTTATTTTAGCGAGTCAGCGATGCTTCGATCTCGCGCTCGTTTGTAGGAGTTTCGCTGCGAGCTAAACCCAGATATCTCTCTCTTTCCATCGGATCATTCTGCCGCTCCGCATAAATCTCCAAATTGATCTTCTCCTTGTCAGTAAACTGCGGCTCGCTACCATTTGCCTCGGAAGCCAAATCGCGCGCGGTCGCGTAATAGTCTTTCGTCTTCTCGAAATCACTAACCAGGCGACCGTGATGTTCTCGCGCCGCAATGTTTATCGAGTGTCTATGATCACGTTGCTGCGTAGATTCAATCGCTCGGGCGAGGTAATCAGTTAGGGTTCGCGCTTCGACTTCACGCAACGTTCCGGTGCGATGATCACCCAGATTGAGTGACGCGACTCTCTTGCTTTCGAGAAAATGCTGAAGGCGCCCTCTCGTTTCTTCGACATGGATCTCTGACAAGATTTCTCGGGCGACAGCTCGGCCTTCCCAAGTCATTTCAGGCTCATTCTTGCCTGATGATCTCTCCCACTCGTGTACTTCACGCAATAGAGCAGTGTCTCGGAGTGTTTCAGCACTCGTTTCCAACGAATTTATTTGATAGCGCTCATACTTCGGTTCGGGCATGGCTTCGCCGGTTCGTTCTCTCGTCTTTTGTTCACGTATATAGGCATCTTCGAGAACGTCGAGCAATTCGCTGGCAAGGTTCCGATCGGCTGTGAGTGGTTCACGTCGCTGCTCAATTTGCCGAACTACCTCTCCGCGAATGAAGCTTAGATGCTCTACTTCGTCGGCGGCTTCCTGTCTTCCTGCTGACGAGTAGTTGAGACGCCCCAGAGAGCGCCAATCAAGTCGTGCCGCACGATCGGGAACGAACTTCGCATCTTCCCGCCGGCGTGATATCTGCTTGTCCAATGCTCCAAGGGACCAGCGCTCGTGGTGGACTTCATACGGAGTTAGGTGTAGCGAAGCCTCGAAGTTTTCTACGCGAACGTTCTTCGCCATGAAATCAGCGCGAGCTACGTTCACTTGGGCCGACAGCGCCTTTGCTTCATCATCGGTTCGAGTTGGCGCAGCAAACTCACGCGCGAGCGCCACTCTCACCAGCTCCAACTCCGATACTTTCTCCGGCAGGTTAAGTTTGACCGCCGTTTTTTGGAGATCAGACAAGCTTTCCCGCGAAATGATCGGGACAACTCGCGCCTGAGAGGGTGTGTCGACGCGCGTCATAAGGCGTTCTGTCATCTTCGCCACGGTCCCTCGAAGCGAGCCAATATCTTTGCCAAGCGCAGCGATCTTCGCCTCGCGTGCTTCTATCAGTTGGTCTAGTGTTTCGCGATGTCCTGATAGATCTGCTTCGTACGCCTGTTCACGGACGGACCGATTTACTGGACTAATCCGCTGGGCCCGCGCGGATGCGCGCCGATGGACGTCAAGCTCGGAGATCTTCCGCTCCTCACTTGTACTTTGATCGAGGACGTTGAATCGATAAGTGTCGCCGTGTTTGACGGCCCGCTCATGCCAGACTTCGGCAAACGCGAGACGCGTACTGAGTTCGAGGTGTCTCCCCAGCGCGATTCGATAGTCGGACTTGTCATTCACTCGAGTCTGCGCCGATGGGTTCCAACTGCTCGCGACGGATGGATAGTCTATGGATGATCGCGAGATGACACCTCTGGACTGCTTGAACTGACGCGTGAGTTTGTCCTCCCGATTGGGCTGCGTGTCGACAGCCGAGTCATTTCGTTGTGAGTCAGCGCGACCTTGCGCTCTTTGATAGATTTCCTCCCACGCGTCACGCGCTCGTGACTGATCCCTGTTCCGATCCAGAAAGCGATCCTGTTGTCGATCAAGCGCCGTCAGGAACCGATCCCCTATGCGACCCGCAACGACGACCTCCTTTCCATCCACGATCTGTTTATGAGGCAGGAGATTTGTTCGGAGGCGCCCGATTGGTTTCTCGACGACACCGCCCCGCTCAATCGCGGCGTTCCGAATGACAATGTGCGCATGAGGATTTTCCGTGTTGCGATGTATACCAGCAACCCACGTCAATTCTTCGACGTTCAAGTCGTCGGCCATACCTCTCATGCCTTCTCGTATCACCTCACGTAGGCGTTCCTGTCTTTCCTTCTCATCCGCTCCAAGTTTCTCGAAGTCCTCTTCCTTAAAGCTGACTGACAAGTGAAGCAGCTCATCTTTTTCTGGGTGTCCACTGACGGGATCGAGAGTGCGATCGGCTTTGCGATAGGTGAGATCTTCCCGGTCTTCGCTGAAGAGCGGACGTGCGCCTGGTCCTTCACGAGTTGGGTCTTTGTCGCGCTCGGCGATGTAGCGCGTGGTGCGACTGACACCGCTGCCTCCGCCGGTCGAGATAACGTGAAAGACAACTCGCATGGGAGTTATCTCTTTCTTGTGGGCAACGGGTCTTGCTTGATCATTCCCAGCAACGCGAGTTGGGTGTAGGTAGGACTGCCATTGATAGTGCTGGCTTCCTTGAGATCGAGCGGAGGACCTTTGAACTTCTCTCGGTCAGTCGGCGTGAGAATCAGGAAATACGAGCTGGCTTCACCCGCGTGCGCTCCAAGAGGAATAGCCCACAGCGTGCAACGGGTGGCGTCAATGGCCGTATAGAAATAGTAATAGTTCTTGATGACCAGCGAGTGTCCGCCGGCGCCATAATCCGGCGGTGTGGGGTGCTTCCAGACGCTCGCCTCGACTTGGTTGAACGTCTGGGGAAAGGTCGCATTGACGCTTTGATATTGCCTCACTCCTTTGATGATTTTGAGAATCGGATCAATCTGCGGAACATCGGCTTTAGCTCTCCAGTCCGCAGCGAAAGCCGAGTACCCCCAGGCAAAGAGGTAAGTAAGAATAGAGACAACCAGCAAGATATAGGAGAAGCCAAACCGGCGTTTGCCCTCTTTACCTTCTACGCCGCGCATATCTGCTCCTCCGCGCCGCTACTGAAAGGCAACTCCTGCTGATTGGGATCAGGTTCCGACGCTGCGGCGTCCAGTTGGGCTGATTCTTCAATTTCATCAGGTGTTGTTGATATTTTTTCTCGGTCCAGATCTGCCGCTACTTCATACGCCGTAATGCGTTGGGAAGTAGTTCTAACTGCCGCATCTTTCTCAACGCCTGACGAATCGATTGATGTCACACCGTCATCAGAGGAGACGAGCGTTAACGTCGCCGCCGTTCTTTGTTTGTCGGCTTCTTTAATCTCGTCCATTTTCGAAATGGCGTCAGCAAGTGTTTGCGCCTGCTGCAAAAGCCGGCGCGGAGGGACAGCGGTATCACCATTGTCCGCTCTCGGCGGAAATCGAAAGAGGATCGGATCAGCCGTGTCGATAATCGCAATCGCCTGCCGATAATTAACGAGGCGGCGCAGTTCGGGAGCTTGTTTGAAATCGCGGCGACTTTCAGAGACACGTTCCGAATCCAGCTTCGTTCCTGGTGCGTCAACCTCAGTGCGCGACAAGACCGTGGTTGGTCCCAACATCGAAGAGGCGTACGCGCCGGTCTCAAGGTCGATGCCCGGTAGGAAGATCTGATTCTTAATTCCCGCGAGCACGGCCTTGCCGCCATTCTCCTGAAACTTATTCTTGATCTGCGATACGTCCTGAAACCCGAGCAGGTAGGGCGTATTGCGGAATCTGCCAATCTTCAGCTTGTCTTGGAGTTTTGGCGGCGGAATATTACCTGCCTCGTCCAGAGCCATCAGCACCGGCGTGGCATTCTTCTCGGTCGAAGCTTCCATCTCTATGGCGGCCAGTCCAAAGATGAGCTCCAAAAGGATTCGATACTGGCTGGCTTGTCGTTCGGAGAGCACAACGTAAATCGCCGTACGAGGGATGCGCAGGTTGGCGAGATTGATTTCGCGCACACCACGCGCCAGTTCCGCAGTCGTTGCGGTTCTGAGAATCGCCATGGCATTCGGCGACCGCAGCGGAGCAATCTTATTATTCAAGCCGGTGATGACCCCGCCTTGCGTTTTCTCTGGATCGACTTTGGTAAAGTTGCCCCATTCAATCTGTGCCTCCAAATCTTCCGACGCTTTCATCTCCTCGGTAAGCTTCTTGAGGTCGTTGCGCGACAGGTACTCCTTGATCATCGCCAACGTGGGATTAGAGGCGATCGTTGGCAAATGAAGACAGAGTGCCTTCATCAAGGCCGTCTCGCCGGAGATCCAATAGTGGGTGCCGTCGTTGACCTTCATATTCTCCGGCTCATATCCGACGATGATCGAAGCAATCGAGTGCGCGAGTTCGCCGTTGCCTAAGCAGCGGGGAAGAGGATTCCACAAGTCGGAGAGCGTCGGATTCTCTAGATCCAAACGATAGACATCATCGAAATACCTGGCGGTGTGCGCGTAAAGTTCGCCTTTAATGTCCATCACCAGGGCCGAACCCCATTGAGACCAGTCGCGCAAAATGTTCATGTAGAACGTAGAGGATTTTCCTGAACCGGACGGTCCGAAGATGCCGGTGTGAGTCAGAAGGTGTTTAAGTCCCAGAATCAGGTCATACGGTCGAGGACTGAGTGCCGAACTAAGTCTGCCAACTCGGACCGCGCCATAGGGCAATGGATCGCCTGATCGGTGAGCCAGCCCTTTAGCTCTCAACTCCGAGATGGTGGCCCAACGCGCCGATCCATGGGTCAATCTTTGGTTCAGGCTGTAATAAGGATAGGCCAGAGAAACTGATTCGAACACTCCGACCAGCGCGACCAGGCACGCCCCAAGGAGAACGAAGGTCATCCATTTGATTTCGAGCCCTACGATTTGACCGGAACGAAAGAGGAAGTAACCAGCGATGCAACTGCTCGATAAAAGAGTGCCGCAGGTAGACAAGTCCTGCATGAAACGCCGCGCTGCCTGAAAAGAGTCCAGCTCCGGTTCGTCAGCAGGTCGCGGAATGAAATAGTCCGCATCGATCCGTTCCAGTGTGGCGCGAAAGCTCATCGCGTTCCTTTCGTCGCTGTTATTTGGAAGTTACGCTCGTAACCCACTGTTCGAGTTGGGCTCTTTGCTCGTCAGAAATTTGGGCTTGCTTGACCTGACGCGGTTGCCAACCAGCAGCAATGACCTCGGCGATTGGCGCAAACGGACTCGGATAGATGATCCCGTCGAGGTGCATCGACTCAAAGTATCGTGGTCCCACACTCGTATTCTCCGAATCGGGAATGCGAATCAGCATGGCTGGCCCGTCTTTACGACCATTCGGCACAGACAGCACCTCCAGCGTCAAAGTCTGTGGCGTATAGCGCAGATGGATCGTTCCGTACGAAGTCTGCAACACTCCCGGCTGTTGGGTGAGCCAATCGGCGGGCACAAGTTGGCGTTGGGCGATGCGAGTTAGTATCTCACCAGCATCACGCGCAAATTGGCCATGAAGCCTGCCTTCCACGACATTGCTGGTGGCAGCGATGGCGACTGCCGTCAGATCTCGTAAGCGTTCCGCAGTTCGTGGCACTTCGCTATCCGGCCAGCGATATGATGGACCGCTTGGATTGACGACGGACTCGGATGAGGTGTCTCCGATTGTCACCTGCGCATCGACCGTGGCCATCTGGCCGCTCTTTTGTCGATGCAGGATTAATGGCATGACCACCAGCACGAAGAAAGCGCCGGCAGCGACGGAGACGACGGGCCAGACATTTCCGCGCTCACGAATACTCATGCGGCCTCTCGCAGTCGCACAACATTGTTCGATTGGACTTGTTGGACGATTTCCTCTATCACGGAGTCGGCGGTGTGCGCTGCCTTCTCCAGTCGCAAGAGGCCAAGTTCAAGATTGACGAGATCATCGGCATTGCGTGCGATGAATCCCAGGTGATCGTCAATCACCTCGGCGTTTAACTGATCGACCCCTTCAGTTGTAAGCGACCGAAGCAGGGCAATCGACTCGCGCAGACCCGGCTTGTCTCTCACCGTCGGCATCATCAAGCGGATATACCGAACGACCTTAATGACTTGAAGAAGTAGTTCGGCGCTTGCTGACTGGACGCGCGAATGAAGAATCCGGGCCTCCTCGAAGTCCGTTGGCAGTCTCACCTTTGTATAGACACATCGTGACCTGAGTGGAGCGTGAACTGTGTGCTGATTGTTCGAAGTGAGAATGACAATGGGCTTCTCCTCGCTCTTGCTTACTCCGATGTGACCGTTGTTTTCCGTAAGACGCGGAATCGACGCATGACCATCAGTGAACAATTGATAGAAGAACGCCTGACAGACTTGCGGGAGTTTTTCGAATTCATCCAGTTTAACGATAGGAACGATCCCGGTCGTAGCAAGATGGTCGTAGGCCTTGAGGATTTCTCCCAGATTCAGGAATTCTCTTCGCCATTGCCGTTGACGTGCTTCGGCGAGGGTCAGCTCGCCTGAGCCTACGGCTTGAACGACGAAGTTGTTCTGGCCCTGGTCGTCCCACTCGAACAGAATGTCTTTCAGCTTCAAATCGTCCATGCCCTGCAGCTCGAAGCAGGGACGATTGCAGGAATAAGCGAGCGCGTCGACCATCTCGGTCTTGCCCCCACCGCGCTCGCCCTCGGCCAGCAGCGGCATCCCTGACTTCAGCGACTGACAGAGATCCTTTAGCGGCCGTAACTGGAAGATGTATCCGGACTCTCTCGCGACCAGCTCTGCCAAGGCCTCGCGGCCATGCTCGCGCACCAGCCGGCGCGGATCTATCGTTTCACGATGTGGATCGGAGGGAATCATTTGTTTTTGTTCTCTGGGCTAAGAGTCTTAGCCGCCAGCCGTTTTTGTTCGTCGTTCATTAGCGGAAGTGCCGCGCGAACCTCATCCGGCGAGCCGAACAGGATCAACTCCATGACATCACGATCGGTAAGCGAAGTGGCTGCTTGACTCAATTCTTCGTCGCCTGGGGCATCAACTGCCTGAATCGCTTTCGGCAGGTCTGAGACCATCACGTACGCAGGCTGACCGGCCTGGACTTTGACGAAGCTTCTGTTCGTGTTGCCGCCGATTGCATTACGGGCTTCATCGGTGAGAGGAGTCGCCAACCTGTAACCCGCACCATCGATTATTACCGGACCTCTGCCGAGCGCCCCAGCCATCATTCCCGCCACCTGCATGCCACCCGATGCGACTTTACGGAGCGCGTTCTTCAAGGCGTTTCGATCAACGCCGAGGCGCTTACCCGAGAGCCCGGCGGCGCCATCGGTGCCCATCACTTCACCTGTCATCTTCACAAGTTTGTTGTCTCGCGGATCGATATAACCGATCACATTCACATAGGCTCGGTCGTACTCATTGCCCGAGGTGCGGCCAACGAAGACCGTGCCCTTCGGCAACGACCAACCATCGCCAGCGGCATCTCGCATGAGTTCCAGCCGCGCATACGAGTCGTTTCGCAAAGTAAAGATCACGCCTTGAGTTCGAACGGGCAGCATGGTGCCGAATGGTGGCAGGACTGCTGGTGCGAGCTTCATGCTGTTAGCAGTGAGCGACTTGTTCTCCGCAGAGGATTTGATCGACCGCATCGCAGTCGTCTGAGAAGTCAGCAACGAAGCTTTCGCTGATTCATCTCCGACAAAGATGCTTTGCGTAACGTTAGCGTGATTCTGAAGTTGAACTGAGGCCGTGAGATCCACCGCGTTTGCAGACTTTATGCTTCCAGCATTTGTTTGCTGGTTGCTATTGCCGTTCGATGGGCTTTCGGTTAACGGTTCAAGGACAGGGGAGGTGTTACCGGTATAACTGTAATTCGTGCGCGTGCTCGCTGGTGGAGTAGGCGAAGACAATGCCGCAGCGTTCGGCGACGCAGAAGGGGCCGCGTTGTTGTTGACACTGTCCGCACCGCTGGCAGATCGCGCGATGTTGATGGCCTCTGCGGTCAGAGTATTGTCTGGATTGTTGCCATTCGGACTCGGCTTCGGGGTCTGAAGGTCGCGCCGCGAGTCGGCCTGCACTTTGACGTCAACGCGATTCACTCGCAGCAATAGATAAAGAACAATTGCGCCGCCGCCTATCAGCAGCAAGACAAAGCACCAGGCAACGAGCTTTCGCTTCCAACCCTTCTTCTTTGCGACGCCGATTGGTTTGGCCGGTCGCAATTCTGGATTGCTCGCATCATAGAAGTTGCCATTAGTTCGTTCCGAAGCGACTTCTTCATCAATAACATCGACGGCTGCCAGACGATGGTTGCCATTGTTTTGATTCATGACTTCTCCTGTTAGCGGAAGTTTCCGGCAAGCGTTAGCGACACGGGTTCATCAGCCGCAGTGGTTTGGCTGACGGCTATCTTGAGATATTGGTGAGCCCCAAGCACCGGCGGCGCATAGGCGATTGCGTAATAAACGGTCGTACCCGCCGCAATTACATCGGCGGTGTTAGAGGTTTCCACGCAGAGGCGCCTAACGGACTGCACGTTTACCGGTTTACGCTGGTCGTCGAACATCTCCAGCGACAAATCAGGACTGCCCGGAGTGATCTTCAATCCGTCTGAACCGGAATTCTTAACAGCGACGATGGCGATTCTGAAATCGTCTTTGGACTCACCTTGATCGAGCACGGCGACGCTGAGGCCGTGCACTGCTTTTGTCCATTTCTTGAATTGCTTCGGCTTCTTGATTGCGCGAGCTAGGGCTTCCTGTGTAGCGGTCGTGATCCTTGGGTTTGGATCACGTTCAGCAGTTTCGGTCGTAGCTGGCACAAGCGTAACGAGTGGAGCTACGCCGACCTTCTGCGCATCAGCGTTCATTGCTTTCGTTGGCTGATCCACCTGCGTAGCGTTCGTAGGTTTCGCTGAATCTGTTTCCGACTTGCCTTCATCGCTTTCAACCGAAATAGAAGTCGACGCGGTGGACTGCCCAGTCTCGCTCCTCCTTTCCTGGGTCGTGCTGGTGTCGAGGTTAACTGGCAGTCCCGCCGCGCGTCGTCGCGCCACAACTTCATCGCGGTTGTAAGTCAGGACACATCGATGAACGTTCTGCGCGAGGTCTTCTACTGGATAAAAAAGAAATGTAACTACCAGGCCACTGCGCATCTGCGCGGTAACTGTAGCCGTTGGGGTGTGAGCTTTACGATTAGGCGGTGGAGGAACAAACAATGATCCGGGCCTGACTACGATTGCGCGCTTGTTTCTCTCTAATGCCTTCTCATCGACTGTCGCCATCTCCGGATCGCCGGGAATGATGTAGCGCGGACCATCGTTGGCCGGCAGCTCAATCAGCACGCTACCGTGTTGGGCCATCGCCAACCGCACGACGGTTTCATCCTTGGTCACATCAACTTTCGCTTCGCCCACAAAGAAATCAGAGGATGCTCGCGAAGCAGGCGCTACAGTAGTTGTAGGCGCAGTTGCGACCATTCGCTTCGGAAATCGATGCACACAACAGCGTTTCTCCGCCAGTGTTTTCGCTGGCGACGGCGTTGGCTGTTGCGCGAAAACTGCGACTGAAGCGCACAACGGTATTAACAGGGCAATGACTCTTTTCATTGGTCTATTCCTTCCTAGCCTTGGGTTGAAGCGACAACCGGCGTGTCCGCTTCGCTGGTGCTTAGTTCCTTGTAGTCGATTGAGTTGATGCGGAAACCGGAGCGGAGATTGCGATCGAGACGAAACGTGCCATTCTCAGGCGCATCAGGGAGCAATTCGACCGTGAGCAGGACGTGCTTAGTCACATGCTTACTCTCGTTCTTGACCACCATGTCGATGTCCTGGGTGCCATAGACCTTAACCGTCAATGGTTTCCCCGGAGTATGTTCGACGTACTCGGGTTTCCAGCTGGCATTCCACTGCTGTTCTCGTTGGGTCTGCAAAATCTTTTGATCAGTAAGGTACTGAGCAAACTTCTTGGCCTGTCCGGGGACCATCAGCCTGAGCGCGGCCTCAATGTCCTTAGAGCGTGATCGCTGATCGACTCGATATAGATATTCGACGTACGCTTTGACCACATAATCCATGTCGGCAAGTTGGAGCTTGTCCTTCTCCAGTTTGACCGCCTCAGTTGCTCCTAACTCGCGGTCGTTGATCATTACCGTGCGACCGGACGTCATATCGACCACAATGCGATCGGGTTTTTGAATCGTCTTATAAACGACACCAAGCACCGATAGACCAACGACTGCTAAACAAAGAGTGAGCAAACGCGATTGTCGCCGGATCGTGTGCACGTCAGCCGGATCGCGATAACAAATGAATGGCGTTGAGAGAGGCTCCGCATCCTCCTCAAATTCTGAAATCCGCAAACGCCCGGTCTTCTCTTCAATCGGTATCTGCAAATCCAAAACATCTGCGCTCATGAGTATTCTCCCGATAATTGTGGTCTTGGTTTCTTTACCTCTCGTTCGCGGTCGCCATAACAACTGATGTGCCACTTGCAAAACTGCGACTGAGCGTTTGTGGCGTAAAGTGATTCAACAAAACGCAACGCCTGATTCAACAAAACGCAACGCTTGACTCACAGAGATGCTTACAACTGGTCTTTGATCTCGATGAAAGATGAGCTCGCTGGTCGTCTATTTTTCGACTGGTCGGAGACGACTGAATCGGTGTCGAGGGTGAAATCATTTTGGCGAATCGCATCTCTTTTTTGCGTCAATGAATCCGAAGTCGATTTCGCGCGTGAGCGAAAGGTCAAAGACTCGAGGATCTGCTTTACATAGCTTTGTGTTTCGGGATATGGCGGCACGCCGCCCGTGATCATTCCACGCGCATTGATCACCTTGCCCGTGCGCAAGAGCAGTGGCCGCCCAGTACGAAACGATTCAACCGCTCCTTCGCCGGCGTTATAAGCGGCGACTGCAAGATCAACTCGTCCGCCAAATCTTTCCAATAAATCCCGCAAGTAATGGGCTGCAGCGTCGATCGCTTCTCTCGGATCGTTCGGGTTTTTGAGGCCGTAGTGCGCAGCGGTTTCTGGCATGAACTGCATGAGTCCACGTGCGCCTTTAGGACTAACAGCGTCCGTCCGAAAGCGCGATTCGACGAAACAGATCATTTCAAGAATGCGAACATCTATTCCGTAGCGCCGCGCTGATTCGACAATGAGCGGGTCTAACGCTCTCGCTCTTTCCTGGATGGATGGACCCGGTTCGCGTCCTGTTTGTGCAAACGCGGTAAGGCTCAGAAATAGCACGACGGGGATCGGCTTAATTAATTTGTGATTCATGATCCGCGAGCGTGAGCAACACGTGGGCCAACTGCTTGGCACGCCAATTGAGAAGCAAGCGCAAACGTGAAGAGGCAAGGACGCTCTTAACGAGCGGCTAGTAAGACCGAAGCAATCGATCTAAAGGAGAACGACGAGATGAATACGTTAATGGAACTAAGAGCATTTCCAGGACTGGAAAATTCGCGAGTAGGGCGCTTTGGTCAGCGACTGGTCACGCTGGCGCTGCTCGTCAAATCTGCCAACGGCGTCGTCGCAGCCATCTTGATGATGCTCGTCGGAGTCGTATCTGTATCTGCGCAGACGCCGTCAGGATCATTCTTCAATGGCAACAGCTCGCAACTCGGCAACAGTCTTCGCTCCGTCACGTTCTTTCTGGCGGCGGCCATGATCATTGCCGGAATTATTTTTATCGCCGTTGGGATCATCACATCGGGTCTACGCGAGTCGCTTTCGACGTGGAAGTTCATTACCGGAGCTGCGTGTTTTGCTTTTGGTGGCGTTTGCGCGGCGATCTACGCGTTCAGTCAGGGCGATTCCGTTCCGCTCGACAACGCTTTCTGAACTCGATCCACGATTCTTGTTAGAGGAAAGTTGAGGGGATCTTGTGAGATCACGGCCTGTTCGACCCAACATTTATCTGCCGGTGGTGCGGTTCGGAGTGGCCGATAGCGATTGGTTTACCGTGCTGCTGATTTCATGCTCCGGATACCTCTTGCCAGTGCCGTTCGGGCTAACTGTACTTTATGTGCCCCTACAGATGTGGACCTGGCTGTTAGCAACAGCGGGTAGTATCGCTTTCTTTAATTACATCCGCATTGGTCGGAAGCCGCGATGGTTGCCGCACAAGTTGAAGACGATCTTCTTTCATCATCGACAGCACCGCTCGCTTCCCAACGGAAAGAAACAAGGTTTTCAACGTCCTTGGCTCATTGGTTCGGGTGATGACCACTCTTTGATGGACACGGGCAGAGGTGAGTCTGCGGTCACAACGATCCGATCATTGCTTCAACTCAATCGGGAGTTTCAGGAGGCATGCGAAGAGAAATGGAACCTAATCTCGCTTACGACGAATTAGCTAACGAGAGGCAGCGTCAGCGTCAGACGGCCGGTCTGCGACGGCCGGCTGGCAGAGGACGTGATTCTTCGATTGTTGGCATTTATCGCGACGCGTTGCGACACAAAGATGGTTCGTTGACTGTCGCCTATAACGTCGAAGCGCCTGCGACGATGTTTGCCGATGACCTGTTGGTCGACATTCGCTATGACGATCTCGCGCGGATGCTGGCTTTCGAGAAGCCGGCGGGAACGCTGGTCCAGTTTCGCTACTCCACGATTCCCGATCCGGGATACGCCATCATTAATGTCATAGGCTCACGCGCAGAGAACGGGACCCACACTCTAGCCTCCCTGCTTCAGGCATCAAATCTGGAATATCTCGAAGCCTCCGCCAAGACGGTTCCATATCGCCGGAGCGTGCTGACCGTTTGGGTCAGAGTTCCGCCAAAGAAACGAGGCAATTCCACGCTCGGCGCCCTAGCAGCCTTCAAGAGTGCGGTACAGCAGAACATAAAAGCAGACGGTCTCATCTCAGCGATTCGAGGCTTACCGAGAACCTACAACCGCACTAGCGATGACGCAGTTGTCAGACAAACACTCGAAGACGAGAAGCGCAATTACAGCCATGCCAACATGGTCTGGCGCCAAGTAGAAAACTCTTCGCCGCTCACCCTGAAGCGATTTACGCGGCAGGAGATTTGGGAGGCGGTCTTCTTCGCGAGCTGTCAAAACGCGGGCTCTATTCCTATTTTGCCTAACCAGCCGGGCCGAGATCTGCGCGACTATCTCTGCGGCGAAACCATTGAAGGTGAGCTTAACTACCTGATGCACGGCCAGTATCCGGTGGCGATGGTATCGATGTTCACCCCACCAAACGAGTTCGTGACTGCGGACGCACTTCGAGGATTGATTGGCCGCAGAGACTTCAATACGCGTCACACCATCGTCACTGAATACTTGTTTCCCGAGCAGCTCAAAGAGACAAAGCGCCTTGACCGGCGCATCAAGCAGGTAAAGCGAACCTTCACCAGGCGCGACAATCCCGAAGGAGCAGCAGCCTTAAGAAGCTTGAGGGCCGTGCGTGACGAGGTAGCTGGCGCGCGAGAATCACTTCTACCCACTCGCTTCTATGTCGTGCTCTATGGCGATCGGGCGCGTAATTTGGTCGAGCTGACGAGATCCATCGATCAGCTTGATGAACAGTGCGAAAAAGTAGTCGCGGCAATTCGGCAAATTCCTGGCGCCAATGCCGAACGCGAGGAACCGGAAGCACTACGTGCGCTATATCCGAATGCAATTGCGGGTGAACTTAGTCCCAGTTTGACTGGACGAGAATTGACCGAGGTTTCAACTTCAGTTGTCGCTCTAACCCCCACTGAAGACTCGTGGCCGGGCGCGACTCGACCTCATACACTGCTGGCGACCGCAACTGGCCGGTTGATCGGCATCGATCTCTTTGATCGTAACCAAATCCCATCACCCCTAATTCAAATCATCGCCGCTCCCCGTGGTGGCAAATCAATTCTGATGGCGCAGTTCGCTTGTGACATTCTCGCTAGCCTCAGAGACGCAAGTGTCAACGCTATCGATATAGGCGAAACCTTACTGCCTTTGGTTAGTGTCCTCGGCGGTCGCTACATTCAACCGCAACCGGATGAGGTTCGCGCCATCAACATCTGGTCGTATGAAGGGCTGAGCGAGGGAGATCCGCCAGACGATGTGCAGAAGGCACTCGTCGTGGGTGATCTGAAGATGCTGGCACGAGTGAAAGATGACGACAAGACTGCAGAAGACATCATCAGTGCCGTCGTTTCTCAGGTTTATGAAAACATCGTCTCACAAAACGGACCGGGCCGGCCTCTGTTTGAGCCAACACTTTCTCATTTCGTAGCGCAGCTGCGCACGTTCCCATTCGACTCGGAGATGGTTCGAGAAAGACGCGAAACTCTCGTTTTAGGTTTGAGCAACTACATCGGGCATCCCTGGCTTGACGCACCAACACATTCGGATTATGAGCAGAAATCGCCATTCGACGTTTTCGAACTCGGCTCGCTCAAGGACTTTCCGCATGACATCAAGTTGTCGCTGGCCTATCGCATAGCCGCTCACGTGGCTAGGTGCATTGGGCGAAGACGAGCTGACGGAACCCGCGCGCCTACCGCCAATCTTTTCGACGAGATGTGGGAAATCAAAGAAGAGTATCCATTCATCTTCAAGGTTCTTCAGCACGCTGGCCGCAAAGGACCAAAGGAAAACTCAATCACAATTCTGGCTACACACGCCTTCGAAGACATTGAAGATGTCGCCTCGCTCTCCAAAACCGGGAACGTGCTCTTTATCGGAAAACAACTTGGCGATTACGGGAAGATACTGGAACACGCAAAGCTATCTCCAAACGGGGCTGAAGCGATCGCGCACATCAGAAGTGCGCCGGGAAGATTCTCACAATTCGTGATGGTGATAGGCACGGGTCCCGATCAGATTGTCGAGATCGTTCAGCATGAGTTGAGTCCCTTGATGTTGTGGACTCTCACCACAAACGCTGACGAAAGAAACGCCCGCGCTCGAGTCTGGGCTTACCGTCCAACCTGGTCGGAAATGGAAGTCCATGCCTGGCTCGCCGAACACTATCCGCGTGGTCTAACGGCTATCGGTCTGCGAGAAATCGACGAGACGTTGCTCGAAGCCGCAGCCTGAGGCTCCGGTCCAGAAAGGGAAAAGCAAATGAAAAAGCTCGTGAAGCATTTATTACTCGGAGTCCTGATTGGATTATTTCTAAGTCCATCAACGGCCCAGGCCCAGTGGACGGTTTTTGATCCGGCGCAATACTCACTCCAGATTGAACGACAGATCGAAGAAGCAAATCGCTGGCTGGAACGAGTCAAGCAGTATTCCGAAGAGATCAACAAGCTCGCCGAACAACTCAGCACGATGAAGGGTGTGCTTGGTCAAGCCGAGAAGTTGGTGCTGCACAATGCGAACCTAACCCGCACGATGGCGCAGATTGGTCAAACCGTGCGCGACGTATTCGCCCTTAAGCGGGCCATCGAGACGATGGTGATTTCACGTCTTAACATGATCAAGTCAATCAAGACCCGTCTCATGAATGGCATCTTCGATCCTGATGCTGACTTGAGGGATTTTGAAGACTACTTGCGCAACTCCATTGGCCGACAGGAACAAGACAAGATCGCCACGATGAATCGCATTGCGATGTTCGACGCGACCCTCGCCCGGCTGTACCACGATCTGCAAACCGCCCAGGCCAGACAGGCGGGCGCAGCTCAGGAGATGAAGCAGGCTAAGGACAAACTTGATGCGGAATTGGCCAAGCCGCAGGAGGAGCAATGTGCGCATTGCATCTCTGATTTGAAAGTCGAAATTGCGTCCTGCGAAAAAATGATTGCCGATCTCGATACTCAAATTACCAATCTCTCTACTCAAATTGAAGATCGCGTAAAGCAATACAATCTGACGATGGAAGAACGCGTCCGCATTGCGAATCGAGTGAAAGCGACCGACGAAGCCTGGGATCAACTGAACATCGTCAAAGACGGAATCTTCGACGCCATTCAGAGAGGCGGTGTGCCCTCTCCAACACCGCGCTGAAAACCGACGCACTGGACAATCAACTCTTTATCTAATCGAGCTGCTTATGAAACGCAAACGATTCATTTCCGCTGTCTTCCTCTTGGGAATCCTGCTCGTGCCGGTATTGGCGCAAGCGCAGTCGCCCAGTCCAACACCCGCTCCGTCGCCGGTGCGCTCTCTCTCCGACAACATCGCAGCGCTCTCGCAACGGGCCGGGGCGCTGCTGCCATACATCAATGATGAGATCGTTTCAAAGCTCATCGGTTGGTTTGAATTACTGGCCTGGGTGATAGGCAATTGTCTCGCGGGCTTCGCCATGCTGCGCATTGCGCGTGAAGACAACGGTGAGGGTTCAAATCTGCTTTGGTGGTTTGGCAGACTGGCATTGTTCTTCGTGTTGAGCGGAACGAGTTTGGCGATCATCAATGGCATGAGCGCGATCGGCTATGAGATTGCCAACGGAAACGAGTCAGGCCAGAGATCAATCCTCCAAAATCTCTACTTAGCACAGCGCGACAGCTTCAATGATTCGTATGCCAAGTTTCAGCAGAATATGTTCACCGTAAAGGTCGATGGACGGGAGACCTCAGTCAATGCAGTGCCGCTTGGCACCGAATCTGTGCTGGGCATCATTGTCGATACTGACAGCACGATTCAGAACTTCGATCAAAAGGCGGATGTCTCACAGTGGAGCATTTCCACGATGATGACCTGGTTAAACTTCGAACGGGGCTTGATCGATTTCGGAGATCTGATTCTGGTTATTCTCGGCGCGGCACTCACGCTTGGATTGAAGCTGGCTATGCCTTTCATGCTCGCCTGCATCGTCGACAAAAACATCGCCAACAAGACCACATATCCCTTCTTCTACGGCGTCATTGCCTTGACGCTTTTGTGGCCCTCAGTATCAAAAGTCATTCGAATTGTTGCTTACATGTGGGGCAATGTGGCAATGGCGGTCGGCGACAGCAGTCCTTTATATATATGGGACTATCAAACGATGCGCGCCATTACAAATCCTCTGGCTCAACCACAATACACCGTTGCTCTGGCTGTGTTCGCAATGGGTCTCGGCGCTCTTTGCCTCTACGGGACTCCCTTTATCTCGCTGTATTTGTTATCGGGACGAGTCTATGAATCGGTAGCGACCGTGGTGTCGAGTTGGATGGGTGCTATGGTCGGCACCGGGATCGAGAAGTACAGTGCCGAAGCTGCTGCCTCAATTAATCGACAGGCAGAGACGACGCAATACAACGCCGGATATCAGGCAGACGTGACGCGATCAGCGGGACAGCAGGAAGCGGGAAATCTAAGGGCGCAGGGTCAACGCAGTGCACAGCTCGCTTCAATCCAGGCAGCGCTCACGGGCCAGACTGCGGCTACCGCCGGCGCAGCAACGACACAGCGCATGATCATCCAGGCGGCGGCTGGGTTCCAAAAGTCAGCGACAGGTTCGGAAGTCGCTCGAAGCATTCGGGAGACTAACATCGGAGCATCAAGAGAAGTCAGCAACATCGTGTCGGGAGCAAAGCGCGATCTATACATGAATGCTGGCAATACCTCAGCGGCGAAGATCGATCAGGGTGTGAGCCTCGTAAACTCGATGATTCCGCCTGAAGTTCCAGTTGCCCGAGGACTCGTTGAAATTCCTAAGTACGATGCCATTACAAAACGCAATCGGACTGCCAACAATGCGACTGAGGAATTCAGTCGAGATATGGTTCAGAATCAAGAGACGACGGCGAATCGTGTCGTTTATTCATCTCAGCAATATCAAAACGAAATGAACCTAGCGATTGACAGACAGGCCGGCCAACAGATTGCGGGAGTTAATGCGGGAGCTGGTGAAGCGATCGCGGGTTATCGACGTGGTGCGGCGCAAGCTCGCGGCGGCGTCGAGCAGAATTACGGCAAAGAACTTGATGCCAACCGAACCGTGTATGTCAGTCAGGTCGATGCTGCCGGTCAGATCCGCAGTGCCGGGATGGAAGCAGCTAAGCTTCGCCAAGCAGCATCCGTTATTGCTCTTGTTGGACGTGAGATTTCCAGAGAAGTGGGCCAGGGAATGCGCATTCGCTTCTAACCAGGACGCTTCCGCGTTGGGCCATCGCGAGCCTTACCGTCTCATCTTTCGTGACATCGACTCGCGCTTCACTAACAAAGAAATCCGCGGGAAGTGATGGCGCGGACGCTGGGGCAGCTGAAGGCACTCTTTTGGCACTTTTTGAGGGACCCGCCTTCTGCTAGAGATGCCGACTGTTGAGATTTGAAGGTTTCATTTAGAACCACGCAAAGCGTCACCTATTGGCCGTTCTCAGTCCGTGAATTTGACGGCAACTACCGGCACCTAGACACCCACCAGTATCACTGAACGAGCGCGCGAAGGAATGATTGAGGAAGCTGAGCGTGAGTTTCAGATTCTCACCCAGGAAGAACCCTCGCTGGGCAATCGGAAAAACACTGCTCAAAGATATCCAATCCTGGCAAAGACGTTGACCTCTCACTCAGCTGTTCACGCTTAACTTGACCGGCCTGCGACTAGTGATGCCTCAGTGGATTTGATACTCCTTCTGATCAAACTAGTTCACAATAAGAAGTGGCAAGGAGCATTGACTTTCTAAGGACGTCGTTTTAGTGTGCTCGCTGTTCAGAAGAGGCTGAATTCTCACGAGCCTGCTATTACTTGCACTCTCGCTAGTTCAGCCGCTCAGTTACTTGTGCTTCATGATCGACCATGAGTTTTAACTGGCAACGGACTTGGGATTCATGAGTGCCTAGCAGGTTGAATTCATGATTGGGGCGTTGGGCGCGCCACAACTCCAGACCACGCGCGCGCATGGCGAAGCCTCACGACCTGCCTCTGCGCAATTATGGAAAGAGGAGCAATTAGCGCTTGTCATCTTAGCGCTCACTGATCCTCGAACGGCGATGACTCTTCCACAGCAATAATGCAAAGGGGTTCATGACCGGCATCCTGTCGACAATCTCCGGGTTTTTTAGCAAGCCCTTGATTTTGGGTGTCTTTCTTCCCACAGTCATATTCACCGCGCTCTTCTTTTTCTTTGCCGTCCCGATGCTGCCCGATAGCCTGTTGCTCGTAAAGCAACTCGAAATGCTTGACACTCAATGGAAAGTCATCTCAGTGTCCTTCACGACAATCGTCCTGAGCGGCCTATTGTATAACCTCAACATCCCTATCATTCGTATATATGAGGGATACCCTTGGAAACCAACGTGGCTTGGGAAGTGGCGAGTGAAACGGCATAAGGAACGTTTCAGAGTCCTTAGAAACCGCCAACGAGGAATGCGAACGCTTTTGCGAGCAATAGGATCCGCGGACCCGGCGCTAATTGCAGAAACGTGCAAGGAAATCCAAGGTCTCCTCGACTCCGATCCGACGAAATTGCGACGCGTTAGAAAGGCGCTTACGGGAAATGGAACCGCTATCCAAGATGAACACTGGAGTGTTTGGCGTAAAGCGATCCACTCAGAGTGGGCCGAGATTAGCAGGCAATTACTGAATGAGTTCCCGGAGGAACACCTGATTTTGCCTACCGTTCTCGGGAACCTAATCAGGAGTTTTGAATACTACCCTGACCGAGAATATGGAATTGACACAGTCACGCTCTGGCCGCGCCTGATCGCAAAAATCGACAAAGACTATGCGGCATCCATAGATGATGCGAAGACCGGATTCGACTTTATGATTACCTGTTCAGCGCTAAGCGCTATGTTAGCGCTGATGGTGCTGCTGATTGGGCTTGCGACGGGCGCGCCTTTAGCCAGTTTGTCTCAATTCATCCCTTGGATACTTCAGATCGTTGTGCTGGTTTTCATCTGGTATTTGACATATCTGGGCGCGATAAATCGGGCTCCAGCCTGGGGCACAAGAGTAAAGAGCGCCTTCGACCTGTATCGAAATGACTTACTTATCCAACTGGGCTTTAATGACAAGCCAAGGACGAAGCGCGCCGAGCGTGACCTGTGGGATGGGATCTCCCAACAACTCATCTACGGCGATTTACCATCAGGCCCAAACATAGATTACGTGCTACAGCCCTCGGTGCCGACACCTGCCACGAATACAATAAGCATCCCTCCAGGGATCAAAATTGAGCTTACGCGTGGCATCAAACAATTATCGCAAGAGAACAGTTTTCAAATCTTGTTGTCGGTAAAGAACGTCGACGCAGCCCAAACCGAATCGGAACAAGTAGTCGTTACCGATACGCTGCCAAGCGACTGGGCTTATCAATGGGGATCCGCTGAAGTGTCTAGTCAAATCTCCAATCATTTCAAGGGACTCGTTGTTACCGGCAGCAATCCTTATTTGTTTCAGGTTGGCGAACTGAAATTCAATGAAGAGAAGATTGTGAGGTATCGTGCTTACTGGCGCCGGCCGCTTTACACAGGAGCTGACACAATGTATCGAGAACTTGCGACAAGGATAGTGCTCGCTTCCGTCCAAGGAGCGGGAATGGTGACTGTTAGCGGAGCTGACTTGCATCGAGAGCTGTCGGCACTCGGATTCGAGACTCCCGAGCGAGTAGCCGAATTAGCGGCTTTTTGCTCTTCACCCGACGTGTTAGAGCTCCATCTTGAGCCCATCGTGCGTCAATTGATGGCGGGCGCTCCTAACGTTAAGCCAGTCGAAGAGGGAGTGCGCGAAGCTCTGGGAGGAATTCGACAGCAACTTCATCATGGATTGCACTTTTCATCTAACACTTCCTTAATCGATGTTCGAGATCGTATCGCCACCATATTGGCAGACTCGTTACCGGGGGATCCCTCGAAATTGCCCCGAATCTAAAATTCGGGGGGGCCCATTAGATAGCTACCGAGCTCTCAAATGAAAGCTTGCCCGAGGCATTCGGCCCGGTTCTTCACGGGACCGCTATGACGGGCGTGGGAAAGATGAAACAAAATACCGAAGACAATGGTCGCGACTGCCAAGACCTTAGCAAATTTGTTAGAACGGTAAGAGATACGAGAAAGGATTCTCGATGGGACACGACGATGATTCTACCGACAATATTTCGACGCGACTAACCTATTTTCTGGTCGGCGCCGGCATTGGCGCAGTTCTGGCTTTGCTGTTTGCTCCGAAATCGGGCGAAGAACTCCGCAACGACATCGCTGATGCCACCCGCAAGGGTATCGACAAATCAAAAGAAGCGGCGCAGCAATTGGGCGTGAAGTCGACCGAGTACTACGACACTGTGCGGGCGAAGGCGGGCGAATACTACGAAACCGCGCGCGAAACTGCCGGTGAGTACGTCGAGGCCACGCGCGAGAGGGCCACAGAGCTTTATGACACAGCGACTACCAAAGCCGGAGAAGTCGCCGCGAAGACGCGCGACGAAGCAGCGCGTCAGGCCGGTTCGATTTCAGCCGCCGTTGACGCTGGAAAGAAAGCGTACGTCGAAGAGAAACGCAGGAGTGAGCTTTCTGGTAGAACGGAAGCAGCGGCAGACGTAGCTGGCGACCCTACGAAACTCCCAACACCCTGAACAGAATTAAGTCGTATTCAAGACCTACTAACGGCGAAACCATGACGAAGCGTATCAAATGGGCGAGAAGGAAACGCAAGAAGCTTCGCGGGGTTAAAGGCAACAGTGCTGAGGGAGAACGTGCCGAGAGCTCGGCGACGGAAACGCCCCAAGCGGCAACATCAGACCTTTGGTCGGAGGTTGGTCGCGATTTTGACCAAGGCATTAGCGAAACAGCGACTAAGTTTCAAATCTCAAAGGAGAGGTTACTGGCTCTACTTATTGCCGAATGCTTTAACGAGTCTGGCACACCCTTATTTTCTGACTCGATTCAGCGCGGGGCGGTCTCAAGTCTTGGGCGATTCAAGGGCTTAGTGATTCGCCATTGGCCCGATCTACTCTTACTCGGAGTCCTACCTTTGATTGTAACTGGACTTGCGATCCGAGGCGTACGGCTCGCGAGGCAGAAGAGCGCTCCGCAAGTGGTGGTTCATTTGTCGGGTGGAGTACCAGCCTTTCACTTAATTAAATCCAACGAAGTCACACTCGAAGAGAGACCGAAGGAACTCCAGGCGGTAACGTCTCTCGACAGAGCGGTAGGGCACTATTCGCTCGTGAATATTGCTCCAGGATCAGTTTTACATGAGAATCAAATTGTTTCGGACGAACAGACGATCCACGAGCTGGAAGGTCGGTCCATAATAAGGATTCCGACGAAGGCGGCCGCGTTCAATGAGGAGGTGACGTCAGTCGCGCATGTTAGGCTGATGTTTTCTGGGGGGCAATCCTCTCGTGAAGACACAAGGTTAGTGGAAGACGTGATTCTTCTGGGGATCTACAAACAGGGTGAGTCGAATGTCCTGGTTCTGGCCGTTACAAAGGATCAGATTGAGAGTATGCGTGGCATCCTCGGAAGGCTAGATGTGTTTGTCTTGCAATAGGAGAGCGGCCAACTCTCCGGTTGCGGAGCCCGAAAGAGCGGGTCTCACAAGTTGCCACATGGAAGGATGCAAACTGCGTCCTTACCGCTTTGCTGCTCCTCGGTGGGTTTGACGAACATAGCACCAAACGATCTTCGGGCTGTTGCAAAACACAACACCCAAAGTGCATGTAAAATCCAACACAATCAGGATTTGGTTTTCTTGAGGGCCGAATCGAGGGTTTAGCGTCAATAGTTAAGCGTGCGGCCGACATGCCGGATCCACTGGTGTGCTCTAAAAGTGGATTCCACCGTCTCTCTCCGCATATACTCGCGCGAGCAACGCGACCTTAAGTGCTAATAATTCTATGCTTCGGCTCGTTCGTATTCCCCCGCCGATCGCTGCAACCTCACTGACCAGTGGAACGGTCGTTCCGTCTGTCACAATCGCTCGCGAGTTTGCCGATCCGCGTTTGGAATTGCTTCGTCTACTTCATGAGGCCTGCGAGATCGAACACTCGCTCATGATCCAATACCTCTACGCCGCCTTCTCAATACGTCCTCAATACTCAGATCTCGCTGGTACCCCCGACCCAAAACGCAGTGATTGTGTCCTCGGTGTGGCAGTGCAAGAGATGCGGCACCTGGGTCATGTCAATCGACTATTGGTACAGCTTGGCGGTCAACCAAATATGGCTCGTCAGGATTTTCCTTACGAATCGCAGATCTACCCCTTCGAAATGAAGCTTGAGCGGCTGACGCGATCTTCGCTGGCGAAGTACGTTTATGCCGAAGCTCCGGCGGGAGCGCTGAAAGAGGAAACATTAACGCTGCAGGAAGACAAACAATTTGCACGTGATGTACTGAGAGAGCTGCGAGAAGAGGCTCGTTTCAATCATATCGGCACCCTGTACCAAAGTGTTTTGGGACTGCTCGATGAACTAGCGGCTGGGGATCCACCACCAGGACTTCAGGAGATGCGAGCCACTGTCCTGGCGATCAGAGCTGAAGGTGAAGGCGGGCACTTTGAATTTTTCAAAAAGATGTTTCTTGGTACGGCCGGTAGTCTGGCAACAATCTCAAATCCATGGGAGGACCCTCAGTCCGAACAATTTCCATCATTCGCGGTTCCAGAGAATCCCACGGCCCTCGTCGGCCACCCAGATCAGATTAGCGATCCACGACTGTTGACTATTGCGCAACTCGGCAATCTCAACTATTGGATAGTCCTGAGTCTGCTTCACCTCACCTATGAGGCCGACCGCGATCTCATACTTGGTCAACTGGCTGTCAGTCACATGACCGGTGCCCTTTATCCGCTTTGTGCCAGCATGTCCCGGGCCGGATCTGGAATGCCCTTTGATCCTTTAAGCCTGGGCTACCGGCAAGGCCTGCGCGACCAGGGACGGACTTTTGTCCGATGGCTGCTGGAAGAGTCTCTTAGAGTTGCTGGCCGACTGATTGAAACGGACAAAGCACTCGCCGAGCTATGCCACAACACCATCAAGCATTCGCTTCACGAGTTGGATCGAACTGAGCCACTTCAAGTTCCTGCTGATGCTGCGACCGTGATAGGCGCCGGTCCGGCTGGCTTGGCGGCTGCGTGTTCTTTGGCCTCCCGCGGAATCCCTGTCTTCTTGCTCGAGAAGGCCAATCTCGTAGCAGGAAAGGTCCACAGCTTTCGCAAAGACAATCGCAGTATTGAACATGGCGTGCATGGTTGGTGGACCGGTTATCTGAATTTCAATCGTTTGCTCGAAGAAGCCGGCGTTAACCTAGACGAAGCTCTGAAAGAGGCCGAGGGCAGCAACCTTATCCAGGAGGATGGGAACGGGAGCAGCAAGATCCACAAACTGAAAAACTACCCGTTTTACTTGCCGAGCCCGCTGCATTTATTCATACAGACAGTGTTGGCCCCGTATCTGCGACCGAGTGACACTCTTCGTTTTCTTAAGTTTGGCATTCACCTGCTGGCTTTTCGTCACGAACGAGACTACCGCCGGTATGACGGCATATCGTTTCAGCAGCTAATGGATGACTTGAAAGTACCCCCGCGAATTCAACATCTGATCCTCCAACCCTTCATTCTTTCATTTGACTTTGCGATCCCTGAGCGGGTGTCCGCTGCCTGTGGTTTGAGTGGCTCGCAGTTCTACGTACTCCCGACTCAGCGATCGATCCTGACACGCTGGTCTAAAGGCTTGCCGGCGGAGAAGGTTTTCGGTCCGTTGGTCAATTACTTCAAGCGCTCGGGCGGCAGCCTTTTACTCGACTCTCCTGTACAGTCCATTTCTATAGTCAACAACCGCGTTCAGGGACTGACCTATCAAACGCAATCAACTGGCTCTGCTGCTGACGATACCAGTGAGGTTATCGCAGAGATCCCTCTTGCTCAGATCAAAGAAGGCTCATGTGTTCCGGTCGCCAGCACCGCAGGTCGGTGCTGGATTCTGTGCACCAATGGAAACTTCAGCGCCTTGAGCGCCCGATGCACGCATCAAGGTTGCGACGTGGATTGGGTGGAAGCAAACCGGGCGTTTCTGTGTCCTTGTCATGGCGGTCGCTACGACGCTGAAGGAAAAGTGTTGCAGGGGCCACCGCCTGCAGCGCTCGCGAAGTTTGAGACTTTAGTAGTTGGAAACTCACTGCAGGTAATAGGCTCCGCCTCCACGGAGACTATTCTCTGCCAGGACGTAATCCTGGCTGCTGATACTCACGCGGCGCAACAGGTGTTGCGGAATAGCCCGGGTCTCAATCCGAACTTGGTAAAGAACATTGATCGACTCGGTACAACTCCAGTGATCGTCGTGAGACTATGGTTCGAGAGTTTGTCACAGGATCCACAACAACTGGAGTCTGCGATTACTCCTGATGCCGTGTTCATCGACAATTTCTTCATGCTCAACTCCTTTTCGAACGTTTACAATCTGGAAGGCGCAGTGTTGGAAGTTCAATCCTATCGCGTGGAGACATGGCTCGACCGCTCTGATGATGAACTGTTGAAGGTTGTGTTTCGGGATCTCGCTACTTTTTGTCCAGATGCAAATCGAGGAAGAATGAAATCGTATGAGATTCAGCGACATCGAGCTCTGTTCACAGCATATGCCCCGGGACGGATTGAGCTTCGCCCGGGTGCCGAAAGCGGTACAGACGGACTCTTTCTAGCAGGCGACTGGACGGAGGCGGACTGGAGCGTGTGGATGATGGAGCGCGCAATCGTCTCGGGGTTGCGGGCAGCCAACGCAGTGCTATTACGAAGAGGTTTGCAACCGATTGAGATCCAAAGGTTACCAAAAGAAGGGCTGTTATTGCGCATCTCGCGCCGCGTTTGTGAGTCCATAAGACGCGTCTGGTGGAAATCCTACCCAAGCCCAAACACGCAATTTGAACCACAACTGGACTCGCACGAGTAGCACCACTCGCTGGCTCCCCTCGGAATCTTGTCTGATGTTGGGGACTCGCAGCGTCAGGGCTTGCCGAAACGAGTCCTTCCCGTTACGGTTAACATACCGCTAACGTTAGCAGCACCAAACTGATCTAGTGTTAACTTCACATTCGCGCCTGGGATAAGGATAGGTACCTCAATCACTACAATAGGAACGAGTGACAGCACGGCGTTCAAGAATGCTCGCATCGCAATGCTTGAGATCCAATTAACCAGTGCGTTCGCTACATCCTCAACCACTGGAGGTAACCCATAAATCTCAAACCCGGGGAAATCATCGATTCGAGCTTTGAGAGCCAGAGCTTTGTTGTCGTCCCATTTCAGGTTTTGGAGCGTAAGGCTTATGCCCAATGGCCCCTTGAGACCAATCCCGGGTTTGTATGTGGCACACTTATCCGGCGCACATGGAATTCTGATGCAAGCCTGGATTTCAAGTCCCCCGCCAGCCCGGACGTTGCAACCCATATCTACTGTTGTTCCCGACAAACCTCCGTGGGCATCGGTCAACTTGAACCAGTAGCATGCTCTGCCCTGTGCATAGCCGAGCAGAATATCCACCGGTCTCCACCAGCCAGTACATTCATTTTTGTCCGCCTTTAATAGATCCTTCGCAAGCGCATCAAAAACGTGGCTGGAAAGCATTACAAACAAATTGGCTGTTGGCAGGGGCGGGTCCGGTGGTCTGGCCGGTGGTGTAGGCCGAACCTTTCGCGTAAGACTGGTATTGCGTAACGCGAGAGTCTTATACGCCGGAACGTTAGCGACTAAATATCGCTCAAATGCTCGGGATTCTTGAGGAGCAGCCATCAAGACTGCCTGCAGGTCAATCCCATCTGCTTCCAGATCGTCGTTAAAACGTTGGAGTTCATACTCATAGAGCCTCGCAATTTCCGCAGCGAAAAAGTTTGGTTCTATTCCAGCGGACATAGCAACTGTCTGATCTGTTATGTATAGCTCTCTGGGGATCGTCTTGAAACCGTGAATGATATCAAGCGGAGGAAGGGGTATCGTTCTAGTCAGCGTCTTCGAGAGTTCAGTGAGCGCCACGTTTGCGCCCAACGTAAAGGCATCCCGGATCATCAGTCTCAGTTTCTTTAATTCTTGAGTACAGGCAGGGTTGCCGGGTCCCCATATCGCATCGTCTGGATCCAGCGGATCATCGATTCCCGCTACAACAATGTCCCAATCGATCAGTTGAAGGACCTTCTGATCGCCGTCGTCCTTTAGCAACATGAAAGCTGAAGTTGTGATCGTGCAGTGAAAATCGACCTGATGGTTGGTACCAGATCCGTCAAGTTTCGGGAAGTCGACTTGCAAAACGGCGGAGCCAACTCGAAGAACAACATTAGGTGGTAGCTTGGTATTCGCTGTAACAGAACCGGCGCCGTGACTAGCGCGCCACCATGCTTCGAAACGCGACTGGGCTGGACCAGACTGTTTTAAATCAATTAGGAGGGCGGGGGTGGCTCCCTGTTTTTGTATCTTGGCGTAGAACTTGATTGTCCTAGGAATGCCATGATCGTTCAGGTCCAGTTGATAGATCGGCTTTCCCTTCTGTCGGCCTCGATCGTAGAACTCAGGATTGTTATCAAAGTGAGCAACTAAGAAGCCATTCAACGCGTCTTCTGAAACGCCTACAATAATATCTGGGGGCGTGGTATACATCCGTTCCCGGCTGATAAAGCGATCAAAGTTAAACGGAGTCCGAAGTTGCGTTGATCTTTTCTTCGCTGGCATGATGTGCCTCCTTTGAATGACACTGGGGACGGGGTCCGTGTCATGGTGAGAATAGAATAGGAAAGACGCGAAGACGATATTACGATTCTCAACTACAGTCAAAGAAATTGCGACTTCAGGCTTTCCAAATGAGTAAGTTGGGCCTCGCCACCTGGTTGAGGTAGCTCACGGAGTTCGTCGGCAAGCTCTCGGTTAACGACTTAGTCCACAATAATCTGTAATCTTGTGTTGCGATGAAGAGCAAATCAAGTGTCTACCTCGCGCGTGGCGGCATTTTATGTATTTGCTTGCTCTCATTCACGCTATATGGTCGCGATAGGAATCCAACGCTCGGACTCTTAGAGAGCGCTGTGCTGCAAGTAACGCGGAGCGGAAAACCGCAGACCGCCGATCCGAGGTTAACCACTAATAAGTACAGCCTCTGGCAAGGTCCCACTCGATTGAGGGGCGCGAACTCATGGGGACGACTCGACAATCACCACGTGTCTCCGGTTTATACTTGCGGAGACATTCAGGCGCTGTCTCATCTCGGTGCGAACTACTTGAACATCTCGCACCCCGGGATTCTTACTGAGCATGCCGTAAGCGGACGTTATCAACTGGAACCAGATGCTCTCGATAATTTGCGCCAAATAGTACAGTGTGCCACTACGAATGGGATGTTCGTAGTGATCGCATATCGCACCGGTCCAGAGCGCCAGGAAAAGATTTTTGAGGGTAATCATGACCCCTCAAAAGTTTTCACAAACGATCGTGCGCAGAATGCTTGGATCGAAATGTGGAGGATGACGGCTGAATTGCTTAAGGATAATGCCTCGGTCGCAGGATACGACTTGATGGTCGAACCTGACACAGGCGGACATCCCGAGCGATGGAACGAATTGGCCAAAAGAATTATCAAAGCCATTCGTGAGAAGGATCTTGAAACACCGATCCTGCTTGAGGGAGCAGATGGCGGAGATTTGGAATCAATGCTCAAACTAAAAGCGCGCGATTTCGATGCAAAGGGCGATCAGCGTATCGTGTTTTCTCTCCATCAATATCAACCTTACGATTATTCGCAACAGACAGAAGGCAAGTGGGAGTACGACTGTCCCTCCCTTCGGAACAAAAAAGGCAGTCCTGATCCTTCCAATTATGTTCCGTATTCCCTCGAAAGGAACGAGGTATTGAGGAATATTTATTTGGCCCTAGCTCGCTGGCGAACCGAACAGGGTGCGCTGGTAGCTGTAACTGAATTTGGAGCGATCCGGTGGGCTGGTGGCTGGTTAGGAGACAAACGTAGAGGTCACCCCGTGCCCGATGCCGATAAGTTCATCTCCGATCAACTAGACCTCGTGGAAAAGCTTGGTATGAACCATGCGATCTGGAAATGGGATCCAGATACTTGCCAAGGCGATGACGATTACAATTTTCTGCACGGCCAGACGTTTTCATCCCATACCGAAAGCCCCAGCCCGCTTAGAACAATTATTACAACAAGTTGGCAAAGGAACAGCCTCCGGCCGGGGTCTTGATTCAGCCTGCTAAGTTCCGGTTCCTTCGCGTTAATGTAGGGCTCCACCAAGAAGGTTGGAGGTTGACAGCTTGTCGCTCTCATAGATCGATCTCTAAGTCGAGCACCTCCTCTGACCCGCCCGCGTCGCCATTCATTCGATCTCGCGCACGCTTTACACGCGAGTAGAGAGCCGTCCGATCAATTCGAAGGACACGGGCTGCTTCCGCATGACTTCCAGTTAGTGTCTTAAAGTGGCCATACAGACCAAGCAGGATGCGGTCCATGAAACCGTCGAGAGAATCGTCTGGCCGAAAAATCATCGGAACCTGTGGAGTGGCCTCTAGCTTACTTACTTCCCTCAAGGCGTCATCGACTTCGGCGACACTAATAGGGTGACCATTCGTAAGACCAGCAACCAGACGTTGGACGATATTTTGCAGTTGCCGCACATTCCCCGGCCAGGTGTACAAACTAAGAGACGCTATAGCATCTGCCGCGATGGCCGGCGCATGCGCGCGCTTTGTCTTCTTTGCGGCTTCGCGAAGAAAGTGTTCGACCAGGAGCGGGATGTCCGACGCGCGATCGCGCAACGGCGGCGTGCCGATTGTCAGGACGGCGATCCGGTAAAACAAGTCCTGGCGAAACCTGCCTAGAGCGATCTCTTGCGGCAGGTTGCGATTGGTTGCCGTTACCACCCGAACATTAACAGGAATCTCCGTGTGCGCCCCAACTGGTCGAACCTTGCTCTCTTGTAAGACGCGAAGGAGTTTGACCTGACAAGCACTCGACATCTCTCCGATCTCGTCAAGAAATATTGTCCCGTGCTGTGCCGCTTCAAATAATCCTTTGCGGGCTTGATTAGCGCCGGTAAATGCGCCGCGCTCGTAGCCAAACAACTCTGACTCCAAGAGCGTCTCCGTTAGAGCGCCACAGTTGAACGAGATAAAGGGACCTTCGCTTCGGGGGCTTGAATTGTGTATGGCCCTGGCAACCAACTCCTTTCCAGTTCCCGATTCACCTGTGATGAGAACGGTGAGGTCGCTTCGGGCAGCCGTGGCAATCTGGCAATCCAGCGTCTTCATGACGGGGGAGGCGCCGACGATGCCATTACTCTTAAATGGCAATTCGGATCTGACAAATATGTCCGCGTTGTTAAGCATGGATAAGAGATCGATTTCTGATCTGCCGAGTCTTAAGTTCGTGGGTTGGTCAGCTTGTTATCAGGTTAAGCCGCAAGACAGTGAGTGATCTGCTGCTGTACAACTTGATAACACTCGCACGATGCCGATTCGAGAGCTTGCCGGTTGAGAATGGTTATTGACCCGCGCCTGTAACTAATCAATCCCGATCTTTGAAGAGCCTGAGCCGTTCGACTGATATGAGCGCGTTCTGCACCAAGCATGTTGGATATGATTTCGTGTGTTAACGGCAACGTGTCAGACTCGACGCGGTCGTGCATACACAGCAACCATCTGCAGAACCGCGCTTCTGCGACATGGAAACGGTTACAAACAGCGGATTGAGCGATCTGAGCAAACAACGAATGCATGTAACAGATTAAGAGATTATGTAATTGACCTCCCTTAACGAACTCCTCACGAATTGCCCCGGCCTCACACCGCACAGCGTCGGCTGGGATCTGTATGAGCAACCTATAAGGCACTTCCTGTGCGTGCGATATTACGGGAATGTAAGTCGTACCTTCATTGCCCACCATTCCTACCTCTACGATTTCTCCAGCTTCCGTAGTGGAGAGTAAAGAGACCACTCCGCTCAACGGGAAGTAGACGTAATCGGCGCGATCACCTGCGTTGTAGAGGACCTTTCCCGTGGGCAGATGTACTTGCTGCAGTTTTGGAGCCAGTCGCCGATATTCATCGGACGACAATGCCTGCAGTAACCGGTTCTTAACCGTCGCTTTGGCTGTTAATGCGCGCATCAAGCCCCCAAGAGTCAGTTCAACCATTTCGGCTGACTCGGCTAATTTGCGACCGATAATCCTAGCGTCTATATGTTAATGACGGCACATTTTGAGTTTTCCTCGTAATGCAGAGAAATATTTTTGTGCTAGCGCCGTTTCGCCGGACGACATAGGGAAACGAACGGTTCAAAGGTTGGCTTTTCACCGTGTTGTAGGACACAGACAGATTCATTTTGGCCGTGTAAATTTGCCTGGAATTTAAGTACTTTTCGGGGTTAAACTGTCTCCCCGACAGACTACCCAGGGAATAAAAGCCAGCAAGAGAACTGTAAGTCGTCGAGGGGTATGATCGTGCTTTCTCTTCAGAGAAAACGCTGGGGCGCATTAGTCGTTGCCTGTCTCCTCGTTTGTTTGTTGTTCAAGTCAGCACTTGCCCAAGTTTCGGCTGATTCAGGCGAGTCCGATGCGCTTCCGAAGGTGCCCGCCTCCTTGGCTCGCGAGGTTGGCCCATATACGCGGATGTCGGCGTACGGGCTAGCCGGATGGCACCCTTCGAAGCGTGAGTTATGGGCAAAAGCGATCACTCCAAGTTCCGCCGCCATCTCAGGAGTTGCTGAAGCGGGTAATTCGCCACAGCCGCACACGCTCATTCCGAGCAACGTGTATGACGTTTACTACTCACCTCAAGAAACATCCCTGGTCTATGTAAAGGACACTGACGGCAACGAAGTCTTTCAGTTGTATTCGTTCGATCCAAGCCGTAATAGAAGCACGTTGATCTCCGACGGTAAGTCGAGGAATACCGAACCGGTTTGGTCCAACAAGGGCGATCGAGTCATCTACTCCTCCAATCGACGCAATCGGACTGATATTGACTTGTATGTTGTGAGTCCGAGCGATCCAACAACCACGCGTTTGCTAGCCGAAGCTGACGGCGGAGGGTATCTGAAGGTCTTCGACTGGTCGCCGGATGACCGGCAGGCGGTGTTCTATAACTGGCTCTCGACCAACGAAAGTTACCTTTACGCCGTCGACGTAGCTTCTGGAAAAAAGACTCTACTTACACCCAAAGACGGAACCGAGAAAGTCTCTTATGACTTTGCGCAGTTCAGTGGCGACGGCAAAGGGATTTACCTCACAACAGATCGCGACTCGGAATTCCTTCGCTTGGCCTACATGGATTTGGCGACAAGGAAGGTCACGTATCTCTCCGATAACATTAAGTGGAACATCGAACTTTTCAGCATCTCGCCAGATAGAAAGACGCTTGTATTCGCCAGCAACGAAGATGGAGTGAGTCGACTTCATTTCCTCGACACATCGACGAATAAATCCAGAGATCTGTCATGGCCCGCGATGGGGGTCATTTCTAATTTACGTTGGCATAACAACAGTACTGACCTCGCATTTGTTTTCTCATCGGCGCGATCAGTTTGGGACATCTATTCTGTTGACGCGAGGACAAACAAAGTTACGCGCTGGCTAAGAGGCAGCAGCAACGGGATCGATGTTGATAAGTTTGCCGAGCCTGAGTTGATTCATTGGAAATCTTTCGACAATCGCGAAATTTCAGGGCTGCTTTATCGTCCACCTGCGAAGTTCACCGGCAAACGACCCGTCATAATCGATATTCACGGTGGACCCGACAATCAAGCACGCCCAGACTTTAATGGCCCAGATAACTTTTTCGTGACGGAATTGGGTATAGCAAAAATATATCCCAATGTCCGCGGCTCAACCGGTTATGGCAAGTCTTTTCTGCGGCTAGACGATGGCTACAAACGCGAAGATGCGGTGCGCGATATCGGTGCTCTGCTCGACTGGATTAAGGCACAGCCGAACCTAGACGCTGATCGAGTAATGATCACGGGAGGAAGCTACGGCGGTTATGTCGCTCTTTCAGTCGCTGCAAACTATAGCGATCGAATTCGTGCTGCCCAATCTCTATCCGGTCCAAGTAATATAGCGACCTTCCTGGAACACACTGAGGATTGGTTACGCGATCGATGGCGCGAAGAATACGGGGATGAACGAGATCCCAAGATGCGCGCTTACCAGGATCGCATTGCGCCACTCACGAATGCACAAAACATTAAGAAGCCATTAATGATCGTGCAAGGTGAAAACGATGCCCGTGTGCGAACCAGCGAAGCAAACCAAATAGTCAGCGCGGTAAAGAAGACTGGCACACCGGTCTGGTATCTGCTCGCAAAAAACGAAGGTCATGATTTCACTCAAAGCACACTTGATTTGCAGTTGTATGAAACCGTCATGTTCGTAAACCAGTTTCTGCTCAAATGAGAAACAAACCCCGGAGGGAGTATGAAGAAAATAAGAAGGTTAATCGCTACAATCACGCTGGCCTCAACACTCTTGTTTGGCAGCGGCTCGTTGATGGCTGTTAGAGCCGACCAGACCAGCGGAGGGCCGCAGGGGACATCCGCCAGCAAGTCGGGCGGCCCATCTTCCAGCTCAGGCACCATGACAGACGCGGAGTGGGCCTACTTCCTGTGGCTACTAATGCTTTGGCTCTGCTGGGGTGGCATGTAATCCTCTTGCTCCTGCCAGAACAGGATCTGTGAATCGAATTAGCAAGCGCCTGAATTGGTGGCGGGATATTGTGCTGCTGCTCCGGTGCACTATAGTCCTTTGTCTGGTTTGGTCCGCCGTCTGTGGGCAGCAGGTCGATCAATCTCAGATAAAGGATCGGGATCAGCTTGTAATCGCGTTGATAAGCGCGTGTCGTGCTGATCTGTCCTGTGGCCGCAACCTTCTAGAGGCCCACAGGGATTTACTTAGTCCCGAACTTTGGCAGCGATTCATTTCGATGGCCGATTATCGGGCCATTGACCCTCCTGCTGCTTACGAATTGGCGTTTGAGGTTGCTTCGAGACTAAACAACAAACGACTCTCAGGACTCACGCATTACAAAATCGGCTGGTATCAGTTTGGCCAGGGCAAGATAGCCGATGCCATCGAGAGCTATTTGAAAAGCAAGCAGCTCTTGGAGGATGTCCAAGCCCGGCGGGACCTGATCTATGTGCTTGCTGATTTAGGCACACTGAATATTTTCGCTGCTGATTACGAAAAGGCTTATCAGTTCTCAGAAGAGAGTCTGGCGGTCGCGGAACAATTCAAGGACTCAAACACGACCGACAGTCTTTGGCCAGATGAATATGGAATTGCAACGGCACTCGCGAATCTAGGGAATGTAGCGAAGCGAGGTGGCGATTACGAGGGGGCACGACAGTATTTTCGACGGTCGTTGAAGACTCTCGAATCAATCGATCCTAATCGCGAGAAGTATAGCCTCAAGTTCATCGATGACCTTTGGGACATAGGCCAAAGCTACAGTGACGAAGGTGATTACCTGCATGCCCTGGTATACCTCGACAAGAGCATGGCAATGGCAACGGAAGCGCACGAGACTGGGAGAGTTGCGGGAATTACTAACAGTTTCGGGATTCTTTATCTTAATCAGAGGGACTACGCGAAAGCGATTGACTTCTTCCAAACAGGCCTGAAGCTCGCAAGCGATGCCAATGATAGATTCAAACAGGCGGATATGCTGTTGAATCTCGGTGTAGCCTATCAGTTCAGCCAAGACTACCCTTCGTCATTGAACAATCTAAAACTTGCTCTCGATCTCGCCAAACAGATCAATTATTCCGAATTGCTAGTCTTGGTTCAAGAAGCGATGGGAGTCGTGTATTCCGCTCAGGGCAAATTCCGTGATTCCTTGGATGCGCTTGACGCCGCTTTGTTGACTGCGCGAGGAACCGGGGACAAAACCCGAATTTCCGAACTGCTGTGGCGCCGATCCCAAGTGAACCTTGCTAATCATAACGCTGCGAGTTCGGTCGAGAATGCAACGGAAGCGATCAATCTCGCAGAACAACTGAGTTTGAAGAATGTGCGCTACTTAGCGTTAACGGAATTAGGAAAAGCGTATCGCACTCGCGGTGAAAATGATCTCGCGATGCAGACCTTCAAGAAGGCGACGGTACAAATTGAAGACATGCGAAAACATGTCGCCGGCCTGGAGAATGAACGTCAGCTGTTCTTTGAAGACAAGGTAGTTCCTTACCACCAGATCTTTGAGATGCTGGTCTCCGGCAACGACGATGAAGCTAACAAACAAGCGCTGTTAACGGCCGAGTCTGCCAAGGCGCGCGTGCTACTTGATTCCTTTACCGTTGGAAGAGTTGATCTTGCAAAGGTGACCTCTGACAGAGAGAAAGAGGAGGAAAGGAAACTCAATCAACGCATAATAGATTTGAACAATCAAATCAGTCAGGGGAATGGAAAAGCAAAGGCAGATACCGCGCTGTTAACGAGCCTAGAGGAGCAACTGAGAACGGCACGCACGCAATATGAAACTCTCCAGAACTCCATCTACGCGGCGCATCCAGAGCTAAGGACAAACCAGGCGCGGACAACTACGGCGACGTTTGCAGACGTGAAGAATCTGCTTACCGATCTTAAGACGGCCTTCCTTGAGTACGTCGTAACTGATTCCAAAACGTACTTGCTCGTGTTAACAAAGAGTCAAAATGGCGAGTCGCCAATACTGCGCGCATACCCAATTGCGATCACCGCTGGCGATATCGCAAAGCGGACACGCAACTTCCGCGACATGATCACAACTCAAAGCGCCTTCGCCGATGATGCTCGTCATCTATATGACTTGCTCCTGAAACCGGCTGAGGAACAGTTGAAGGGGAAGACATCGCTCTGTGTTGTTCCAGATGGAATCCTTTGGGACCTTCCGTTTCAAGCGTTGGAGCCACGAGACGGCCACTATCTACTTGAGGATTACGCGATTTCGTATGCACCATCTTTGAGCGTGCTAAGAGAAATGTCTGCCAAGAAACCGGCGGACGGGGTTTCAAAGTCACTACTCGCATTTGGCAATCCAACCCTGCCCAACGAAATCGCCGCGAATATCAAAACCGCCTATCGAGGAGAGAACCTTGGTCCATTACCTGAAGCGGAAGTTGAAGTCAACGCGCTGGAGAAGATTTGGGGAACTTCATCAAGCCGCGTATTGATTGGACCAAGCGCGAGCAAGAACGTGTTTCGTTCTGAGGCTTCGAAATACAGCATCATTCATCTTGCCACTCATGGAATCCTGGACGATAACAGCCCGATGTATTCTCGGTTGGTGATGGCTCGCTCCCAAAGCGATCCAAACGATGACGGATTACTCGAGGCGCGCGAGATCATGCGACTCGATCTTCACGCGGATCTGATAGTGCTTTCAGCGTGTCAAACTGCACGAGGACGATTCGGTGCGGGCGAGGGAATCGTTGGTATGTCGTGGGCGTTCTTTGTCGCCGGAGTGCCCTCGATGGTCGCGAGTCAATGGAAAGTCGATTCAGCGAGCACGGCAAGATTAATGATCGATTTCCACAAACGGCTGAGAAGTGAGGGCTCCACATCTAACCTGAACAAAGCAACCGCGCTTCAGCAGGCAGCTCTGAGCCTGATGAAAGATCCACGTTACCGCCATCCTTATTTTTGGGCTGGGTTTGTGATGATCGGAAGGAACTCTTAGTCGTGTAAAGCACTTACGGTTTTCGCCACGAGCGAATCTGCTTCAATAGTTTTTTGACCACGGCGGAATTCGGATTCTCCTTCACCAAGATTCCGATTTCTCGTTCAGCCTCAGCAAGCACGCCTTCACGCGCGTAAAAGACGCCCAGCGCAAGATGCGATTGTGAGCCAGCCTTTAAGCGATTCAGTTGCCGAACTTTGTCATCGCCAAGAATCTTGAACTTTGCTTGGGAGGTTACAGCCGACGGCTCGCCTCCTTGGTTAATAGCGCGGATGGTCCATGTATATATCCCGCCGCGCTTCAGAGGAGTGGAAGGAGTCCAGCTCCGGGTTGTTGCCGGCAGATCGGTGCTCTTTGCGACCTGATGGAAGGTTTCATCTGCAATCTCAACCCGATAAGCTTCGGCTGTTGTCGATGGCGTCCAACGAAGAGTTGGTTTGTTGCTATTAATAACAGCATTTGCCGGGGACAAAATACTGATCCGTTCTTCACTTCCGGGTCCTCGGGCAGAGACTTCAGCGCTCGTTACATCGTCCAGCACGCTCGGACGACTTAATCGTTCTTCTGTTAATGCTTCTTTTACTGCTTCTCGCGCCTCTGCAGGCAGCGAAGATAATCCGACAACATTTCCGCCTTGATCTAGCGCAATCTCATTTGGGCCATCTTTAAGAGCGATCACGTTCCGGGGCTGTTCATTAGGTTCTTTGTTTGGCGGGTTCTCTGCCAACTTCGGCGGATTAGCGCCGGTGCTTGGTGAGGGAGTTAGAGCGGGGCCTTGAGGTGAACCGAGTGGAGTCGGCTGAGAGCCGGTAGTGATACTGGGGTTACTTGATCTCCATGTGAATACAGCTATCAACGCAACAGCGGCGAAGGCGATTAGTGCGACCATCGCTGCAATCCTCATTGGCATTGAGAACGTGAGTGAGCGGCTTGTTTTTGCAGGTGTCTGAAAATGGTCGTCAACCTGGCGCGAGGCCGCTTTCATTGTTGCAAGCGATTCGCGAAGGTCGGTGACATCATCAGAGCATTCCGTACAATCTTCCAGATGCAGCTTCACCAGGTTTCGGTCGATTGCCTCCAGATTGTCGTCGACAAATGCTTCTATTGTTTCAGGATCGAGATGGTAAGGTTCGTCGCCCTCGCTTGGCAGTAAATGGCTAGTGACCGCAGCGACTGACACAGCTTCCGTCTGTGCATCAACAACGCGCCGTCGACAAGCCTCGCAGCCAAGGATGTGATCGTAGATTACGCCCCGATCTCCACGCGCCAATTGCTGAGCGTGGAAACGTTCAACTAATTCACTTGAAAGGTGTGCACTCATTTCAACCTCATTGAATCGAAAGTACCTTCGTCGAGAAATTCGCGACGACGTCTTTCCAGACGTTCGCGGACGGCTCGGCGGATGTTCATCACCTTTGTTTGACTGACACCAAGGTCGGTCGCAATTTCTGCATCCGACATCGGCAAGTCTTTCAAGAGTTCTCTAAATTGATCGACCGAGACTTCTAAGAGCCGTGCGAGAGTTTCTTCCGTGGCAATCTTCGTAAAGAGAAACCACTCTATTCCGTAACCATTGCTGTCAGTCATGTTCAGTAGCAAAGACTTTCGTTGTTCGACGCGAAGGGTTTGTATCTCGGCGAACAACCGATTAAGCAGGCGTTGATTGTCGACGCCGGCGATCATGTCGGGTTGGTAAACAACGAGTGGACTTGATTGAACGTAATGTTCGTCGTCGATACTGATCGTCTGGATTTGGACACCAGCACTGGCGATGTTTACGAAATCCACAAACTCATCGAATCGAATTGGGCGACCGACATTGTTCAGTACAAGCAGAATAAGTTCGGCTGTGTTTGGCTTATTTGCTTTCCCGAATTGACTCGATTGAAAGTCGAGTTTCATCTGCGAGGCCGGAGCAGGCGTGGACTTGGCAGACCGCCATGTCGCGTATCCACACACCAGGTTGCCATCACTGTCTTTCCAAGTGGCAAGGTCTGCGTTGGCGGCAATTAGACGTCGAATCTTTTGGTACAGGCTCCGTCGTTGACGATCCTTTCCACGGAGGAGGTCTGAGAAGACGGAGGATGTCGTCGTTGCCACTAACCCTGAGAAATTGAAGATGGGGTGCCGCTGAGGGTTATTCTTGAATGATCGCAGGCTCTGCAGGAGCCTTACGCAGACCTCGCCGAAAATATCTTGAGCGTTGAATGGCGCGGTGACCGTCTGGCTTGCCCCCACCCTCATGCTGCGCGCGATCCGGTAGACAATCGGTCTGGCCTTCTCTAGGAGTCGCTGAAGGTGTTCCTGGCTCTCCGCGCTATCAGCAGAGTGAAGGTAGGGAAGTAGCTGCTCATCAATTCCCGGTTCCCTCTCGTTTGGGTTGCCCAATGACAAATCCACCTGGCTGAACAGTGAATACGTCTGTTTGCGTATTCGTTTTGAATCTTGCCGTCGTATGGCGGGTCCTGTTCCCATTCCTTGAATGAACCCGTTGGTCAAGTGTACGGCCATCTGAAAATGGCAAACAAGGCCGTCGGGTAACAGATGTTAGGTGTGGACACATTACATAAGAGCCGTGATGCCCGTCTGTGTCGTGCTACACAGTTCGCAATTATCAACATTTGATTGCATCTATGGGCCACCTGTGCATAATTTCTGCTCGCGCCCGCCTCCCCGGTGGGCGAAGCGGTTACGTGGGGTGAGGACACGTAGCCTTAGGGTGAGGCTTGTGGGAGGGCCTCACCCGCATTGCTTTATGAGCGAAACCGCATTCAAGTCCATCGAAGAAGCTCTCAGAGCGCAGCATACTCGAAATGAGGCCCGGCGAATTCGCTATAGGGTCGAAGAAGCGAGGAAGCAGCCGCACTCAGCGGGCCTCAGATGGCCCTTTGAATTACTCCAGAATGCATTGGATGCCGGGCCGCGAGACGGCAGATCACGGGTCTCTATTAGCGTTCGTCAAGGCGCAGATAGCGTTCTATTCGAACATGATGGCGCTCCGTTTACATCAGAAGAGCTTGCAGCACTGCTGTCCGGAGGATCGAGCAAAGAGTTTGAATCGGAGATTACAACGGGACGTTTCGGAACGGGTTTTTTGGTCACTCATGTATTGGCTGAACGAGCAAAACTGCATGGCCTGCTGAAGGTACCTCAGGGCTGGGAAGAATTCAATTTGATGCTCGATAGAGGCGGTGACGAAGATGCAATCCTCGAGAATATGCACACTTGCAATGAGGCGATTCGTTCTGCAACTCCGGTGGCGGATTCAGATGGATCGCCTTCAGCCGTGTTTGAGTATTCCATCTCAGACAACACTACGCTGACTCTCGGTTTAGACTCGCTGAAATCGGCCTTACCATATTTGTATATCACTCGGCGAAATCTTGGCCCTGTTCTGATTGACGTTCACCAAGGCAATAGCGAGTTGTGGACGCCGGAAGACATCAACGTCGAGCCAATCGAAAGAGGATACGTCGAGCATCGCTCTCTTATAGTCAAGCGCAACGGAACGATGTTACCGAAACTTAGAGTCCTGAGGTTTACTACGGCGGAGAATACAGCAGCATGCGCCATTGTACTCGTTGAACAAACGGAAGGAAATTGGAAAGTTCGGCTGCCACGAGCGGATGAGCCGCTCATATATCGCGAATATCCACTACAAGGCTCTGGATTCGTACCCATAAGTTTCGTCTTCGACGGCAAGTTCGAGCCAGATCAGGAACGCAGCAAACTCTTGATGGATGATGTTGACAAAGAAATACTGGAGGAGGCGTTTGGTGCTGCCGTTGTTGCCACGAAGTACGTTGTTGACCAGAAATGGGAGGGTGCTCACTGGCTAGCCAGAGCAAACAAATCCGTCACTGCATTCGATCCTACCAATTCGGCTGAGCGACACTGGTGGAACAATCAGTTGGAAGCATTCGCAGAGCAACTTGCCAAACTGCCAATCGTCGAAACGGCATCGCGCTTCTTGCCGGCCATCACCGAGGAAGACGATGGTTGTGTCGCGTACTTTGCCATTCCGCGCCTATTGGATGACTCAGGTGAAGACGAAACCAGCGTTGATCGATTGTGGCCATTGGTCGATGCTGCAACCGAGTTAGAACCACCACGAAAAGAACTGGCCGCCGACTGGACCTACATAGCTAGAGGCTGGCGCGAGTTAGGTCTCAATATAGGACTTATCACACTACGGGAACTGGCAGACTATGTTCGTAATGATGCCGCGAACCTCGACGAGTTGAAGGTGACTGGTGATCGGCTGGAGTGGTTGGCAAGGTTTTTCGATACAGTTGGGGAGTGCTGGGAGAAGCGCAGGGGTATTGATCTTACCGTGCTTACAGGGATGGTTCCCGATCAGAATAGGCGTCTCCGTTCTCCGGCAGATCTTTCCATTGATGCTGGTATTTCTGAACGCCTCAAAGAAATTTGCCAAGAAATGGGTTACGACCTTCGAAGTGAAGTTTTGCTCGGAGACCTGACAGTCCTTGGAGAAAAGAACAACTTAGCGTTTCTGCCGCAAATGATCGCGCAGGCGATAGATAGAACCGTTTCCGAGGACGACATAATAGAGCGAGCGGTTCAACGTTTGAATGAGGAACTTACGGAGGACAAGGACTACAAGCAATCAAAGCTTAACGTGCAAAGCGCGAGCGTGCGGCTTTTGAATTATCTCTGGCTCTCAAAAGGCGATGATGCGGCTTCAATTGCAAAGAGAATTCCGCTGATTACGTCAAGTCATAAAGCCGTCCGATGGAGTCATGACCGCATAATGATGGCTCCCATACAGTGTTGGCACGAAGCTGCCAGACCGTTTGCAGTGGCGTATCCGCCAGACCGTGTCCTTGCAGACATCTACGTCGGGTCGGCGGACCAGAAAATTAGTGACGTCGTTGCGCCACTCGTTCAGTGGGGGATTGCATTCGGAGATCCTCTTACCAAGGATGCACCGGTGGAACTAAAGCAACCGCGTTTAGCCGCGATGAGCAGGGACGATACGGATGGCGTGGTTGTAAAAGAGGAAGAGTTTAGCCAAATAGCTCTTTTGCAGCCTGAGTTGCTCAATCGTTGCCAAGAAGGAGTAGCCGAAGCCCAAGCATTGCTCGGGTTAGTTCTTTGCCACATCGCTCCCAAGGATCTGAAGTGGAGAACTGAGAGCATTGTTAAGGGGCGCAAAGCTCGTCAAGATGTTGATGTAAATTTGCTCACTGGGGCGCTTTGGCTGGCTGATCTAAAGGTCCGTTCTTGGGTTCCGGTTGCCGGAGACGACGGCAAGACGAAAAAGGATGTCGCTGATGCATCAACGCTTAAGAATATCCTTAAGCCTGAATGGTTGGATAATAACGATTCGGCAATCGAATTGTTGAGTCGATGGTTTGGATTTGATGAACTGGAGTTACGGCTATTAGGCGCTGAGCCTGATAAAGATAAACGTCAACAGCTTCGCGATGGCCTGGCAAAGCTCGTTGAGTATGGAGGCGCCGATCCTGAACTCTACAAATCACTCATTGAAGATATCGAAGCCCGTCGGCTCCGCAGTCGCGACGTGGAGCGTTACCGGCGTCTGGGCATAGCGGTTCAAGAAGCAATTAAATTGGCGCTAGAAAAATACCAACTTGAGGTAACGCTGGTGGATCATGGTTTTGATTACGAAGTTAAGGCAGGGAATATTCTTGAAGATTCAGTAATGGAGCTAGAAATAGGGTCTTATCTGCTCGAAGTTAAGGCAACTACTTCAGGTAACGCTCGTCTGACGCCAACTCAAGCAGAAACTTCGTCCAATAACGCCGCGCGCTATGTACTTTGCGTGGTGGATTTGCGAGGACTTGTGGAGGCGCAATTGGACCTGCCGTGGGATGCGGCACGAGTCGAGCCGCTGGCCAAATTAGTTCCCGACATAGGAGGGAAAGTGCAGTCCACTTGTAAGTTAGTGGCCGCGGCGAAAAGCAGTTCGATTGCGATACGGAATGACTCTGCGCTCCGTTATGAGGTTCCTACACGAGTTTGGGAGGGAGGTGTATCGATATCAGAATGGGTCAAGAGAGCTTTTGAGTCTCGAAGTTAAGCCCTGCGCACAACCACTTAGGCATATAGCTACCGCTCAGATAGGTTTCGCCATTTCAAGATATCGGCAAAATGAATTAGCCAATTCGATCTGTCGGGGAGTTTTACACTCGACATCGAATAGTGCTGGGCTCGCTACCAGGACCGTAACGCATTGGGCGCGCGAGCTGGCTACATTGAGGCGGTTCGCGCTGTAAAGGAACTCCATTCCGCGAGGCGCGTCTTCTGAGTTGGATGTCG
>Ga0207653_10000070_pt1 | contig 76652 bp, 78 predicted proteins | sample KBSK5251metaG_FD_184341 | JGI IMG/M metagenome (GOLD analysis project Ga0207653, IMG submission 184341) | Corn, switchgrass and miscanthus rhizosphere microbial communities from Kellogg Biological Station, Michigan, USA - KBS K5-25-1 metaG... | ecosystem: Host-associated > Plants > Roots >... | reverse complement strand
AAATGCTGTGTACGCGAAACTGTACCGTGGGTTCGAATCCCACCCTCTCCGCCAAAAACAGTTGGCAGCGGGCAGTGGGAGTGAGCAGTAAACAGAAAAGTCTTCCTGCCAACTGCCCACTGCCAACTGCCCACTGTTTCTTATCAGGCTCCGGACGCCGTGCAATCGCGAGGCTGCAAACCCCGCCAGGCCGGGAACGGAGCAACGGTAGCGGTCCTCGGATGTGCCGCGGCCTCTCCGGAGCCTGACCACTTATTCAATGCAAGACTCTCACGTCATCGCGCGCAAGTTCCGGCCCCAAACCTTCGAGCAAGTGATCGGGCAGGATCCGATTAGCCGCACGCTCAGGAACACGCTCAAGAACAATCGCATTCATCACGCTTACCTGTTCACCGGACCCCGCGGCGTCGGCAAGACCACGACTGCGCGCATCCTGGCCAAGTCGCTCAACTGCGCGACCGGTCTGACCACAACTCCCTGCGACGAGTGTCCATCGTGCATTGAGATCACGAAATCGAATTCGATGGACGTGCTTGAGATCGATGCGGCTTCCAATACCGGGGTCGAGAATGTGCGAGACGTGATTATCAATTCGATCACGATTGCGCCCGCGCGCGACCGCCACAAGATCTTTATCATTGATGAAGTTCATATGCTCTCAGCTTCCGCGTTCAACGCGTTGTTGAAGACGATCGAAGAGCCTCCGCCGCGCGTTGTGTTCATTCTGGCGACCACCGAACAAGCCAAGGTGCCGGATACGATTCTCTCGCGATGTCAGGTGTTCGAGTTTCGCGCGATCACCTTGAAGAACATTGTTGGTGAGCTTCGCCGAATAGCGAATGCCGAGAACATCACGATCACCGAGACCGCGTTGCTCGCTATCGCGCGCGCCGCCGAAGGCTCGATGCGCGACGCCGAGTCGGCGCTCGATCAGGTGATCAGCTTCGCCGGCACAACGATCGGCGATGATGATGTGTCCGGTGCGTTGGGGCTGGTCGATCTGGAAACGTTGAACGAGACGGTTCAGGCCATCGCCGATCAGGATTCGGAGCGGCTTCTTCGAATGGTCGACGGGATCGTTTCGCGTGGATATGATCTGCGAAACTTTTTGCGCGAGATGATGGTGCACATTCGAGCGCTGCTCGTCGTGAAGATCGCGGGCTTCGATGCCGAGCTTGTTCAATTGCCCGAAACCGAAGCGTCGTCGCTGAAGACTTTGGGTGAAAGTTTTTCTGAGCAGGATCTTCTTCGCTTCTTTTCAATCCTGACCAAAACCGAGCAGGACATTCGATTCACGTCGCAGCCACGGTTTCAACTCGAGCTCGCGCTGGTTAAGATGGCGCACGCGCGGCGGCTGCACCTGCTGGAAGACGCAATCGCTCGCATCAGCGATCTGGAATCCCGGCTCGGAGGCACTCCGGCACAACGAGGTCCCGCGCCGCAACGAAGCCCGGCTCCGCAAGCATATTCCGGCGCGCCTCGCGGGTCTTCGGCAACAAGAACGCCAAGCCCAGCGCCTCAGTCATCAAGACGGCAATCAACTTCCGTCAGGCCGCCATCGAAAACAGACACACCGGCTTCATCCGCCGAATCAAGCTCTACTCCGTCGAGCACCAGTGCTGCCGCGAGTCCCGCAACGCAGAGTGCGACCGGGCAGGCTTCACCCGCCGCACCTCCGGAGCCGGCGAAAGCGCCGGCAACCACGCCACAGCACCGTGCTTCGACCGCGGGCACTGATGCGGATCGAATAAAAGGCGCGCTCGAAGCCAAACGCAAAATGATGATCGTTACCGCGCTCGACAAGGGAACCATCTCGATCGACGGCGATTACTTGCGAGTGACCTACGCAACTGAGGACGCGAAATGCAAAACTGACATCGAAGCTCGCGACAAACGCATAGCCATCGAGGACGCCTGCGAAGAGGCTCTTGGCCGAAGGCTCACGTTGAAGGCTTCGATCGCGGGCGAAGCGGAACCCGAAGCGCCGCCTCAACGCAAGGAAAAACCACAAGCCCAGACGAGTGACAATCCGAAACTCCGGGCGCTTGCCGACAAGTTTCACGGCGAGATCATCGAGGTCATAAAATCGGACAATTGACGGGAGACTCTTATGAAATTACCAGGTGGATTTGATTTGCAGGAAATGATGAAGCAGGCCCAGCAGATGCAGGAAGACATGCAACGCGAGATGCAACGCGTGCGTGTCCAGGCGAGCGCGGGCGGCGGAGTCGTGACGGTCGCGATGAACGGCGCTAAGGAACTGGTCGATCTCAAGATCGATCCGGAAGCAGTCAAGAACGGCGACGTCGAGATGCTTCAGGATTTGATCATCGCCGCGGTCAACGAAGCTTCGAGAAAAGCCGATGAGTCGTTGAAGGGTAAGCTCGGCTCGAAGTTTGGCGACCTGGGCATAACCGACGACACTATGGGGCGGCTTGAATAAACCACGCGCACCACGACATTGGTAAACCGATGCTCGACTACGCAGAACCAGTCACCAAACTCATCGACGAGCTTCAGAAGCTGCCGAGCATCGGAGCCAAATCCGCTCAGCGCCTCGCGTTTCATCTTCTGCGCGCAAGCACGCAAGAAACGGATGCGTTGATCGCCGCGATTCAGGAAGTAAAAGACAAGATCATCTTTTGCTCGATCTGCAATAACATCACCGACGCCGATCCTTGCCGTTACTGCACGAGTCCCGGGCGCGACCGGCGAGTGCTGTTGATTGTCGAAGAGCCGTTCAATCTGGTGACAGTTGAAAAGACCCGCGAGTATCGAGGTCTGTATCACGTGCTGCACGGCGCGTTGTCTCCGATTCGCGGGATCGGCCCGGATCAGTTAAAGATCAAGAACCTGTTCGAGCGGCTTCGCACTGAAGAAGTGGAGGAGATCATCCTCGCTACGAATCCAAACACCGAAGGCGAAGCGACGGCAAATTACTTAACCAAGCTGCTCAAGCCGTTAGGCATGCGAATCACTCGCATCGCGATGGGAGTCCCGGTGGGATCGGACCTCGAGTACGCGGACGAAGTTACTATGCACAAGGCGTTATCGAATCGGATTGAGTTGTAGACCGGCCTTTTCGTCACATCCATCACCTCGGTATTCTGAAATGCATGCTACTTGTTTCGTAATTCGTTACGGTGTATATTCGCGCCGATCGAACGGAGGCCTCGTTCGCATGATTCCTGGAAAATGGAAAATGAGAAATGGAAAATGGCAAATCGAAAATGAACCGGTCTACACACACGTCTTGAACTGTGGAGGCCGAGGAGTAAAGAGCCCCGCGGATTCGCTTTGAATAGAGGTGTGATGGGTTTATGCGGAACCGTATAACAACATGAATCATGAGGTGGGCAGTCGCAACCGCTGATGATAAGTGATTTCCGGAGAGCCCGAGGATCGGTCTTATACGGAAGGAGACCAAGTCGGACCGGTTTATGCGGAACCAGATAAACAAGAGTTAGAGCTACTACTCGGAGAGAAAGTTGTCACAACGGAAGTATGGGCATAACGTACCGAGAGTCAGCGTCTGCAGTTCATTATTAACGCCTCAATTACTTGGAGGACACCGAAATGGGAAAATCAATCACGGTCACGGCCAACGATAAAGGCGAGTACTGGCTGGACGTGGAAGTAGCCGGCCAAAAGAAAAAGGCGATCATCGATACGGGCTTTACAGGCACGGGTGGTGGTGGTGAAGTGACAGTCAACAAAGACAACTGGGATAAGATCAAGGACAAGCTCAAGAACAAGCAGAAGAGTGGCAAGTCGCAAGACTACCAAGGGAACGAGATCACGCCAGAGCATGGCAAGGGAACGGTAAAAGTGACTGGCCTCGATACTGAGGTCGAAAAAACAATCTTGTTTTCAGGCGCGAAAGACGACCTTGTTGGTGCCAACTTCCTACATAACCTAAAGGATGTAACGATCACTTGGAATCTATCTGATAAGAAAATGACTTTCACCAAGGCCGATAAGCCAGAAGAGGAACCAAAGGACAAGCAGCGGCGTCTCGATGCTGACTTGGCGGACAACGTGGCATTCTATGAGAACGCCAAGCCGTGGATTGGCGAGAAGTATCAAGGTCGTTATGTCGTCATCGCACACGGAGAACTTGTAAGCGTCGACGACACGTATGATCAAGCGATCGCGCGTTCTCGAGATTTCGAGTCGGCAGGTTTTGCAACACTCGTCTACCGCGCGGGTGACGAACTTACCTTCCCAGAAAGTAAATTTGGCGTTCGAACCACGGACACATGAAATCGTCATCGAGTCCGGTAAACAAGCGATGCATCAGTGTGACGGCGTCGCCTAACACCTATTCAACCGGAGCCGCGCCAACGGAGACTTCACTTGTCACCAATGCTTCAGGCGCGGCCCGGTTAACTGAGCCGTTAGGCCTCAATCACTGAAACGGGTGTCGCGTCGTCAGGTGATCGGGAATCAGTTCACAGCGGATTTAACCGCTGAGGGTGATCGCTGAAGGCTCTGCACGCGCCAGCCCCACAACCCGCGCACAAGGCGCGAAAGGAGAATGGTATGAAAAACGGTAATGCACCGGAGAATCAGACCACGCGGCGCATCCTGCCCATCGCGTGCGCCACTGTTCTCGCCGTGGCTTTCATGGGCGCGCTGCCGCAGCCCGCCCGCGCCCAACAAATCGCCAACGAGGTGATGCTCGTCAACGCCAAGACCGGCAAGTGCCTGACGATCGCCGGGGGCGTGAGCACCGCCAACAACGTCGAAGCCGTGCAGTTCGACTGCGACAGCGATCCGTCACGCCGCTGGACGCTGAAAGAGATGGCCGGCGGCAACATCTACCAGATCAAGAACGTGCAGACAGGGAAGTGCCTGACGATCGCCGGGGGCGTGAGTACCGACAACAACGTGACGGCTCTTCAGTTCAGCTGCGACAGCCATCCGTCGCGCACTTGGAGGATCAGCGACGTGACCGGCAGCGGCGTCTACCAGTTCAGGAACGTGCAGACCAACAAGTGCCTGACGATTGCCGGGGGCGTGAGCACCGCCAACAACGTGACGGCTCTTCAGTTCAACTGCGACACTGATCTGTCGCGCCGCTGGACTATCAGGCTGAAGCTGTAGGGAGGGCACCAGTCAGCCCCACAACTTGACCTTGCCGGCTTTGGTATCGGCGACCAGCCGTTTCGGTTCCGGGGGAGAACAGGGGCGGTCTTGCCGTTTGCCTAACATTGCGCTCCACCCGACCCGCGCCCGCAAGGTCGTTCTGTTTTTCAGGCTCCCCGTGTGGACGCGGGCATGTGAGCTTCTGCGTTAGGCGTCGCAAGCCACTTCCTTTTCGATCGGAGGTTCCATGGCTGAACTGAAGACGAAGCAGACGGAAGCAAGCGTTGAGGAGTATCTCGACACCATCGAGGATCCGCGTCGCCGAGCCGACTGTGCGGCGATATCCGCACTCATGAAGAGAGTGACGAAATTCGAGCCAAAGATGTGGGGGCCAAGCATCGTTGGCTTCGGCAGCTACCACTACCGGTACAAGACTGGGCACGAAGGCGACGCATGCCTCGCCGGGTTCTCGTTTAGAAGGCCAGAGATTGTTGTCTACATCGCAGAAGGTTTTGAGTCCCGCGAGGAACTCCTCCAGCAGATTGGAAAGCACAGGACGGGCAAGGTCTGTCTCTACATCAAGAGGCTCTCAGACATAGACGCCGGAGTCCTTGAGAAACTCGTCAAAGCGTCAGTGGCCGAGATGCGAAGACGATACCCGTCGTGAGAGCGACGCCTACCCCTCGCTCAACCGGGCCCGCTACGGCAAGGCCCTCCGCAGTCTGGTTAGTTCGAGCATTTGGTTGCTTGAGCGAAAGGGTTTCAGTGCTTGTCATCTGCCGAGCGGAGTGGGAGCATGGCTGCGTGAGGTAACCGATATGCACCCAACCTACAGAGGGACTCTTCGAGGTGATCGAATCGAGTGGGAGGACGATGTGCCTGGCGAGCTTGAAAGCCAGGGAGCGCTCACGGTATTCGTGACCATTCTCAACCAGCCTGTAGTGGAGACGAGTGGCCGACGCATGGCTGAGGCCTTAGAGCGCCTCGCTCTGGACGGTGGCGTCCCCTCGATAACTGATCCGGTACAGTGGCAGCGCGAGCAGCGCGAGGATCGTGAGGTCCCCGGTCGAAGATGACTATGCTGCTCGACAGCAACATCATTATCTACGCTGCTCAGCCCGAACACGCGGATCTGCGGGACCTTTTGCAGCGCAATCGCCGGCGGTTTCCGCGATCAGCGTTGTCGAGGTCCTGGATACCACCGGATCTCCGGGAATGAACGCACGCACTTCGAGGAGTTCTAGGGTGTCGAGAATTCTGGCAGTATCGGACCTTGTCATCAGCGAAGCCGTGCGGATGCGTCAACAACGGAAGATGACTCTCGGTGATGCCCTCATTGGGGCGACAGCAATCACAAATGATCTTACGCTCGTTACGCGCAACGTAGATGACTTCGACTGGATCGCGGGGCATCGCATTCTCAACCCGTTCGCATCGACATAGCACGCAACCGAACTCGGTGATGCGCGCGAGCGCAAAAAGCGCTGCCGCGTGATCTCTGCGTTGGGTGCTTATCATGGATCGAGAGCTACCGACAGGCCGAATCAAATGCTTCGGTCATCCGCACCGTGACAGCATAAGCTTCTGCGCCGTCTGCTCGCGCGCCTTGTGTCAGGAGTGCGGAGCGAGTGTTGGTCCGATGGCCTTCGCCTGCAAGGGCAAGCACGAGAAACAACTACTCCGGCTCCGGGCGTCCGTGCTCAAAACCGGGAGGCCGCGTGCGCGCTCGCTGTTCTCATTATTCGCGGTGGCCGTCGCATCGTTGTTCGTAATCTGGGGGATATTGAGCCGGCCATTCTCTTCATACAAGCCGCTCCTCGGCCTCGCTTTCCTAGCCTTGACACTCATCTTCATGGTTCGCAAGAAGGGCGCGCATAATGAGTCTGGCCAGTCATGAGCTTTCCTTGAGGTCATTTCGACCAAACTGGCGTATTATTTTCGGCCTGAACCCGTGAAATCATTCGAAAGTATGACGACACAACTGATGTCCGCGAGGTACTTTGCCGACTCGATAGGAACAGGAGAAATCTATGGTACGAATCGTTTTGGGCGTGATTGCCGGATTTTTTGCATGGGTGATAGTGTGGGTCGGAAGCGAGAAGATTCTCTCGGCCATTTGGCGGGAGGGGTTCGGCTCTCATCAACGCGCGTTCGAAGCGGCCCTCAAAAATGGCGGCGAGTTCACAGCGGACACCACGCTCCTTCTCACACAGATTGTCCTCGGTTCAATAGTCTCGGTGATGTCCGGATTTCTGGCCGCGCTGATCGCCGGTGAACACACGCGCGCGCCGCTAGTCCTCGGCTTTCTGCTGATGGCCCTTGGTTTACTGAAGGTGGTTATGTCCTGGCAGTATGTTCCCATTTGGCATCACGTAATCTTTACGGCGCTCCTAATTCCAATGACGATCCTGGGAGGTAAACTGATAACCACCACTTAGGAAAAAGAAATGAGAATCATACTTGCAGCCATCGCGGGCGGTATCGCGATGTTTATCCGGAGCTTTTGCTCCCATCCTGCATAGCCGTTAGGCATCGGATGGCGACCATTCGCGTCCGGCTCGATTCGGGGGATCAGATGAAGGAGGATCACATGAAGAGAGTAACTGGAATTGGTGGCATATTCTTCAGCGCGAAGGATCCGAAGGCACTCCGTGCCTGGTACAAGACTCACCTGGGCATAGATGTACAAGACTGGGGCGGTGCAGCCTTTGAGTGGACTGACTCCGAAGGCAACCCGGCCAGGGGGACTACGGCGTGGTTGATCGGTCCAGCGGACGGCAAGCACTTCGCACCAAGCAAGTCGACTTTCATGGTCAACTATCGCGTGGACGACCTGGCAGCGCTTCTTCAAGCACTCCGCGATGAAGGCTGCGACGTGCTTGAGAAGACCGATGACTCAGAGTACGGGAAGTTTGGGTGGGTAATGGATCCGGAAGGCAACAAGGTTGAACTTTGGCAACCACCGGCCGGGCAATGACCCTCATGAACATCGCGGCAATTCCGGCGCACGCCAGATGAGTGGAAACATAACGGAGAGTCTGAGTCGATGAAACATAGACCGCCAAAGCGTATAGAGGCGGATGCGTTCGACATGGTCAGGGCCGTAGGACTCACGCTGCCGGATGTCGAAGCCACCACGAAGTACGACGGATCACCGGTACTGAAAGTTGGCGGCAGCTTCATGGCCGGCCTCGCTACGCATCCCTCGGCCGAACCGGACACGCTCGTTGTCAGGTACGGATTGGAGGCGCGCGAACGGCTCATGGAGGATGCGTCTGAGACGTATTACCTGACGGACTATTATCGGCGTTATCCTCTCATTTTGGTGCGTCTGCCGCGCATCGAACCGGACGCGTTGCGCGACGTCCTGTCTGTCTCCTGGCGCTTGACCACGGCGAAGATTCGAAAACTCGGCGAATCCGGCCTGAAGGATCCATGCTACCGAAACGAGCGGCTATTTTTGGAAGGATTGAAGCCGTTGAGATAGCCGCACTCAGTTCAAGTATCGCAGGGACAGCCTGCGGGCAAGAAGTAGGATAAGCGTTCGCATCAGCGGTGACCTTCATTCACAGAAAGGTTTCGATGAACTTTCAAAACCGTAAGACCGTGTCGGCTGGAGTCAGGCTCGGTTTGCTGCTGGTCACAATCCGCGCCTGCCACGTCGCCGCATCCGGCCAACAGAGAAAACTCCAGAACGTTAGGACCTTCGGTGACTCGGAAGAAATTAATCCAAGCAGTTTTTAACATCGGAGATAAGCCATGAAACAGATTCTCAGTTTTGCGTTATTAGTGATTGCACTGACAGTCAATGCCCGTACCACAACTAATGAAGACGTGTCAGCTCACACTGTGACAACGCGGGCGAGCGGAACGGAGGATTCAAGAATGCAGCTCACGACCTATTTGCTCTTCGCCGGCACCTGCAAGGATGCCATGACTTTCTATCATGCTATCTTTGGCGGCGAATTGACCATGACTACCGTTGGCGATTCTCCAATGAAGGCCGCCTTTCCTGTCGCGATGCACGGGCGAATTGTCAGCGCAAGACTCAAGAGCAAGGCCGTTGACATTTCGGCGTCCGATTGGCTTCGGCCCAACCAGAAACGAATTCAGGGCAATGCAGTATGCCTTTACCTCAGCGGAGGGAACCCGGACGATACGAAATCGCTCTTCGGCAAACTCTCGGAGGGCGCCGAAGTAACCGACCTCCTCGGCGATCAACCTTTCGGACTCTACGGCGCATTGAATGACAAGTTCGGAAATCGCTGGATGTTCCATTCGGAAAAGAAATGAAAGAGCAACCGTGAGACGCATCCCTCATGCTAGAGCTCACTTCTATATCAGAGGATCAATAAATGAATAGGATGAATCCCAAGGTTGAATTCTACTTCAACAAAGCCAAACGGTGGCAGGAAGAATTGGAGAAGTTGAGAATGATCGTTCTTGACTGCGGGCTGACCGAAGAATTGAAGTGGGGTGTTCCTTGTTACACGTTTCAGAAAAGAAACGTAGTTCTAATTCATGTGTTCAAAGAATACTGTGCTCTTTTGTTTTTCAAAGGGGCCTTGTTAGATGATCCCAATGGCATCCTCATCCAACAGACGAAGAATGTGCAGGCAGCGCGCCAGATTCGGTTCACCAACATTCGATCAATAATTAAGATGAAACCGATCTTGAAGGCCTATATTCGTGAAGCCATTGAAGTGGAAAAGGCCGGTTTGAAAGTCGATTTCAGAAAGACTACAGATTTCAACATTCCCGAAGAATTTCAAAGCAAATTGGATAAAATCCACGCGTTGAAATCTGCTTTTGATGCGTTGACGCCAGGACGGCAAAGAGCATACATTCTACACTTTTCCGCGCCCAAACAATCCAGAACTCGAGAGGCAAGGGTTGAAAAGTGTATGCAGCAAATTCTCAATGGAAAGGGATTAAATGATTAGTGGTGCTACCAAACGTTCGATTCTTCGCTGCATTCATCTTGTCTTGAGCATTCCGATACTTGGTTATATTTATAGTCCGTTTGAAGAGATTCCAAACTACGCCCCTCTGGTTCGGTTTGTCTTTGTTCCACTAATTATCCTTTCGGGATTTTGGATGTATTCAGGTGTTATCTTCGCTATTATCGGCGTTGCGCTATGGCTCGGTGCATATTACCTCTCTGGAATTGGGGCGGCTCTCCTGAGTCAGGTCACGCTATTCATCGCGCGGAAGACTTGGATGGTGATTCGCGCGCGACGTTCAAAGTGATCGGGCCTATCGAAGGAGCGCAGCTAGCCCCGCTGACCTTTATCGTAAATACAAGGCGCTTGAACACCTCTATGAAGAAACGAGCCACAAAAGCCGGTGGGGGAAAAAAGAAGTCCCCAAGATTCAATTCAGTTGAGGAGTATTTGGACTCAGTGGACCCTACGAAAGAAAGGACCCTCAGGTCCGTACTTGATCTTATTCTTACACAATTTCCGGAACTAGAGTCCAAAATCTCCTGGAACGTTCCTACCATTCACCGGAATGGGAAGTACGTAGTGGGCATTTGTGCCTACAAGCACCATCTAACATTTTCAGCGTGGAGTCCTCGTGTAATTGAAGACTTTAAGATGAGGTTGGAGAAGTTTGTGGTAATGAAGAATTGCTTTCAGATACCTGTCGATTGGAAAATCGATAACGATCTAGTGAAGGATCTGGTCCGAGCCAGACTAGCCGAGTTGGATTAAACGAAACCGCGGGGTAATGTTTGACATTTTGACATATGGTGGAATCGCACGAACTATCCCAGGACGATAGCAACTTTCGCTCGGCCTTCGAGTCCTGCACGGTCCCGCCGTCGCAGTTCAATCACGAGGCTCACGTGCGGCTTGCTTACATCTATCTCGTCGAATCCGGCGTCGAGCCCGCTGTTCAGAGGATGCGCGAAGGCCTCCTGAATTTCATCGAACACAACGGAATACCGCGCTCCAAGTTCCACGAGACAATCACTCGTGCATGGGTGCTTGCGGTTCGGCACTTCATGGATAAATCCTCGAGTACGTCTTTCCAGGACTTTATTGCAAAAAACCAGGTTTTGCTCGACAGCAAGATCATGCTCACGCACTACTCCGCCAGTGTCTTGTTCTCATCGGACGCCCGCGAGTCTTTCGTCGAGCCTGACCTCGATCCGATTCCGCGGCAATTCACCAAATGAGCAGCCGCCCAGATCGGCTTCCGAGCCGACGGCGAGCCCGTATGAAACTGCCGCGGTTGAACCAGCGCGTTAGCCGGACCCTCTCCCGACTGTACCCCTGACGATTTCATCAACGATAATTGTGATCGCGGGTGCGCTTGCTCGCACCACGATCGCGCGGCGCGATCCAAAGGAATACGACGTACAAATCGAGATCCTCTTCTGCGGCATCTGCCATTCCGATCTCCATTCGGTGCGTAACGAGTGGAAAGACCACAATTCCACGGTCTATCCGATTGTTCCCGGTCACGAGATCGTCGGCCGCGTCACGAAGGTCGGCTCCGGAGTCACCAGGTACAAGCCGGGCGAGATTGCCGCCATCGGCTGCATGGTCGACTCGGACGGTACGTGTGCCCAGTGCAAAGCGGGATTCGAGCAGTTCTGCCCGAACATGGTTCTCACGTTCGGCTCTCCGGACTGGCACCTTGATGGTGTCACGTATGGCGGCTATTCAGAGAGCGTTGTCGTCGATGAACGATTCGTGCTGCGCGTCCCATCGAACCTTGATCTTGCCGGAGCCGCGCCGCTGCTTTGCGCCGGGATCACCACATACTCACCCATGCGTCACCGGGGCGTGACCAAAGGCAAGAAGGTTGGCGTCGTGGGTCTCGGCGGACTGGGTCACATGGGCGTGAAGTTCGCTCACGCGTTCGGAGCCCACGTCGCTGTCTTCACCACTTCGCCCGACAAGACGGAAGACGCGTTGCGGCTCGGCGCCGATGAAGTCGTAGTTTCTCGCAACACCGACGAGATGGCCAAGCACGCCGGCAGCTTCGATTTCATCCTCGACACGGTGTCAGCCGATCACGACATCGATGCCTATCTCAACCTTCTCGAGCGCGACGGCAACCTCACACTTGTAGGTGCGCCGCCAAAGCCTCTCGCCGTTTCGTCGTTCTCACTGATCATGCGCAACCGCAGTCTGTCCGGATCTAACATAGGCGGTATCGCCGAGACCCAGGAGATGCTCAATTTTTGCGGCGAACATAACATCACCGCCGACGTCGAAGTCATCCCCATCCAAAAAGCAAACGAAGCCTACGAGCGATTGCTCAAGTCCGATGTGAAGTATCGCTTCTCCATTGATATGGTTTCTCTAAAATCTGAGTAATCGAAAGGAGACAAATGCAAAAGCGCAAACTCGGAAACAGCAACCTTGAAGTATCCGCACTCGGGCTTGGCTGCATGGGCATGAGCTATGGCTACGGTCCCGCTGGCGATAGGCAGGAAATGATCTCACTGATTCGAGCGGCGGTAGAACGCGGCATAACATTCTTCGACACTGCCGAAGCGTATGGCCCGTTCACAAACGAAGAACTCTTAGGCGAAGCGCTCGCTCCGTTTCGCGGCCAGGTCGTCATTGCGACGAAGTTTGGTTTCAAGTTTAACGACACGGGCGGACAGAGCGGCACGGATAGCCGGCCTGAACACATCAAGGAGGTCGCCGATGCGTCGCTCAAACGTCTCAAGACCGATCACATCGATCTGTTCTATCAACATCGCGTCGATCCCCAGGTGCCAATCGAAGACGTCGCCGGAGCGGTGACGGAGCTGATTGAGGAAGGTAAGGTCAAACACTTCGGGCTCTCTGAAGCAGGAGTGCAAACGGTCCGCCGCGCACACGCAGTTCATCCTGTCACCGCGCTCCAGAGCGAATACTCACTTTGGTGGCGAAAGCCCGAAGAGGAAATGCTACCCGCCCTCGAGGAACTCGGAATCGGCTTTGTTCCGTTCAGTCCTCTTGGCAAAGGTTTCCTTACGGGGAAGATCGATGAAAACACAGAGTTCGATAGTTCCGACTTTCGTAACATCGTTCCTCGCTTCACGCCCGAGGCTCGCAAAGCCAATCAGGCGCTGGTTGATCTGCTGAAATCGATGGGAGAGCGCAAGAACGCAACGCCGGCGCAGTTAGCGCTCGCGTGGCTGCTTGCGCAGAAATCGTGGATTGTTCCGATACCAGGCACGACGAAACTGCATCGACTTGAAGAGAACATCGGAGCAGCTTCAGTGGAACTTACCTCCGGCGATCTCCGTGAGATTGATAACGCCGCTTCAAAGATCGAAGTGCAAGGCGCCAGATACCCTGAAGAGCTGGAGCGAAGGACCGGTCTGTGAGCGCAGAAGTAAAGTTCAGGGTTCACGGTTTAGAGTTCAGCGTTCAGAGTTCAGAGTTCAGAGTTCAGGGTTCACTGTTCAAGCGTTAGCTTCTCTTCGTTTCACAGATGATTCCTGCACCCTCTTCGGGGCGAGCACTGACGCAAAGCGTTCGGCATCTGATTGTTCGGCCTTCCTCACTTTACCCTTCCACTGTTCGGCTGATATTGTCTCCGCCCATGAAGAAGACCCTCACGCTACTGTCATTGCTCCTACTGGCGATTCCGGCTTCATCTCGAGCGCAATCGCCCGCTGATCCGGCGCTGCTGGCCGAGATTTCCAGGATCAAAGCGGTCGACAATCACACTCACGTGACGCGAGTTGTCGGCGCGGGCGAGGAAGATCACGAATACGACGCGCTGCCATTCGAGTTACTCGAACCCTTTCCTTTGATGCTGCGCTATCGGCCTGACAATCTCGAATTCGCCGCTGCGTGGCGCGCGCTTTATGGATACAAATATTCGGACATGAGTGAAGCTCACGTGCGCGAGCTGGCTGAGATCAAGAATCGAATCAAGCGCGAGCGTGGCGACGGGTATCCAACGTGGGTGCTGGATCAGTTGGGAATTGAGACGATGCTCGCAAACCGCGTAGCGATGGGCCGGGGTCTCGCGTCGCCTCGTTTTCGCTGGGTTTCTTATGTCGATGCGTTAGTCTTTCCGCTCAACAACGACGCCGCGAAGCGAATGAACCTCGACTACCGCGCGTTCTATCCGGCTGAAGAAAGATTGATGAAGCGTTACCTCGCGGATCTAAAAATGGATGGGTTGCCCGCTTCGCTCAGCGATTACGCGGCGAAGGTCGTCACGCCGACTCTCGAGCGTCAAAAGCGAGCAGGCGCGGTTGCGGTCAAGTTTGAAATCGCCTATCTTCGCGCACTGGATCTTAACGAAGCGAGCGAAAGCGGCGCGGCTCGCGTGTACGCGCGATGGGTAAAGGGCGGCGAGCCGCCGGCGAGCGATTACAAGCTGCTTCAGGATTTTCTGTTTCGCTTCGTATGCCGCGAAGCCGGCCGCCTTGGATTGGCCGTCCACATACACGTATTCGACGGCGGCGGTGGAAGCTACGTGCAAAGCGGCAGCAATCCTTTGTTGCTTGACTCGGCGTTGAACGATCCAACCTTGCGCAAGACGAACTTCGTCATCGTGCATGGCGGGTACCCGTTCACAAAGTCGACGGCCGGGATGTTGAGCAAGCCGAATGTCTGGGCTGACTTCTCGGCGCAGGACCTGTTGCTCTACCCGCGCGCGCTGTCTGAAAACCTTCGCAACTGGCTCGAGTACTATCCCGAGAAGATTTTGTTTGGCACCGACGCATCGCCGGTTGGCGGCGAGATCAGTTGGGAAGAAACCGGATGGCTTGCGGTGAAGACCGCGCGCGAAGCTCTCGCGATGGCGCTGACGGGCATGATGAATGATAAGGAGATCACTCGCGCGCAAGCATTGGAATTCGCGCGGATGGCGCTTCGCGAAAACGCGAAGAAGCTCTACGGATTCTGATTAAGCCTGATCAAGCTCAAACCCCGATTCCTTCTTCGAACGAGTGATTGATCCTCGCCTTGGTCGCACGAAAATAATTCATTGTTCAGCCGAATGCTGAAAAAACTACACGGTTGATAACTGCCCTGCATGTTTGTCGCCTGCCATTTCTTTCAATAGCGGCGCTTTGCCTGCCATATCGCCACTTGCACGTCCTTTGCACATAGCCTTGGCGATGATCAGGTTCAGAGCCGAACGAGCCACCTTGAACGCGAGCCCGGAACAGTGGCGGGTCTTGGGTTCTACTCTTCGTCCGAAGTTGAATTCAGTTTGTCATCTAACGACCTGGTCATCACAAATCCATGCCAAAACAAATCTCAGCCATTAAGGCTGCAGGAGGATCTTATGAAAAGAATATCGTTCTTGAGTCCCTTAGTTGTGTTATTGGTCGCATTGGCCATGCCGGTTGCCGCACAGACCACTTCCGGTGGCAAGATGAAAGTAACTGGGATCATCCTCAAGCAGGAGGACCAGGGCTTTCGGATGCGCGATCAGGCGGGAACCGAATTGACGGTGCGTCTGGCGAGCAATGCAAAGATTGAAGAGAAGAAGAGCAATCCGTTCCGCGGAAGCAAGAAGTACACTTCGGCTAATTTGGTTCGCGGGCTGTACGTCGAGGTCGAAGGCCACGGCGATGCGGGAACGCTCACAGCCGAGAAAATCAAATTCTCCAGCGATGCTCTTCGCGTGGCCGACTCGGTCAACTCGACCGTAGTGCCGGTTGAAAACAGACTGGGTGAAGCCGAGACTCGCGTGACTGCTGCCGAACAAAACGCGCAGCGGCTTTCGGGCCAGCTTGATGAGTTGGCGCAGGTAGCGAATCTCGCCAAGGGCGGCGCGGCCGCAGCGCAGGAAACAGCCGATGTCGCGGTTGACGGCGTCAACAAGACCAACGATCGAATCTCGTCACTCGATGACTACGAAGTGAAGAAGACCGAGTCGATCAACTTCAGAGTCGGCAGCGCCGTGTTGTCCGCCGAGGCTAAGGCTACGCTGGACCAGCTCGCGGCGGAGGCAAAGACCGAAAAGGGATTCGTGATCGAAGTGCGCGGATTCGCATCGGCCGATGGTTCCGAGAACTCAAACCGCGTCCTCAGTCAGCGGCGCGCCCAGAACGTTATGCAATACCTGGCCGAGAAGGAAATTCCGTTGCGGCGAATCGTATTGCCGTTCGGATACGGCGAGGCGATGCCGATCGCTGATAATACGACTCGCGACGGGCGCAAGCAGAACCGGCGCACCGAAGTGTCGATCCTCGTGAGCAAGGGTTTGACGAACCCGGTGAACGTCGATCGTCCGGCAAGCTCCAAGTAGTTTGCTGAGCAACACTCGAGACGTGATTCCTGACTCGACGCTCGATACGATTCCAGCGAACGAAGAGCGTTTGAGCCAGGCATCACGTCTCAATGCTTTTTAGCTGTTCGTCATCGCCAAGTGAGGTATGATTGAAATCAGCCGCGCTGAGAATCAGCATAAGAAGTTTGATCGCCACGGGGAGGAGCGGACCTTGCGTTCATTACTGCCAGCCATCTTTCTAATCCTGTCTTTTTCTTTCACTCCAACCTCTCTGTGCAGAACGCAACAAGAACAAGAAACCAAACCGCCTAAACCAGCGGCGCAAGATCAGGATGACGCGATTCGGTTATCCTCTCGTTTAGTTCTTGTGCCGGTGTCAGCCTCGGATGGTTTGGGGAGACCCGTGCGAAACCTCACCGCTGAAGACTTCGTGATTGAGGAAGAAGGGCGGCGGCAAGCGATCGCCTCGCTTGGCGAGCCTGGAAAGGTGCCGGTCGAGATCGCGTTGCTGTTCGATGTTTCCGGCAGCGTTCAGGGACAGTTCGCATTCGAGCAGCAAGCCGCTGTTCGCTTCATCAAATCCGTGCTCAAGCCGGCCGATGCGGTGTCGGTGTATTCTATCGGCACTACACCAAAGCTGATTAAAACTCGAACGACAAACGGCGACGAAGCTACCACAGGATTGATGTCGATCGTGCCGGTGAAGGAACCTACAGCATTCTTCGACACAGTCGCTGAAGCGGCGATATATCTCGGCAAGACCGCGGAGCCCGGAAGCCGCCGGGTCCTCGTTGTTATTTCGGATGGAGAGGAAAACTACAGCGAACACTACAAGCTCAACGACGCGCTTCGCGAATTGCAAAAGAACGATTGCCTTTTCTATTCGATCAACCCGACCGGTTCGTCTTTGAGCCTGAACCAAATCAGCGTCAAGGGTCAGGGCTACATGGAAGCGATGTCCTCACAGACCGGGGGGAAGGCATTCGTTCCTGCGAAGCTTGGAGATCTGGAAGCTGTGTTCACGCAGATCGCTGAGGAGCTTCAGGCGCAATACCTCTTGAGTTACTACTCGACTGATGAACGAGCTGACGGAGGATTCCGCAAGCTACGGGTGAGCGCTCCCAAACGCAGCGAGCTTCGATTGCGCGCGCGCCAGGGATACTACGCGCCGGGCGCAAAGTGAAACATCAGTCTGAGGCATCCATTACGTCAGCCGTAGTGGCGAGCCCGTGTTCTGCAATGCCGTCGTAACGAACCAGATTTTTTCCCCATAACCCTGCCGCGGCAACCGCAATCAAGCAACCTACGCCACCCGTGATCACTGACAGCGTCGCGCCAAGCAACTGCGCTACGACTCCGGCTTCAAGCTCGCCAAGCTGCGGCCCGCCCATGAAAAAAATCATGTTCACCGAAGTCATTCGGCCACGCAGATAATTCGGCGTGACCAGTTGTCGAATCGTCTGTCTCAGCACTGTGCTGACAGTGTCGGCCGCGCCCGTGACGCCGAGCATCAATAGAGAGAGCCAAAACCACGGCGATAACCCAAAGGCAATCGTCGCCGCGCCATAGACTGCGACCGAACCCAGAACGATCTTTCCTTGTCGTCGAAATGTCCCGAGCCGTGCCATCGTCAGGCCGGCGATGATCGAACCCGCGCCGGGCGAAGCCGCAAGCAGACCAAGTCCTCGCGGGCCCACCTTCAGAATCTCCGCGGCGAAGATCGGCAGAAGCGCCGTAGCGGATGCGAAAAAGGTCGCGACAAAATCCAGCGTCATAGTTTCGACGATTATCGGAGTGCGCCAGACAAAGCGAAGCCCGTCGCGAAGCGCGCCTAGATTTATTCTGGCTAGCTCGTGTTCGGTTCCCGCGCCGCCGCTCGACTTCATCAACAGCAGCGCGATGATAACCGCAATGAAGGACCCTGAGTTGAGAGCATAGATCAGCGCCGGGCCTCGAATGCTCAACAGAACTCCCGCGAGCGCCGGGCCTACAATCATCGCCGAATTGAAGACCACGATGCCCAGGCTGACTGCGTTCGGAAAATCCCGCGCTGGCACAAGCGTAGGCAACATCGCTTGTCGCGCGGGATTGTCGAATGCGAGCGCGCCGGAGGCAATCGCGGTGAGCAGGTAAATCGGCCACACGCTGCTCAAGCCCGAAGCAGTCAATACAGCAAGCAGCGCCGCGCATATCAACATTATCGACTGCGTCGCGATCATCAATCGCTTTCGATTTACCGCATCCGCGACAACGCCTCCAAGGAGCGAACAAAGAATGATCGGGACGACTCGCACCAAACCAACTCCGCCCAGCGCGAGCGGCGATTTCGTCAGCAGGTAGACGTGCCAGTTGATCGCCACGTATTGCATCTGGGTGCCGGTGACCGAAATCATCTGGCCGATCCAGAGCAATCTGAAATCGCGATGACGCAGAGCCGAGAATGACGATCGTTCGACTTGATCGGCCGGGGCCGCCGGCTGATCGCCGGAACTCGCGGGAGGAGGCATGCCCGATATGATTCCACGTTTCAACTCATCTGGCCAGATATGGATTAGACGTTCGTAGTCCGGCCTTCAGGCGGAAGTTTGTACCTTGCGCTAAGGACACGTGAGTAAGATACAAACTTCCGCCTGAAGGCCGGACTACGAACGACGTTAGCGAGCATCCACGGTCAGCAACGTAGCAAGAGGGTAGTTCGAAGATTGCAAGGTCGGCGCGTGATTGGCATTCTTTCTTCGATGCGAATCCAATCCATTCTCTCCCTTACATTATTGTCGGTGATGGCTTCGGTGACCGCCGCTCCGGGAGCAGCCGCGATTGCCGCATTCACACGCGATGAACCGCAGCCGGGCCGAATCATTGAGGGTGTTGTCTGCAAGAACAGCTCCGAGCAGACCTACGCCTTGTATCTCCCTTCGAAATATTCGCCGGATCGGAACTGGCCTTTGATCGCGGCCTTCGACCCGGGCGCGCGCGGCAATCTGCCAGTCGAGCGGTTCAAGGAAGCGGCCGAGCGTTACGGGTTCATCGTGTGCGGTTCGAACAACTCTCGCAACGGGCCCATGCGAGCGTCGGCCGATGCCGCGCAAGCCATGCTCGCCGATGTGACCGCTCGATTCGCGATCGACGAAAAGCGCGTCTACCTGACCGGATTTTCAGGCGGAGCGCGGGCCGCCACGGCGCTTGCGGTCTGGTTATCGGGTCATGTGGCCGGCGTTATCGGATGCGGCGCGGGTTTCGTCGAGGGTGTGAATCCATCTTCTACGCTTGGCTATGTTTATTACGGAACTGTCGGGACCGAGGACTTCAACTATCCCGAGATGAAGCGGCTGGATCGCTTGCTAGAGCAAGCGCGAGTCACTCATCACATAGAAGTGTTTGACGGCGGACACGATTGGGCGCCAAGCGATGTTTGCCTCGGAGCAGTCGAATGGATTGAGCTGCAAGCAATGAAATCCGGACGCCGCGCCCGCGATGAATCGTTTATCGATCGCCTGTTCGCGTCGGCGGGGGAATCCGCAAGCAAGAGCGAGACGGCCGGCGATCTCTATGAAGCGTATCTCACTTATGTGAACATCGCCGCTGATTTCAAGGATCTGAAAGCGACGGCTGAAATCGAAAAGAAGATTGCGTTGCTGAAGGACTCGAAGGCGGTCAAGCAAGCGCTCTCGAGGGACCGCGATCAGGAGTCAGAACAAGCGAGGCGGCTCAAGGAACTTTTTGGTCTGCGCGCGAAGCTGCGTGGCCGCGCGCTCAACACCGAGCTGGGTGAGGGCAGCCCGGAGAGCGCCACCCCTCAGGCTTATGATCCCGGCGGCGATCAGCCAACTCGGGAATCAATGATTGGCGACCTCAGACGAATCATCTCCGAGTTGAAACGCAAATCGGATGCGAAGGAGAAATCACCGCAGCGTGCACTTGCGCGGCGAGTCTTGAATCAGTTTCTTGTGTCATCGTTCGAGCAGTCAAGAATGCTTCTGTTCGCGAAGAAGTACGATCTCGCGGCGGCAAGTCTCGAGACCGACGCGGAGGTGATGCCCGACAACTGGCGAATCTGGTATAGCCTTGCATCCGCGTACGCGCTGGGAGGTAACAAGCGGCGGGCGATTGATGCGTTGAGTAAGGCCGCCGAAAAAGGTTTCCGCAACCGAGCGGGTCTCGAAGCCGATTCGCAATTCGATTCGATTCGCGACGACCCGGCCTTTAAGAAACTCTTGGAAGCCATGAAACAAAAGCAATAAGTCTCGACTCGAATCTCGCCGCGCCATCGAACTCTTTCAGCTCGAACAAAACCCCTCCGCTTGTCGTAACCCAAGGCAAATCAGGGAGGGCGTGATGACAAACTGTCAATCCTGTGGGACCAGCATCCTCGACGTTGATCGCTTTTGCAAAAACTGTGGAGCACCCGCGGCGGCTTCGGTGGAAGACCTCGCTGACACGCATCGATTCGAAGGCCGTGTTCAGGAAGCGTCCCCGCCGGTATCAGATGTCTACGTCGCAGGCACGACCTTCCCGCTTGCGAAAGGTTCCGGTCCTCTTTCTCTTACAAGATCGTTTATCAGAAGCCTAATGGAACGAAAGGCAGTATCGTTGCTGGTTCTAGTGTTGCTGTTTGTCTTCGTCGGAGGCGGGATAACAATCGCTCGTGATGCAGCGCGAGCGCGCCGTGCCGCGAGAATTGAACAGGCCGAGCGCAACAAGAAGGCGGCGCTCGACAAACGGGCCAGGCAAATCGAAGCGGCTCGACGAGCGCTCGAGGAGGCCGTTCAAAACGCGCTCGGATTTACACCCGCCGTGGTTTCGGCTTTTGAGTATCCGGACACCCAGGGCATATTTGTTACAAGCCTCACCAGCGATGACAGCCCGGCCGCGGTCGCCCGCATCGAAGCCGGCGACGTGCTCGCTGAATTGAACGGCCAGGTGATACGCGACGGCGGAGAACTCATGCAGGCGTTGAGCACGCTAAAGCCCGGGACCGAAGTAGGAGTGAAAGTTATTCGCGATGATCAGCCGGTGACTTCAAAGATTAGAGTCGCCAGTCAATCCGTGCCGCCGTTTCAACCAAAGATCGAGCCTCGCGACCAGGGCTTTCTCGGCACTGGCAATGTAGTGCGCCGATGCTGTGTTGCGGGAACCAGGAAGTGGGGCTTGGAAGTTCATCGCGTAATCGACAATAGTCCTGCTGACCTTGCGGGCTTGCAGCAAGGCGATCTGATAACTGAATTCGATAAACACATTGTTCGCACCCCTGACGAACTCGCTCGCCGGATTCACGCAGCGAAACCTCGCAGCAAGATCAAGATGACAGTCTATCGCGGTACCGCTGAACAAACGGTCGAGTTGACCATCGGGCACGGCTGGTGACCCTCGAGATTTGTGGGGCCGTTCAACCATCACGTGGCTAATACCCGTAGCTCCCTTCCGAGCGTTCAATGACGGGACTAGTTGCTTGTAACATGCATTTCGCTAGCGATATGTCTCGTTACAGGCAACTAGCCTCGCCTTGACGGTCCACATGCCGCCCAATATCATTTCCCCCGTCGTTAAAAAGGTCACCAAAGGATAATCGATCTCAACAGATTGAACCGAAGACTCATCCGCGTACTCGCAAGGACACAATGGCTTTGACACAACTGACAGGCGAGGTGCTGGACGAGAAATACCGCATCGAGCGAGAACTCGGACGCGGCGGGATGGGATCGGTTTATCTGGCTACTCACCTTGGAACCGACCGTCCGGTTGCAGTCAAAGTCATCGCCCCGCAATTCATGATGAACGACGAGTTCGTCGAACGCTTCAGACGCGAAGCGAAAGCGGCGGGCCGAATGCATCACCCAAACGTAGTGAATGTAACTGACTTCGGTTTCGCACGCGTGGGCGATGATCGAATCGCGTATCTTGTGATGGAGTATCTTGACGGCTGCACGCTTGCCGACATCCTCGCCGAAGAGTCTCAGCTTCCAATCGAATGGGTGGTGGATATTATCGAGCAGACCTGCTCGGCCGTGGACGAAGCCCATCAACACGGAGTCGTTCATCGCGATCTGAAGCCGGATAACATCTGGCTCGAACCGAATCGCCGGGGTGGGTACACGGTCAAGGTTCTCGACTTCGGTCTCGCCAAGCTGGGCGAGGTCCAGGTTGGCGCTGACCCAGTCTTCCCAGCGGTCCCGCCCAGGCCAGATTCCGCGAGGCCGGAAGCTTTAACGGCGGTCACCGGGCGAACCACGGAGGTTATTGACGGGACCTCCGCACACTCCACGGATACTTCGGAGGCGGTGACTCAAGCACTGAGAGTGGCCCCCGAAGAGCACAAGACGCTCATTCTTTCCGGCAACTCGGAGTTGGCCGTCGCCCCCGCAAAGAACGATGCATCCGAAGCGGCAACTCAACTTCATTCGCCACCGCCGGCTCAAGAGGCGGCAACGCGAATAATGGGACAAACGACGGCTGAGAATGTGTCTCGACACACGATGCCCGCGGATGGGCTTACGCGTGTGGGCTCGATCCTCGGAACGCCGCTCTACATGTCGCCCGAGCAGTGCCGAAGCGAATCACTCGACACCCGCAGCGACATCTACAGCCTGGGAGTCATCGCTTATCAAATGCTCGCCGGCGAGTGCCCCTTCACCGGCCCAGCCGCGGAGGTTATGCTCTGCCACCTCATAACTCCGCCGCCTCCGCTAAGACAGAAGCGCCGCAAAGCCCCCAAAAAAATGGCGGCAGTAATAATGTCGGCGCTTGCAAAGGACCCGGCCGAGCGCCCGGCGGCGGCGGCCGGTTTCGCCAGCGCGTTGCGCGCAAGCTCAGAAGGAACGGGCGCGTTGATGCGCCGAGCTTTCGGTTTGTATGTCGAGCACTTTCCGAAGTTCTTTCGAGTCACGTTCCTGATGTACCTTCCACTCATCGCGCTCCAGGCTGCGCTCCTGATAAACGGCTCGATGGGAACAACAAAAACGCAGATCGCCGGCGGCAACGGGGTCACCGTCACTACGTCTGCCGCCAGCATAATGGAGATGTGTCTTGGGCTGATCACTTTCGTGGTCAACTTTCTGATCAACGCCATAATAGCCGGCGTTACGATACGATTGGTGACTCAGATTTTCCTGTCGCCGCTACGGCCGCTCTCTGTGCGTGTCGCGTACAAGGCCGTGAGAAAGAGATTGAAGCCACTGTTGACTACGCTCTTTCGCGCGGGCATCAAGGCGGTTATCGGGTTATGCCTTTTCGTTATCCCGGGCGTCATTGTGTTCATCAACAATTCACTGGCCGCTCCCGTTGTGATGATGGAAGGATTGCGGGGGAAAGCGGCGCTGAAGCGATCAAAGACGCTGGTCAAGCGAGCGCGGCGAACCGTAATCGTGATTCTGTTTATTCAATGGCTGATTCCAACCATTATCGCGTCGGCCGCGGCCGCCTTCATTGCGGTCACCCTCAAGATGTCCAGCGCCGAGCACGCCCGATTGTTAACCGCTCGCATTACCGGAATGATGACAGCCGCGCTCAATATGTTTTTCGTTCCGTTCATCGCCACGCTTACCGCGCTGCTCTATTTGAAGACTCGGCAGATCGGCGGCGAAACTCTGAAGGAAGCGCTCAGCGAGTTTGAAGAAGAAGACGTCCCGCGCACAAAATGGCAAATGCGAATGCGTGAACGGCTGCAGACCACAAGCAAGGCTTGACGCGAATTGCGCGAGGAGAAATCACTCTGACTCCACCACCCGGCGCATTCGAACCTGAATCCATCTCGCTTTCTGCAACCGCGAATCCCGCACAACTCGCCCGCAAGCTCGGCCTGTTCGACGGAACGATGCTGGTGATGGGTGGGATCATCGGCTCGGGCATATTCATGAATCCGCACGTGGTCGCCGAAGTCGTCCACACTCCGGAATTGATTCTTGGCGCGTGGGCGGCCGGAGGACTGATCGCGCTTGCGGGCGCGTTTATCTATGCCGAGCTTGCGGCGTTGCGGCCTCAAGTCGGCGGACAGTACGCATACATTCGCGAAGCGTTTCACCCGATGGCCGCTTTTATCTATGGATGGACTTTGCTGCTGGTTGTTCAAAGCGGCGGGATGGCCGCGGTCGCGGTGACTTTCGCGCGATACTTTTTGGACCTGACGCACGTTGGCTTGCCGGATTGGATTATTGCCGCGATTGCGCTTGCGGCGCTCACGATCGTCAACTGTCTCGGCGTGCGCGCGGGCAGCGCGGTTCAAAGCGTGCTGATGGTGTTGAAGATTTTGGCGATCGTAGCGTTGATTGGCTTCGGCCTGGCTGTGAATTCGCGGCCGGCGTTAGCTTCGATTGAAACAGCGCCGCGCTTTGATCTCGGATTGCTGACTGCGTTTGGAGCCGCGATGGTTCCGGTGTTGTTTGCTTTTGGCGGATGGCAAACGGCGAGCTTCGTGGCCGGCGAGATGCGCGAGCCTCGCAGGAATTTGCCGCGAGCATTGTTGATCGGAGTGGTCGGAGTGATCATTCTGTATTTAGCGGTCAACTTTGTTTGCATACACGCGCTTGGCACCGAAGGCCTCGCAGCTTCGAAGACACCGGCGTCTGAAGTCATGTGGCTGGCGCTTGGCGACCGCGGCCGGCGCCTCATCGCGATCGGCATCGCTATTTCGACGCTTGGATTCTTGAGTCAGGGGATGCTCACCGCGCCGCGAGTTTATTTCGCGATGGCCGATGACGGAGTGTTCTTCAAGCGAGTCGCGACGCTACATCCACGCAGCCGCGTCCCTGCGGTTGCGATAGCCTTGCAGGGGGCGCTTGCGATTGTCATCGCGATGTCCGGCAGGTACGAACAGATATTGAATTATGTTGTCTCGGTTGATTCGATTTTCTTCGGACTCACGGCCGCGTGTTTGTTTGCGCTTCGGCGAGGCAATGCGAACGAATCGTCTGGTTACGCGAGGAAAGTCAATCCCATCGTCATCCTGTTGTTCATCATCGCGGAATGGCTTGTCGCGGCGAGCGCGATCTACAAGGACCCGAGGAACAGCCTGATTGGCGTGGTGATCCTTGTCGCCGGAGTCCCCGTCTACTATTTTTGGAAAGCGAGAGGCAAGCGTGAATAACCCAAGACGCGTGAATGCGTCCCTGTACATCGAGTGGGCCAAGTTGCATTCGCAGGCAAAGTTCAACCTGGCAACCAGCGGCGTCATTCCGTATTCAATCGCGGACCTGCCGGTAACAATCGAGGACATCGAGTTGAGCGGGCCGAGCTTGTACGGATACGAGCCGCTTCAACAAGCGCTCGCGCTTAAGTGCAAGGTCGAGCCCGATAACGTCGTTGCCGCGATCGGGACTTCGATGGCCAACTACATTGCGATGGCTGCGGTGCTTGCGCCCGGCGACGACGTCGTGATCGAGAGCCCGGCTTACGATCCGCTGATTGGAATCGCGAGATTCCTCGGCGCAAATGTGAAGCGCTTCGAGCGCCGAATGGATCACGGGTTTCGCGTAGACCCCGACAGCGTCGACAGCGCGGTAACTAAAAGCACGCGATTGATCGTGCTCACCAATCTGCACAATCCGACCGGTGCTTCCACTGACAACCAAACTCTCATGAAGCTCGGAGAAATCGCGCGCGGCGTTGGGGCTCGAGTGTTGGTCGATGAAGTCTATCTCGAAGCGCTGTTCGACGAAGCACCGCCGTCGTCGGTTCATCTCGGAAATGAATTCATCGCGACCGGCAGTCTGACGAAAGCGTACGGCCTGAGCGGAATCAGATGTGGATGGATACTGGCCGAGCCCTCACTCGCGAGAACAATGTGGCGGCTGAACGATCTCTTCGGGAACATTCCCGCGCATCCGGCCGAGCGGTTGAGCGTGATCGCTCTCGCCAGTCTCGAACGCATCAGCGCGCGTGCTCAAGCTCTGCTGAAAAAGAATCGGGTGATGATCGATCAGTTTTTGGATTCCCGTGACGATCTCGAAGTCGTGAGGCCGCGATTCGGAACGGTCATCGCGCCGAAAGTGATGCGAGGAAGCGCGGATCAGCTTTGCAAGTTGCTTCGCGAGAAGTACGAAACGTCAGTGGTGCCGGGCCGGTACTTCGATATGCCTGCTCACATTCGCGTGGGTTTCGGCTGCGATTCGGAAATGCTTGCCGGTGGACTCGAACGTTTGGGCGCGGCTCTGGACGAGTTGTGATCGAAGGCGCGCAATGCGAAATAGTAAGTCACTCGGCGGCAACTGCGAGCGCTGACTCGTAGCAACCGGCCAACTCGGTTTCCGCCGTCACACAGATGCCAAGATCGCGAAGCAATCCATCATCAAGCTTGTAGATCCAGCCGTGGACCGCGAGCGATTGGCCTCGCGCCCACGCTTCCCGCACGACGGTTGTCTGGCTGACGTTGACCACCTGCTCAATCACGTTCAACTCGCACAATCGATCGTGACGCTGTGCTTCGTCAGGCAGGCGGGCGAGCTGACCCTGATGCTTGGCGCCGACATCCTGAACGTGGCGCAACCAATTGTCGATGAGTCCCAGCTTCTCGTCGCGCAAGGCCGACAGCACCCCGCCACAGCCGTAATGCCCGCACACGATGATGTGCTTGACGCGGAGCACCTCAACGGCGAATTGGATGGCCGACAGACAGTTGAGATCGGTATGCACCACCATGTTGGCGACATTGCGATGAACGAACATCTCGCCGGGAACCAAACCGACAATCTGGTTAGCAGGCACACGGCTGTCCGAACATCCGATCCATAAGTATTCAGGCGCTTGCTGGCGCGACAGGCGCGAGAAGAAGTCCGGCTCGCGACGGGTCATCTCCGCTGCCCACTCACGATTGTTTTCGAACAGTTGATTAAGAACTCGCATCAAGATCCTCTTTATTGGAGTCCGGCGCATGTCTGGCATCGAGCTGTAGCAGATCCCACAGGTTTCCGTACAAATCCTCGAATACCGCGACCATACCGTATTCTTCTTTCCTGGGTTCTCTCACAAACTTGATACCCACAGAAACCATATCGTTGTAATCCCTCCAAAAATCATCAGTGTTGAGGAATAGGAATACTCGCCCACCCGTTTGATTGCCGACGAACGATTCCTGTTCGGGTTTTGAAGCTCTGGCGAGTAACAAGGTGGTTCCAATTGATCCCGGAGGAGCAATCACCACCCAACGCTTATCCTGCTCAGGTTGATACGTGTCTTCGACGAGCGTGAAACGAAGCTTCTTCGTATAGAACTCGATCGCTTCGTCGTAGTCTCGAACCACCAATGCGATATGGACAATTGATTGTCTCATTTTCTCATCAGCAGTCTTGCGAGAGTGGAATCGCGAGCGCGGCAACGAGCAACAATCCGTCGCAAATTATTCACGGCCGCTTCACTTCGTCGAAGGGGTTCCAGCGCCGGCCGCTAGTCTCTGACGGCGTATCGAATAGAGTCGATGCTCCGTTCGTATCAGCAGGCGCTCACCCACAAGCGCCGGCGACGCGAGCGACATATCGTCCAGATCATTGACGTGCAGCAACTGAAACTTCTCGCCCGTCGCGATCACGAAAGTCTGACCCTCTTCGCTCAGGCAAAACAGCTTGTCATTGTAGATCCAGGGCGAGGTTGTGAAAGCCGCTGCCGCCGGGTCGATCCGCGTCTTGTAAGTCATCGTACCAGTCTTTGCATCATAGCGGCTCAGGATTCCCGTCTCGGTTAGCACGTACACGCCGCCCTGGTAGGCAACGGGCGACGGCAGATAAGTCCCGGCGCGTGCCTGCGACCAAATGATGTACGCGTTCGAGCTCTCATCTTTTCCAAGCGAAATATCTCCCGCCGCGCCGGGACGGATCGCGAACAATGGCCGTCCCCGGCCGCCGTCAATGTACAGCAGTCCGCCGTAAGCGAAGGGCATCGGAATCGGCGTCGCCGCCATTCCCGACAAGCGCCACAATTCCTTCCCCGCGAGATCGTAACTAATCGCCTCCCCCGGACCGATGGTAACAACTTCGGTGCGCAGCGCGTGCCGCCAGACAAAAGGCGTCGACCAACCGGATCGTTGCACGGGCTGACCCTTGCCGCCGATATCGCGATTCGTGCGCCAGACCTGCTTGCCCATCTGTTTGTCGAAGGCCGCAATGTACTGTTGCTTCTCGTTGTCGTTCACAATCACCAGCAGGTTCCCGATCAGCGCGGGCGAACTACCAGTACCGAAGTCGAGATAAATGGGATTTGCTTCGAGCGGTGTGTTCCACGCCGGCTTCCCCTGCATGTCAAACGCCCACAGCCCCAGATTCGCAACGTACACGTAAACAAACTTCCCGTCAGTGACGGGGCTCTCTGAAACAAAGCTGTTCTTGCGATGACGTCCGCCCGGCGGCTGTCCGGTGTAGAACTCCTTCTGCCATTCAACCTTGCCGCTCGTCAGATTCAGGCAATAGAGGAAGTAGTGGAGCTTCACTTCTTTCGGCAGTTCGATGTCCCGAGCTGTTACGCGCTCAAGGATCTGGTCCATCGACAGCCCTTGTTTTTGCAGTTCGGCAACATACTCGTTGCTGTACTCCGTCCCGATCTGCGGTGGCTTCGACTTGCCCTCTGTCGTGGCGGTGGTGACGAACACCTTGCCACCGGTCACGATTGGGGACGACCATCCGCGCCCTGGGATCTCGAGCGACCACTCGACGTTTTCGGTCTTCGACCAGCGATCGGCCAGCCGCGCATGCGCTCCAACGGGATTTGAGTCCGGCCCCCGGAACTGAGGCCAGGTGATTTCCTGAGCGTGAACAGTGAGCGAACCCAGGAACAACGCGCACGCGAGACCTGCGACGCGCAGGAAAATGCAAAGGTCAGTAACTGTGCGGATACTTTTTAGTTCAGCACAAACTGTATTCATCATCTCACCTTAGGCGCCGTGTTTGTGTTGCTGATAATGCTGCTTCAACAAATCCTTCCCGTAGTCGTTCCCGTTCGGCGTGCGCACGACGACGTGAATGTGTTCGTGATTTGGGACTCGCGGATCTTTGGCTAGATGCCTGAGGTTCGCCGGCAGTTGATGGTCGAACTCGATCAGAATCACCGGGCTGTGAATTCGATAGTAGAAAACACTCGCGGGATCGGTCCCTCCAATCCACGCGAACCAGGTGTTATCCAGATGCCGGCGCACCTCATCCATCTTCACCCTCGCGTGCCCGTCATCCATGTTGTCCACATACAGCGCGATCAAATCGAGCATCTGTTTTCGCTGCGGCTTGGACAGTTCCGACGCGTGCACTCCAGCGTAGTCCAGAACGACGTTGTCTTTGAAAGCTTCGGTTAGGTTGTTGTTGCCCGTTTTCGAAACCTGGATAATTGCCTTCTTGCGCTGGGCATCACTCAAAGCATTGATCATCGACAGACCGTTGTTCTGTTCATCCTGAAGGACGCTCGTGCCCTTGAACTTTCCTGAAGTAGCAATCACCGGCTCGGACCCCGCGAAGAACGGAGTCATCACGACCTGATCCGCGAGCACGAAATAGTTGATGATCGCGTGATGCCCATCAAGCTGCCATCCCCACGGCTCCTTCGAAGCGGGCGTGCCCATCACGGTGATGTTGTAAAGCCACTCGCCGTATTGCTCGAAGTCGTTGTTGTTCAATTCGCCGAGCGTATGGTTGAGCCGCATGATGTCGCGCGTTTGTTTCAATCCTTTGGCGCTGAGCGACGCGCGCATCAACGCAAACGCGGCCTCGCGTTGAACATCAGTCATCTCATTGAAACTTACGCCCTGGCGCACATAAAAGTGTTGATTCATCCACTTTCGCCATTCGTTGTCATCGACGCCGTATGCAGTCCTCGCTCGCTGTTCCACAGTCAGCGACGAAAGAAAAGCGTCCGCCGCCTTGTGAACGGGTTCTGTTGAAACCCCGGTCGAATGAATCGCAAAGAGCCCGGGCATAACCTGACCGTTGGTTGAGATCCCTTTGAACGGCTCAGCCAAACCTTTCGTCTCGGCATCGATCGACATTTTTCGAAAACGCTCAGTTCGCTCCGCCGGCGTTTGTGTTTGAGCGCTCGAGTTAAGTAATGAAGCAGCCAATAAGATCGGCACGAGTGCGATAAGCAAAAAGCGTGTGAGCCGCCTGGTGCCGAATTCATTCACACAGTCACGATTGCATGGCAGCATGCTTATTCATCCTCCGAAGGCATTCGATAGCGCTGAAGCGGCATTGTATAGCGCAAGCGGCTGAAAATGCGAAGCGTTCAGATTCGATACGGCACTTTTTACCAGGCTTGGTGAAATCTTTACTGTGGGCAAATCAAACAGTCAGGGCTTCGAGGACCGCTCATTTGCCGCAATGACCGTTGCCGCGTTGGCATAGACATTGCGAAATCAATAACAAAACACTACGAGAAAGGAGTATTGGGTAAATGGGAAAACTCTTGTTGGCTGTTTCTCTAATTCTTTGTGCTGGTCTGTTCAGTGTAGTCAGCGCTCAGGAACCACCGCCGCCGCAACCACCGGCAGAAAAGCAGGCGCCAAAGAAGCCTGATCAAAAGGCGGAGAAGGCTGTCGAGAAGGCTACCGCCAAAGCGCGCGTGTGGGATGTTGTGTCAATCGATCAGAGTAAGAACGAGATCGTCGTAAAGGATGACTCGGGAGCCGAGACTCATCTGCTGATCAGTGCCACAACCAAGATCACCAGGGAAGGCAATGCGGCTGCGATTGGCGATGTGAAGGCCGGTGATAAACTAACCTTCGAGTGTGAGGGGGCCATGGAAAACTGCAAAGCTAAGTTGATCCAAATCACACCGCCACCACCAGACAAATAGTTGAGCCTCCTGCCGTTCATATGTGCCTTTGAGAGCCGGTCCATCCGGCTCTTCTTTTTCCCGAATTGCCGGTATCGGTTCACCGCTTTTTATCCGGCCTGCTTTCCGCTTTGCAGTGAATGCACTTTTTCCGTAAGATCAAGCCTCGACCATGAGCGACATCACGACCCCCACAACCGTCGATGCATTGATCGCATTGCTGAAGGCATCTCTTTCATCCAAAGGCGAGCAAGCGTTTGGACACCTCGCCTTATACACAACTTTTGGAGTGGTGCGCGGACGAATCGGGCTGACTTTCGCTCAGGGACTGATCGGCGGCGGCGGCGGCACACAGGCCGAGGCGGGTTCTTCGCTCGAGGTGATTGAAATCAACGATGTCACAGTGGAGCACTATTCCAATCACCTCGCAAACGCCACGTTCGATCGCTTGTATGTCAGGCTAACTGATGTCCACGGCTTCGCGCTCGTGGGAGGTCAGGGGCAGGGATAGCGGCTTCGTTCTTTCGCCGGTATGGGCTCGCATTGACGCGCCCGCTGAACATTGTTAGTTTCATTCCGTCGGATCACTCGCAACTTCAAACCTACAGGAGAGAATCAATATGACTCGAAAGTTTCTAGGTCTCGGACTGGTCGTACTGTTGGCCGGTGTGGCCTTCGCAGGAGCGAAGAGCGCCAAGCTCACCGGCTACATCATCGATAACGCATGCTCGGGTCGTGCGGCCGGCGAAAACGGCGCGGACAAGGTCAAGAACCACACCGTCAAATGCGCGCAGATGCCGAAATGCGCCGAGAGCGGTTACGCCGTCTACTCGGACGGCAAACTCTATAAGCTGGATGCGGCCGGCAACAAGCAAGCGGCCGAGATTCTAAAGAACACCAAAGCGGAGCGTGGCGTTCAGGTATCCGTTGAAGGCGATGTCGACGGCGACACGATCAAGGTTACCAAGATTTCAGAAGTGGGAAGTTAGTTCGCTCGGGAATCCGAAGATCAATCCTCATGTAGCATAGACTTTGATTTGTGTGTGGCCCGAAGCGAGTGTTCGAGTCTGGCGGACACCAATTGAAGTCTATGCTACCTCACCCTCATTACAACCAGCGTCAGGTCGTCGTGCGGGGGAACATCTCCGCACCACTCGCGAACACTTTGCACGATTCGCTCGCTCAATTCCTGCGCGCGTACATGTGCTGACACATTGACTATCGCGCGGAGTCTCTCTTCGCCGAATTCCTGATCATCGCCATTGCGGGCCTCTGTCACTCCATCCGTATAGGCCACCAGCAAGTCCCCGCGTTCCAGTTGAACCGTCTCCTGTTCATAGCCCGAGCCCTGGAAGGCGCCGATTATTGGGCCGCCCTTTGTCAGGAGCGTTACATCATCCGAATGTGCGTCCTCTTCGAGAACCATCTCGTCCGGCGCGGCCGACGCACCCATCCCAACGCCGTGCGCCTTTACGTTCGCCCCCGCTTTCACAAGCATCGGCGGATTGTGACCGGCGTTCACATAGGTGAGCAATCGTGTTGATTCTTCAAACTGAGCATAGAAGAAGGTCGCGTACGCGCTCGCATCGGTGGACACGTGAAGCAGATGATTCATTGACGAGACCAGACCCGTAAGGTTGCCGTTCACGGTCGGGGCCTGGCTTCTCAACGACGCCTGCACGCTGCACATCAGCAACGCCGCGGAGATTCCCTTCCCCGCTACGTCAGCTACCGCGATGCCCAGCTTCCCGTCTTCGAGCTCAATGAAGTCGTAATAATCCCCACCGACTCCGCGCGCCGGATAACACACGCCCGCGAGATCAAGCGAATCGATTTGCGGTGGATGCTCGGGAAACAATCGCTGTTGAACCGTTGTCGCGATGGCGAGTTCATGCCTGAGCCGTTCTTCGACCGCGATCTCCTGAACAAGCTCCGCGTTCTGAATCGCAAAGGCCATTTGCAGAGCTACCGCCATCAGCAGGTGGCGGTCGTCACGCGAGAACGGCAGATCGCCCAGCCTCGGACCAAGCGACACAATGCCGAGCAGCTCATCCTTAGTCGCGACCGGAAGCAATAACGCCGAACGAATGCGCCCGAGCGTGGCGTTCTCCTGTCTTTGGAGATCGTCCATAGACAACTCGGCGGACAACACTTTTTGAGCCCACGGGCTGTATCGATCAAAGTCCACCGGAACCGGATTGGTGAACCGGCTCATTCGCGTCACCAGCGGACCGTTTGGCGCGAGCACAAGTTCGCGATCCTGTGACGAGTCGAGTCCCGCAGCCGTGATCCTGGATGAAATCGCACAGACGTGGTCACCGCTCTCCAGATCGCGCAGGAATATCGTCACGTTCTCGACGTGCAACGCATCCTGGATCTTGGCCACGGCTCGCTCGAGCAACTGCGCGACCGTCGAGACCTTGCGCATCTCAAGCCCAAGCTCCGATAACACCTGCTGTGCATCGTAAGACTCGCGGAAAAACCTACGATCGATGATGGGCATCACTTGCTGATTCAGGAAAGTCAGTCCGGCTATCGCAAGCGCGGTCGCGGCCATCGTAACGACAATGTCCGCGCGTTCGCCCAGACTATCGATTGTTGCCAACCGGCTGCCGGTCAGAAGAAAACTCAGCAGTCCGAATACGACGATCGCCTGAATAATAATGAAGCCACGCGAAATCAGGAGGTAGCGCACGCTGCGGCGCAGTATCAGCCTGACCGGAATAACCTGATGCCGCACGATCGCGTATGCGAACGACAACGGAAACAGCGGAAACGAAAACAGCGCCGCGATTCCAAGCCATTGAAGCAGCGGACTGGTGCGCGGCAAATTGAAGATGATCGCAAGTGCGATCAATAGAAATATCGGCAGGAATCCCGCGATGCTGCCCGCAACAACCACGCGCATCTTCCGCCTCGATTTGCGCCCCGCCTGTTGATAGTTGACCAGCAGCGACAGCAATCCCGCCGCGACATACGCGACCGCGATACTGATGCTGACGAGCACGATCGGCCGCGACCGAAATGCGGGCGCATGCTCCGGCGCAAAAGCCTCGAGCACACTCGACAAACCAAAATAGGGCAGGATCGTTAGAAGCTGAGGCAGATACAGATAGCCTTCAAGCCTCGGAATTCTCCTGACAAGCGGCGACGGCTCGGGAAAGATCAAAAAGAAGTGAAAGAACACCGGCCACAAAAACAGTGACACAAGATGCACGGTGAGCATTATCGCAACCAGCAACGGCGACTCCGCCGAATACGCAGGATCAAAGGCCAGCAGCGCGCCGTTGAACATTCCAAACATCAGCGCAAGCAAAAGCGCTTGCTTGTCGTCGGGCTTGAGCATGAAAACTATCAGCCCCGTCAAAAGAAAAATATTCGGGATGACAAGACTGGCGGTGCCGTTGACGATCCACGCAAGGAGAGAGATCTCCTGCGACCGCAGCGTAACCTCAAACGTTATCGCGCCGCGTCTGATCAACGCCGTGTACGCACTGCCCGGTTGAATGTCGTGAAAGAGCGCGGGGACGTCGGAAGCGCTCTTGATGAGCCGGCCGTTTAGTTCCAGAACCTCATCGCCTTCGCGCACCGCTCCCGGGGGATCGACGTTTCGCAATTGACCAACGCGGACCTGGTTGCCTGACTGGCGAGTTGTCCATCCGGGGCTGCTTTCCATTCCGAGCAGCGAGAACGAATTGTAAAAGCGCTTGCCGCCATAGATGAGAAGGAACGCAAAGAAAATCGCGCCAAAAGTGAATATCAGCCGCCTTCTCATTCGTCGATTCCTCGAAGGACTGAATATAACATAGCCCTGGGATTGCGCCGCCAACGATCGAACTGCGCGCCCGCGTTCATTCTTTGCTAATACGCCCATGTGCGACGGGCGGTTGCGCCGTTTGGGTCAAGGTTGAGGCTCGGTGAGCGGGGTTGTAGAATGAGGGCTCGTCATCGATACATAATTCACGACTCACCGGAGGCAATCTTGATTGAAGCGATTCAGCAGGCTCTCAAAGACGCAAAGCTCGACGGCTGGTTGTTCTACAGTTTTCGCGGAAGCGATCCCATCGCCGCGAACATTCTCGCGATACCAACCGAAGGCCACATGGCAACACGCCGCTGGTTTTATTTCGTTCCGCAATCCGGCGAGCCGATTCGCATACTTCATTCGATCGAGCGAGACGTGCTCGATCATTTGCCGGGTAAGAAGCTGATTTATCTCCCGTGGCAACAGCTCCACAGTCATCTGAAGAGCACGCTTACCGCTTCGTCGGCGCATCCGCGGATCGCGATGCAGTATTCGGCGGACGCAGCGATCCCTTATCTCTCTCGCGTCGACGCCGGCACCATAGAATTGCTCCGCTCGTTTGGCGTCGAGATAGTATCGTCGGCCGATCTCGTTCAGCGTTTTGAATCCGCGTGGGGCGACGAGCAACTCGCTATGCACGATGAAGCCGCGCGCGGGCTCTACGAATCGGTGAAGAGCGCGTTCGCTGAAATCGGCAAGCGAATCACCGCCGGCACGCCGACAACCGAATACGACATCCAGCAATACATATTGAATTGCTTCGCCGACCGGGGGATGTTCAGCAAAGATCCGCCGATCGTCGCGGTTAACGCCAACAGCGCGATGCCTCACTACGGGCCGGCTCGCGAGCACCACTCGGCGATCAACAAAGGGGACTTCGTGTTGATCGATCTGTGGGCGAAGCTCGACCGCCCGAACGCCGTGTATGCGGACATAACGTGGACGTCGTTCGTTGGCGACAAGGTTCCTGATGAAGTAACCAAAGTCTTCAACATTGTGCGAGACGGCCGCGATGCGGCGACTGATTTCGTCAAAGAGGCATTCGCCGCGGGCCGCACGATTTACGGCTGGCAGGTGGATGATGTTTGCCGCGAGGTGATTCAGAAAGCGGGCTACGGCGAGTACTTCATACATCGCACGGGTCATAGCATTCACACCGAGGTCCACGGCAACGGCGCGAACATCGACAACCTCGAGACTAAAGACGAGCGCGTGTTGATTCCTCGAACGTGTTTTTCGATCGAGCCGGGCATTTATCTTGAAGGCAAGTTCGGAGTCCGAAGCGAGATCGATGTCTACGTGAGCGATAATGAGGCGCGAGTCACGGGCGGGGAGCCTCAGAAGGAAGTAGTCGCGATCCTGGCGTGATCTAGGCCATTAGATTCTCTCGGCACCGAGACGTGCAGAGATCAAAGGTCATAGTTCGACCCAAGGCGTCTTTGGGGCTCATCCGCGCGCTTATGCCAGCCTGACGCAAGATGCTCCGAAGCGTTCGAGGTTCTGAGTTCACCCGCACGTTCGCGACATTGAAATAAACATAAGAGTCACATGAAGCCGCTGCCCTTCCGCGACGTCAAAGTCAGGTTCAGGATCTAACAGGTGAGCTTGCCTGACTGGACCTGCGATCATCAGCAGACGGAAGCGAATTCAGGCAAACCAGAAGCCGGCCATCAGTCGTCTCCTTGAAGTGGACCTTTTCGGCTTCGATCAAGCGGAACATCGTTCGGGTGCCGACTCGGGCGCTTCGGGCTGCTTCGTCGGCCGACGCCATCGAAACCCGCTGACGACACTTTGCGCACCAAGCCGACACCAAAACTGCGCGGCTGCTTACTACAATCATTCGATCAATCTCGATGGTTAGCTCGGTTCTTTTCTTTGTAGCCAAGTTTCTCCATGCAATCGGCCCCGAAACCATCCACGTTCGTCGCGTTCGCTCTCCGGTAGTGGTCGCGCGAGTTAGAACACCCTGTTTCCGGGAACAAACGCTCCATCCTGTCCTGAACTAGCGTAAGTTCATCTCGGAGTCTCTAATCCAGGAACCACTTCACTTCATATTGGCGCGAAAAGACGCCGTCAGCGCCTAGTCCGTCTCGTCGCGCGTACATCCCGGTTGAATCGATAACCGCCACGTTTAGTCCAAAGACGTCGAACAGTGCGCCAGAGTCGCTGGCAGCCGGACGAACCGGCAGAACCGCGTTTACCAGTTTCGGCTTCCTCAAGACCCGGACTGTCGAGAAGTAGTTGTAAGCAATGAATCCGATGTTATCTTTCAATACGGCTCGGACTTGGCGGCCATTCGAAATACCCTTGATAAGGGCATCGACTGAGCCGCTGATCGGGTTGCCGTCTTTGTCGTGGTGATATGCAAGCTCCAACGCCATGATTTCCTCCTTAGCGATGTTCACATCTCATGCCCAAGGCCTTACCAGATCAGCGCAAAGCTATTTCGTCTTTGCGGTCGTGACCTTCACCATTTCAAAGACACCGGGGAAACCACTCCCAGCATGAGGCTCTCCGTTGCCCGCGTTCCCGACATTGAACCACGCACCAAGAATCCAGATTTTCCTAAGATCAGTATGGTCAATCACGTGCTTCCCGCTAAGCACTTCCAAATACCGGAGACCATCGTTGAACACCAGCATCTGCACCAACTGCACGCCGCGGCGATTATAAAATGTCTCGCCCTCGAAGTCTGCCTTCAGTGACGGCGGGTCACTGTACTTTCCCTTGAATTTCCTGCCTCCGTGACTACCCACCCCTGCATCTACGAGGCGGACTCCGTAAGTATTGGAATGAGCTGGCGGGAAGGTGAAACTCGCATCAACATTGATCCGGTAGGTGATCTTCCAATCACCAGTCATATCGAGAAGATCATTGTCTAATATCTCGGCCATATGTCTGCTCCTCCTTCAGTAATGAGTTTGTTCATTGTATTGCTCCTTCCACGGCCTTGACCTACAATGAGCCGAGTCAGAGCTGTCAGACCGAAGCGTTTTCGGCCTCAACACGGGGCGGAGATTACTTCTCATCGGCGCGGAAGTCCTTTAGGAGTTCTCAATTTTTTCTCGACGATTTGTTGACGATTTATTTCTGCTCTTATGAATCGGCAGGCGAACAACTTCTATGAGTTCGGCCAGTTCCGCTTAGACCTGGAAGAGCATGTCTTGCTGCGCGATGGCGAGATTGTGCCGCTGACGCCGAAAGCCTTCGATGTCCTCGTAGCGCTCGTGGAAAACAGCGGCCACATACTCGGAAAAGCCGAGTTGATGAAACAGGTGTGGCCCGACAGCTTCGTGGAAGAGGCGAATCTTTCGCATCACGTGTTCACATTGAGGAAGGCTCTAGGCGAGAACAAAAACGGCGCAAAGTACATTGAGACAATCCCGCGACGCGGGTATCGCTTTGTTGCCGACCTCCGCGAGGTGCAGCACGAAACGGTCGCGGTCATCGAGCGCACCAGGGCACATATCGTCATTGAGGAGCAGGCGAGCGACCGACCGTCGTACCTATCCGAAGGGTCTGTTGAGTCCCGCGCCACCGCGCTCGGCGCCCCACACCATGGCGCGCGCCTCCTCAGGAGCCCAACAACCCTGGCCTTGCTTGCCGTTGTATTGATGGTTATGGGCGGGGTCGCGATCACCGTGTGGCGGGCAGTGTCAGGCCGGCAAGCGGAAGATCGGCGAGGCGCCGTGGCGCCAGTGCGCGAGATGAAGATGACTCGCGTCACCAACTCCGGGAAGGCCTTAGGCGCGATCATCTCACCGGACGGGAAATTCATCTCCTACTTTGAAAACCACACCTCCGGCGCGGGAACGCTGTATGTCAAACAGAGAGACACCAACAACGAAATCCGGCTCCTGGAGCCTGAAAAGAGGATTTTCGGCGGGTCGGCTTTCTCGCCCGATGGCTCGCACATCTACTACGTCGTCTTCGACAAACGCAACCCGGACGGTGCGCTTTACCGCATTCCGGTTCTCGGCGGACCGCCAGTGCGGCTGCTTAACAACTTCGACTCCCAGTTCACGCTCTCGCCCGACGGCACACAAGTCGCCTTCTACAGCACCGAATCTGACGGCAAACACCAAAGCATCGTGATCGCTACGCTCGATAGCGGTGAGCTGCGCACGCTCCTGACCTGTGCGCGGAACGAGACGATCCTGAGCGGCATCGCGGCCTGGTCGCCTGACGGAGCGCAGATCACCTTCGCCGCTGGGCCCGCGCGCGGCCTCTCATCGGCGAATGGCGCGGTCACGATTCGCAGCATAGCCGTTGCCGGCGGACCCGCCGGTCAATTGTCGCCCGAGCAGTTCGTGGAAGTCGGCAAGATGAACTGGATGCCTGACGGGCGAGGCATCGTGTTCGTTGCCCTTCGCCCGCGCGTTGGGAATCAGCTCTACTACCTCTCGTACCCGGAGCGGGAGCTGCGCCGCATCACCAACGACCTTTTGTCATACGGCAACTACGGCTTGAGCATCACGGCGGACGCGAGTGCGATGGTTGTGGACGACTGGCATAGCACCGCGCAACTTTGGCTCGTCGGCGCAGACGGCGAGGCGAGTGGCGCACGCCAGTTGACTCTCGGAATTGACGACGGCGCGCGCGGCCTCGCCCCGCTCGACGGCGGGCGTATAGTGTATGTCTCGCGAAACGCCGAACTCGATATCTGGGCTGTGAACGATGACGGGACTCAGGCTCGGGCCTTGACCGCGGATGAATTTTCGCAGAGCCACCTGTCGACGACTCCAGACAGGCGCTACATCGTCTATGCCTCCGACCGTGCCGGTGCGAGCCACATCTATCGTATGGACTCCGACGGCCAGAACCCTGTCCAGCTAACCTACGGCGAGCCGAGCGACAGTGCCCCCGCTTGCTCTCCCGAAGGGCACTGGGTTGCATATACGTCAACATCCGAAGGCAAAACGACACTCTGGAAAGTGAGGGTGCAGGGCGGCGCACCGAGTCAGTTGACGGATTACGAGTCGTTGGCTCCAGCCTTCTCGCCCGACGGGAGGATGATCTCCTGCGTGCTGCCGGCTGAGACTCGGGGAAGACTGGCTACCATCGCGGTTATCCCGGCGGAGGGGGGACGCCCAATCAAGAAATTCGATCTGTTACCGTTCGGCTGGTACTACCGCCCGGCGCTTTGGACACCGAACGGTCAATCGCTTGTTTTCTGCCGAATCGAGAACCACGTCGGGAATCTCTGGCTTCAGTCATTGGCGGGCGGCCCACCGAATCCGCTCACAAACTTCAAGTCGGACGTGATCTACAACTACGCGTTCGGACACGACGGCAAGAGTCTCATCCTTGCGCGGGGCCGTGTCGCGGTAAACGTAGCGCTCATAGAAAACTTCAGATGAGATGCTGGGTTCTCGCCCAATCGTCAAGCTAAACGCACAATATGAAGTTCATCCGGGTGAAAATTGAAACCGGGACCTGGCGAGATGAAGGAAGATACCACCGACGTCATGGGTGGTATTCAGTCCCAGATCTAATAACACTGTTGCCTTCAGTCAGGGGGCTTAAAGCCCGGTTTGGCGATGCGCCCACTCTTGTTTATACTTTTTGCCATGTTGATGTACGGCGATCATCAGTTTCCCGGCAAGCTGTTCATCGTTGAAGGCATCGACGGCTCCGGAAAATCCACTCAGCTCAGCCTCCTTCAACAATGGCTCAAACGCGAAGGCTACATGGTCTTCTTCAGTGAGTGGAACTCGTCACCCCTTGTCAAAGAGACAACCCGGCGCGGCAAACGTAAGCAGATGCTTACGCCGACTACGTTCTCGATTCTTCACGCGACCGATCTCGCCGATCGAATCGAACGGCACATTATTCCACCCTTGAAAGCCGGCGCGATCGTGCTCGCCGACCGCTACATCTACACCGCCTTCGCGAGAGACACCGTCCGAGGCGTGAGTCCACTTTGGGTGCGCGAGCTCTACAAGACCGCGGTCAAACCAACGCTCGCATTCTACTTTCGAGTGCCGCTCGAAGTGTCGCTCAAGCGAATCCTCAGCGCGAGGGCCGGACTCAAATACTACGAAGCCGGACTGGATCTCAACTTGAGCGACGATATCGAAGAGAGCTTCAAGTTATTTCAGGGCATGATCCGCGAAAAGTACGAAGGAATGATCGACGAGTTCGGGCTGCAGGTGATCGACGCGACTCGATCGATCGAAGAGCAGCAGAATGAAGTTCGCGCGATCGTCGAACGAGAGTTGCGCGACGTGCCCAAACGCCTGATGACCGATTACGAGTTCCGCGAGGATTAATCAGCTTGGAGAATCGACCTCACAATCATCAATTCGAATTCTATGGCGAGGGCTTGCCGGACGTTGACCTGCGCGAGTTGGTCGGCCGCCTGATCGTCATCGAAGGCGCGGACGGCGTCGGGCGCTCGACGCAAGTCTCTATGCTGAAACCGTGGCTTGAATCGAACGGACACGCGGTGCTGGACACGGGAATGACTCGCTCGGCGTTGGCTGGAAAAGGCATCAAGCAGGCCAAGGCCGGAATCACGCTCGGTCCGATATCGCTAACGCTGTTTTACGCAACGGACTTCGCGGATCGAATCGAGAATGAGATGATCCCCGCCCTGCGAGCCGGGTTCATCGTGCTGACGGATCGGTATATTTACTCGTTGATCGCGCGCGCCATCGTGCGTGGGCTCGATCCGAAGTGGATTAAGTCGGTATACGGGCTGGCGCTGAAACCGGACGCGGTGTTTTACATGCGAACCAATGTCAGCGACTTGATTCCGCGAGTGTTGACGAGTCCGACCGGATTCGATTACTGGGAATCGGGAATGGACATACATCTCGGCGATGACTTGTTTGACAGCTTCGTGGAGTATCAAACGCGAATGCTCTCGGTATTCGACTCGATGATTGATGAATACGGCTTCGGTGTGATCGACGCGACGCAACCAATCGATACAATCTATCGCAACCTCCAACGCCAGATCGGACACCTCCTCCGAGAAACACTCTAGCCGAAACTTTCCAATGCCACGAAGACACCAGGACACGAAGGAGCACTAAGCGCGCCCTTCGTGCTGCTTCGTGTCTTGGTGTCTTCGTGGCGAGATCTTGGCGCGCAACATTACCCGTACACAAGTTCGATCTGTGTATTGTTTTGGCTTTCACCCGTTGTTCTGTTGCAATACGAATCCACGACCGCTTTCAATCAGACACCTCGCTTGACCCGCATAATTCGGCGCTTCCTAGCCCTATCTCCACTCCACAGGATCACGGAATGAGGGTTGCACCATTCCATTACGAGGATGACGGATCTTAAAAAAGGCCCTGCTCGGCGGGCACATTTCCCCCGAACGCGAGGCCGACTCAAGCGGCGGCGCGAGGCGCGTCGCATTAGATAACAGGCTTCGACGCGCATTGCGCTTCTAGCCAAATTAACGGAGGTGTTGACCATGTTATGGACAATTCTCGTAGTGCTCCTGGTGTTGTGGCTGCTCGGTTTGATCGGCGGCGTCGGAGGCGGGCTCATTCACCTGCTTCTGGTAGTTGCGTTGATCGTTCTGTTGTTCCAGTTGATCTCGGGCCGTCGCACGGTGGTCTGACAAGGTTTTGGGTATGGACTGGCAGCGTCAAAGCTGACTAGCAGGTGGTAGCTCGCAAGCGGAAACGCGTGTAGGCTACCGCCGCTTTTTTTCTTTAGCTGTTCATCTTTCTGATTACCTCACGAACGAGCGCCGCGTAGTCCTCGGCACCGTCGCTTCGAGGCGAATATTCAAAGACAGACTTGTGCGCCTCCTGCGAATAGTCGAGTTCAGTGCGCTCACGAATGACCGTTCTAAGCAGACGTTCGTGAAACAACTTCCTCGCCTCTTTTCTCACCGTCTCGGGACCCGCGCGCCGCGTTGTATAAAAAGTCATCACAACGCCGGTGTTCTCGCTATCGATTCGCGCGTCGCGAGTGTGAGTATCGACAAACTCGATCATCTGCTCGATCGATCGCAAGCCCAGCCACGTCGACACACACGGAATCAACAGGTAGTCCGCCAGCGAAAGCGCCGCCGAGGTCATCCGCCCAAGCTCCGGCGGGCAATCAAACAAAACAAAATCATATTCAGAATCTCGAGCCGCAATCGCGTGTCTGAGCGGCGACGTTACGTCAGACAGCCCGTCGATTGAAAGCGTGACCTGCCACAGCCGGCGTCCCCCGCTCGGCAGAAGCCAGATGTTTTCGCGCACGTGATTCGGACTGAAGCTCCCGTGTTCGAGCGCCGACGCCACGGTGCTTCGAGCATGATCAGTGCCCGAGATTACTCTGAGATTGTCCTGGGGATCGCAATCGACCAGCAGCACTCGCGCGCCCGCCAGCGACAAACCGAATCCAAGGTTCCAAGTGGTTGTAGTCTTACCCGTTCCGCCTTTGGAAGCCGCGATCGCTATGCGTTTGGCCATAACGCTCCGCTGAAGACTACTTCTCGAGTACGGGCACGGTTGCAGCAGGAACTGAAAGGTGAGGCTGCGCTTCGTCGCCCGGTTGCGAAGGCACGACTACCTGCAGGTTTTGTATGCCGCGATAAGCCAGATAGTGGTTATAGAACACGATCATCAAACCGACCGCGGGAATCGAAAGAAAGATGCCGACCAATCCGCCTATCTCGGCGCCCGCCAGAATCGCCATTATCACGACCAGTGGATGCATCTTGATTCCATGCCCGACTATTCGCGGATAGATGTAATAGTCCTGCAAGAGACGAAGAATCGACAGAAACAATGCGACGATCAGCGCGGTCTTGATTGAGACCGTCAGCGCCAAACCAACGATGCCGCATGCCGCGATCAGAGGACCAATGAGAGGGATGAACTCGAGCAATCCGGCGATGGCTCCAAGAACTATGGGGTACGGCGCGCCAAGCAAGCTCAGCCCGAGCATCACAACCGCTCCCACAACCAGACACGCGGTAATCTGCGCGCGGATGTAAGCGGCAAGCGTGCGGCTTACATCGAGCAGCAGCCAATGAGCGCGCTTCTGCAATCGCTCGTTTGGCAGCAACGCGATCAGGTTTCGCTCAAACGACACCGCATCCTTTAATAGAAAGAATGACAGGACGGGAAGGAGAACCATCCACGTCAGGTATGGCAACAAGCCAACAAGTCTGCCGACCACGCCTTCGAACCACGGCAATGCGCCGCCGGCTATGTCCTTGATGTGGTCGAGAAGGTAATCGCGTGACTGCGGCGGCAGCTTCAAATGGCGCATCCAACTGTTTGCGCCGTTGATCGTGTTGTTGATCGAGTCCTTCGCCGAATCAATGTAACGGGGCATGTTCTTCGCGAGTTCGCTGACCTGATCGGACAACGGGCCCCACATCATTCTGAAACCCAGGAACAGCACTGCCCCTATCATCAGATAAACGAATGCTATGGCCACACTGCGGGGAAGCCGAATCTCGCGATTGAAGATGTACACCGGCTGCTCGACCAGGTGAACGATCGGCGCAACCAGATAGCAGAAAAAGATCGACAGGATCAACAGAAGCAATAGCGTTCTAAGCTGGTACAGCATCCAGCTTGCGATGAGTAGACCCACAAGCAGGAAGATCACCCGAACGATCACCATCGTCCACAGGCGAATCATTTCCGAATTTTGATAGAGTTTCTTCTTCAACGAACTCTCCGAAGCCCGCCGGTTATAGAGCCGAGTATAACACAGGCCGCCGAACGCTCAGTCGTCCTGAGATTCCGCGCGAAATGATTCCACCGAATAAGAAAGCGCGGCCGGAGTAAACCCCGAACCGCGCTCTCAGAGGCTGCAGCCATAACTCAACTTACCTGCGCAGGTCAGTCCGAGCAGCGGCGCGCATCTTTCGAACGTCGTCGGCCAACGCCTTTGCTTTTGGCAACTCCGCAACCGCGCGCTGAAGCTGAACGTCGCCCCCGGCCAGCGCCGCTCGCGCGTTTTCTTCACCGAAGGCAGCGATCGAAACGTCATAACGTATCCGGCGCTTGAGCCAATCCGCGTCCTTGTCGACCCGCGCTTCGTCGGCTTTGAGTTCCTTGTGCTCGCGCAGGAAGGTCTTGAATGCCGCGAGTACTCTATCGCTGATCGGATAGTCGGTTGCCGCGAGCCGATGCTTGTGATCGTTCGCGTGATCGATCTTGAACTCGGTCATTCCCGCGGCCTGTCCGGCTACCAGCGCGCGCGAAAATTGAAATACCGGTTCGAGCCATACTCGCTGAAGCTCTGCTTCGTGGGCCGGAAACTTCACCAGCACGTCCGGTTGTATTCCACCGCCGCCATATACCGTGCGCCCGGCGTCGGTGCGTTTTTCTTCCGTGCGCTGAAGGGCTTCCTTGTCACCACGCTTAAGATAGTAATCATAGAAAGATCGATTCGCGTATTCACGCTGAATCAAACGGCCGCTCGGCGTGTAGAAGTGGCCGGTCACAAGCCAAAGACCGGATCCATCCGAAAGCGGAAAGACGCTTTGAACCAATCCCTTTCCGAAGCTGTTCTCGCCGACAATCACCGCGCGATCATGATCCTGGAGCGCGCCGGCGACAATCTCGGAAGCCGAGGCCGAGCGCGAGTTGATCAGCACGACTATGGGGAAGCTCTCAGGGTTGGAATTGTTGGCGACTTCTTCGCGTGGAGGAAACACCTGGGGTCTGCCTTTCAACGTGACGATCGGCTGCCCCCGATAAAGAAAGAGATTGCTGATCCGCTTGGCCTGATCCACGAGCCCGCCGGGGTTGCCGCGCAAGTCCAAAATGAGCGAGGTCATCCCCTGCTTCTGCAGATCAGCAAGCGCGGCTTGAATCTCCTGAAAGCTTGTAGTGTTGAACTGCCGGTCAAAATTGATGTAGCCCGCGCCGTTGTTGATCATGTAGAAATTGCTGACCGACGGGAGGGGAACCGTTTCGCGCACGAATTTGAATTCGAGCGGCTGAGGCGCACCGAGGCGCGCGACCTTGACCGTGACTGAAGTTCCCTCGGGCCCAATCAGCTTTTGCGACACCTGAAGCGAAGTCCATGTCTCGGTCGACTCGCCGTTGATCGCGATGATTTGATCGCCGTAGCGAACACCGCCGCGATGCGCCGGCGTGCCGTCGAACGGAGACATGATGTAGACCTTCTCGTTGCGCTGCGCGATCGTCGAGCCGATGCCTGAATAACGGCTTCGTTGATCCTCCTGCACCTTCTCCCATTCCTTCCGATCAAAATAATTCGAGTGCGGATCAAGCGTGTGGAGCATTCCCAGGATCGAAGCCTTGGTTAATTTGTCGCGATCGATGGTCCCGGCGAAGTGATCTTCCGCGGCCAGCAATGCACCAACAAAGTCGTCGGAGATCTTCTGGCGCGTGACCGTCTCGCCTTCCCGCGGGCTGGTACCTTGCGCGGGATGCGCGCCTGCAAAAGTGATGGGTATGAGTAGCGTTAGAACAATCAGCGAGTAGCGCTTTTTGAAAGTCATCGTGAGCATTCACCTCGGCAACAACGTCTGAACCACTCCGTCGAGTCGGAGTTGGGCACGGGCTGGTTCGAGAAAACGTCCAGAAAAAAATCTTAGCGGAAAGGGATGCTCAAAACAACTGACGGCAAGATGTGGTAGAAGCGGTAACATTGCGTTCAGAAGAATCTCGCCGCTAAGGCACCGAGGCACGAAGGTTCACAAAGCCCTTCTTCGTGCTGCTTCGTGACTTCGTGGCATGTGGCAGGACGGTCTCGTTCACTCATCAACGCAACAGGCCCGAGCCTCTCTCGAAGACTCGGGCCTGACATCAATCACATTCAACTCAATTGCTTTTCGCCTAGCGCGTCGCTGTTCGCGAGCGCCGAAGGTCCTCAGCCATTGTGCGCGCCTTGGGGATTTCCGCCAGCGCGCGCTGAACCTGAAGGTCGGTCTCCAGCAACACCTGATAAGCGTTCTCGACGCCGTACGCCGCAGTCACTAACTCATAACGAATTTGGCGTTTCAGAAAATCCGAGTCCTTGTCCACGCGTGATTCATCGACTTTGAATTCCTTGTGATCGTGAACAAAGGTCTTCATCGCCGCGATCACCTTGTCCGTTATCTGAAATTCATTGGCGCCGAGCCGGTGATGATGATCAGCCTGACGCGTGATTCGAAATTCACTGAAGCCCGGAATCTGATTCGCAGCCAACTGATGAGCAAACTCATATACCGGATCAAACCAAACTCGCTGAAGCTCGATCTCTTTGGGCGCTATCCTTACTTTGACTTCAACGTCAGGATCGATTCCGCCGCCTCCGTACACAGTCCGGCCCGAATCAGTTGTGCGTTGATCAGTGTGCCCGTTGTCCCCGCGCTTGAGGTTGTAATCATAGAATGATCTTCCGCTGTAATCGCGTTGAATCAGCCGGCCGCTCGGCGTGTAGTAGTGGCCAGTCGTCAACACAAGCGCCGATCCGTCCGACAACTGGAACGGGCTCTGCACCAGGCCCTTTCCGAAACTGTTCTCACCAACGAGCCGCGCGCGATCGTGATCCTGCAAGGCGCCCGCTACAATCTCGGCCGCCGAAGCCGACAGCCGATTGATCAGCACAACAACCGGACAATCCTCCGGCGTTGTATTGGCGGCCGAATAGTCGCGACTGGGAAACACGCCCGGCCGTCCACGCATCGCCAAGATCTTTTGCCCGCGATAAAGAAAAATATTCGACACGCTGCGAGCCTGATCGACCAAACCGCCGTGGTTTCCTCGCAGGTCGAGCAGCAGCGAACTCATTCCCTGCTGTCTCAGTTCATCGAGAGCCGTGCGCACTTCGTCGAAGGTAGTGGTGTTGAATCCGCGTTCGAGATTAATATAACCAACGCCGCCGCCGAGCATGAACGAATTCGCAACTGAGGGAAGCGGAACTGGGCCGCGAGTCAGCTTGAACTCCAAAGGCTTGTCGACCCCCAGCCGCGCGATCTTGATAGTGACCTGCGTGCCTTCGGGCCCCAGCAGCTTGCTCCTAACCTGGGCCTGGGTCCAGCCGTCGGTCGACTCTCCGTTTACGCCCGCGATGTGATCGCCGTAACGAAGCCCCGCTCGATATGACGCGGTCCCTTCGGTTGGCGAGATGATATAGACCTTGCCGCTGTGTTGAATGATGGTCGAGCCGATCCCGTAATAGCGGCTGCTTTGATCGTTTTGAAAATCTTCCCATTGCTGGCGATCGAAATACATCGAATGCGGATCAAGCGTCCTGAGCATCCCGGTTATGGAAGCCTTGGTTGCCTTATTGAAATCGAGTTGTCCGGCGAAGTTGTCTCGCGCGACCGAGATGGCATCAGTAAAATCTTCTGCGATGCGTTGGCGGTAAGCGGATTCAGCGGGACTTTGACCAACTGATCGTTGTCCCGTGTGCGCGCCGGCAAAGGTGAGAGGCAAAACAAGTGTCAACACCAACAGCCAGTGTCGCTGATTGAGTTTCATCCTGAGGATTTTCAATTGTTACTTCTCCCTGTCTTGAACTGATGTGCCGGCCGCCACCGGTCTAGAAGCTCGCTGCAAGATACCCGGCGATTCTACAGGATCGAGTTTGGAGAGACAATAGAAGGAATGATGGGATTTCGCGGGCGCTTCGCTGAAGAGCGTCACGCGCGTCCGCTATTCATTCTACCTCTGAAAAACCTGATCGACCGGAACGACCTCAACCTTCTTAGGATTGAAGGTAAGCTTGTAATTCTCAATCAACTTGTCTTCATCGAGAATATCTTTCGCCGGGGGTGTGGCGTAGGTGATCGGCGAAGGCCGGTTCTCCATAGCCGCTTGCTTGAAGGCCTCGCCGTCTTTGGTCACGACGACGATCTTCACGTTGTCCGCCTGAAGATGCTTCTTGATCGCGCGATTCACATCCGCAAGCGTGAGCTTCGCAAGGCCGCTGCGAACGTATTCGTTGAAGTTCGGAATTCCATAATAACGGCTGTCCAACGCATAGCCTAACTGCTCATCCTGAGCCTTGGTCAGCACATTCACATACTTGCTCAGGAATTGTCGCGTTGCTTCAAAATCTTCCTGCGATATTCCTTCTCGCACCAGCTTGTTGAGCTCATACAACCCGGTCCGCAGGGCAAACAGCCCGTTCTTCAACTCAACCGGCCGAATCCACACCTGAAAAATTTGCTGCTGCCGGTCGAGATTCTGATCGGGATGAAACAGAAACATCCCGCGCGGGAAATACTCGATGTATGCATAGTCGCCGTAGTTCAACCCTCGAATCGCTCGCAGACGTTCGTACAGATGACCGTTGCTCGCGCGATGCTGACCGAAGTATGACTGCATGACCAGAAGCGGCAGCCAGTCGGGACTCGAGCGGTTCACCGCGATCGGAAATCCGAACGAGATCGCGGTTCCCGCCGTGTCCTTGTCGATGACTTGCATTTCGAGCCCGCTAGTCTTCTCAGGCTCGGACAACGCAAGCTTTGTCGCCGTGCCAGCCGGAAGCTTCGCGGTAAAGTCCGCCTCGACCTTTGCATCGAAGCCCTTTGGATAGCCTCCCGCAAGTCCCAACACAAAATTCGCGGCCGTGTAGTGATCTCGATAGAACCTCTTCACATCATCGATAGTCAGATTCTCGAGCGATTCGACCGTGCCGACGTTTTCGTGACCGTAAGGATGGCCGGCATAGATAAAGTTATAAAGCGCTTCCTTGCCAAGCTCTTCATCGTTGTTGCCGCGAAGATTCACTTTCAGAAAGTTGACCGCGTCTTCGCGCAACCGCGTAAAGTCCTCCGTGCGCCAACCCGGATCGAGCAGCATCCCGCTGATGATCTGATAATACTTCTGCAAATTGTCCAGATGAGTCGCGCCGCTAAAGACGGTCATCTCCTTATCGACTTGGGATCCGAATCCGGTCGCCATTGGATACATCGCCCGCACGATTTGCTCGTAGCTCATCGCGCGGCTGCCGGCATCGGAAATCATCGAAGCCGTCAGCGCAGCCACGCCTTCTTTGCCTTTCGGGTCCGATGCCGATCCTGCATTGAACAACAACCTGAAGCTGACGAGCGGTGATGAGTTAGGCAGAAGCACGGACGCCATTTTCGGAGCACCCCTTCCGGCGCGCGCCGCCGGCGCGGCAACCGCTAAAGATAAAATGACTGCTATCACGGCGAGTTTGATGTTACTGCGCTGCATTCTTTGCATTCTCCTTGCTAGACAGAGTCACCACAGTCCGGTGCTTGTCCACGAAATACTTCTTGGCCGTCGCCTGAATGTCCGCGGGTGTGATCGCCGCGTACAGCTCGTAGACCTTGTTCAACGCTTCGGGTGTCCGCCGAAGCGCTATGTACGAAGCGAGATTCGCGGCCAGCGCCTCGGAATTGTCGAGACCCAAGGCGAAGCTGTATTTCAGATTCGATTTCACTGCTTCGAGTTTCTCGCTCGGCACCGTCATCGTCTTGAACGAGTTGAACGTCTTGATGATCTCGGTCTTCACGTAGTCCACGTCCTTCGGGTCTTTCACGCGCGCCCCGACGGACAACAGATAAGGATCGTGATGGTCTTCATTGTCGCTGAACAACGAATCCACCTTCTGTTCCTTGATCACCAATCGTTGATAGAGCTGGGAGTTCTGCGAAAAGCCAAGCGCGGCAATCAAGTCCAACGTTGCCTGATCCTTTTGCTCGTCAGAAAACGCCGCGCCTTTGTATGAAACCATGAGCCAGGGAAGCGTCGGCGTGGGCCAGTCGATCTTCTGTGTTAGCTCCTTAGTCTGCTCGGGCTCCGAAGGAATCGGAGGAACGTAATTGCCTCGTTGCCAGCTCGACCAGTTCTGTTTCACGAGTTCTGCCACGTGCTCGTGCTTGACGTCGCCGGCAACGATGATCGTCGTGTATTCAGGCCGATAGTATCGCTTAAAGAACTCCAGCGAGTAGTCGTACAGATTGGGATAGTTCTCTATATCGCGTAGAAATCCCATCGTCGTGTGTTTGTAGGTGTGAGATTGATACGCTGTGTCGCGCACAACCTCGTAGAGTTTGCGCACGGGGCTCGAGGCGTTCTTGTTGTATTCGCCGAGCACGGCTTTGGTTTCGGTTTTGAACAGATCGACGGGCACTTTGAGATTCTGAAAGCGATCAGCCTCGAGCATCATTATCTGATCGAGATCTTCCCTGGAGAAGACAGAGTGATAAACGGTTCGATCGTCGTTTGTGTAGGCGTTCGAATCAGCGCCGGCCTTCTTCATAATCTCTTCGTACTTCGCGGTGGGAAATTTGTCGGTGCCGCGAAACATGAGGTGCTCGAACAAGTGAGCGAAGCCGGACTTGCCCGGTTCGATTTCATTGCGAGACCCGGCCGCCACGACAATATACAGCGCAACGATGTTCGGGTAATCGGTTGGGATCGTGATTACGCGAAGCCCGTTTGGCAAATCGTCGATATAGTACTTGTAGGGGAAAATCTTGTTCGCCTGCGAAGCGTCTGTTGGCATAACGAATCCTAAGATCAGAATTGCGACAAGCAGAATTTTCATCTCGATTCCTTCCTTCTCTGTGATTATTTCAGATGAATTCCAGTCCCGCCAAGTGCGCCGGTGTGGTTAGTAATGATAGCGAGCTTGTAGAAAAGTTATTCGGTCGTCTGTAACCAGGTACACGATGCGATGTTCGCGTGTGAGGCGCCGTGACCACGCGCTGGTAAGATCGTATCGGAGAGCCTCTGGCTTGCCGACGCCCGTGAACGGATCCAGCATGACAGCTTCGATCAACTCAAATACTCGCACCGCGACTGAGCGCTCGGTTTGCACCCAACACTTGAGATCTTCACGAAACCGAATATGAAACACGGCATCGCGTTCGACGGTTCGCTTGCGCTTATCCTTCTTTGCCAATCCCAGCCTCGCGGCGCAGCGAACTGACTGACTGGCGTTTTCCTTTGCGGGCCCGGGCGTCTTTCAGAGCCAACAAGAGTCGATCAGCGTTCTTCGGGGAGCGCAGCAAGTGAAGCGTCTCGAGGATGCTCGACAATTCGTCCGCTGCGATCAGGGCAACGTCCCCGCCCGTTCGCCTTGAGATAATGACAATGTCGCGGTTATCAGTTACCTGGTCGCAAAGCTTCGCAAGGTTTGCGCGCGCCTTCGTGTACGTCGTTTGTGTCTCCATGAATCACCTTTCGCTAATCAGGTACTGTACAGATCCACTGTACAGGTTTCGCCAGGAGGGCGGCAAGCGAGACGGAATACGACGCCTTCCGCTCACTCTGACGGAATGAGCTTGAAGTCCGGATTGTTCTTGCGGCGCCAGATGAATCCATCGAGCACGTAGTGAACCAGTTGAGGCAACGCGAGCAGCGGCACCAACACCAGCTTCAATGTCCCAATCTCCCACGGAGAGCCGAACAGCCAGCTTCGGTCTTGCCACACGCCGCGATCCCAAAACATTTCTTCGATGTAAGCAATCGCCCACAACGTAACGAGAAACACCGCCGGCCCGTGAGCAAAGATCCGAAACACTCCTCGCCCGCTCGTTTGTTTCATCCGCACTCGGCTGTACCAATAGATCAAAGCGAAGTAGGGCACTCCGTGAATCACAACATTGGTCACCGTGAACGCGTAGTCAGAGTTGTACCCGACAATACCAACGTACCAGCACACCGCCGTAGTGACGACAACGATGTCTTTGCCGGGATTCCCTTCCCTATTCACGAGCCATCCATACAATGACTTCAATGTATAAGCGGAAAGGGCCATCCAGTAGATCGGCGCCGCTACGCGTTCGATCATCGCAGGAGCGCCGCTGAAGTCATTCGCGAGGAACCACCAAAACTTTCTCGGCAGATGCGTATGCCAATAGATCAACGGATAGAGCGTCGCCGCGTAGATCGCGATCGCATCGATCCACTTGCCGATAGCATCGCTTTCGCGCGCACGTGCTCGATACAGCGCGACCCACCCGTATTGCTGGCGAACAAAATGAAACACCGCCAGATAAGCCAGCACCCGCCAGAAGACAAGTTCGCCTTCCGAATAAAGCGCGATGCCAATTGCAAGACCCAGCACCGGTACAAGCGAGTAGAGCCACGGCCTGCGTTTCAATTCGTCGGTGTCCAGATAGACTCGAAAGCTCGTGGACCAAACGTGCGCGACATCTATCAACAACACCGCCGGCACCCACGCCCAATCAGGAGTGTCACCGTAGAGCACGCCGGCTCGCGCGCCGATCCAAAGTGCGAGAAGTGAGACGAGGGCGCTTCCAAGGAAAACGGTCAAGTCGGTTTGCGCGGAGAAAAGCCAGGGAGAGCGACGGGGAGACGCGGCGACGCGGAGACGCGGCGGCTCGAGATGGCTGATGTTGCTGTTCGCGACTGAACTCATCTTTCTACCTATCGTTCGGCTCTCTTGTCAGCGCGTCAGCGCGTCACCGCATCACCGCGTCACCGCGTCGCCCCGTCACCGTGTCCCCCCGTCGCCCCCTCGCCCCGTCGCTTTCAGTATCTCATCCGCGGCGCGCAGGCCATGGTAAAACGCTTCCTCGAATAACGGCACGCCGCTCAAATCAGTGTTCGCGAAATGAATTCCCCGATAAGGCTTCGACGCATCTCGACGCGCATCGCTCCAAACAAAGCCCGGGCGCGGTCTTATCATCGCGTGACCCCATCGCATCACATCCAGGCGCTCGGTCAACGTGCGAATCTCCGGATGCGCGCGAGACAAATCAGTCAACGCGACGTCCGCCCATTCATCACGACCTGCCGCCAGCAATCTCGATCTTGCTTCCCTCGGATCGGCGTCGCAAAGCGGATAGTAATAAGTGAACACCGTAGGGCCGCGATCGAGTCCCCGTTGATGGGTCGCGACAACATATCCAAGCCCGGGGCTATCATAAAGCACATTGTCCCACGCCAACGGAAACCCTCGATCCTTTGGCCGGTCTCTTAGGAACAGATTCGCAACCATCCACGCGCCGTATTGAAACTCACCCGCGTGCGCGGGCGGATTGTCTCGATAAGGCCGAATCACATAGCGAGTCAGGAAGTGCGGCGCCGCGAAGATCACTCGATTGCAATGAAACCCAACCGCGGTTTGCGCTTCGCTATCAACCGCAACAACGTCAATACTCGATTGACCGTTCGCCTCGTTCGGAATGATTTCTGATACGGCGAGTCCCAGCTTCACCTTCGATTTCACCTTGTCGTAGAGATGCGAAACGAGGCGGCCGTTTCCTTCGGGCCAGGTCATCAGCGATCGGGCTTCGGCACCGGGCTTCGTTACGCGAGAGCAAAAATAAAATAGCCCCGCCCACGCGCTTGCTTGATCCAACGTCAGTCCATAATCATCGCGGCAACCATAATCGATCAACCAGCGAAGCCGCTCTGACCTCCATCCTCGCCGATCAAGCCATTCACTCATCAAAATCTTATCGAGCGCGATGACCTCGGCATCGTCTGAACCTGTTGCGACTGGAATCGCAAACGCGCGGCGGCCTTTCGAGTCTCTCCACCCAACCCAGCGATTCACCTCGGCGTTGAACGCATCGAACTGTGCGAGGTCTTCAGCCGTTGCACCGGCGTGCATGTACAGTCCTTCATACCAACGGCCACGATAGAACACACGTTCTTCAGGATCGCGACAAAGAAACTGTTCGCCAACGATGGGCTCGCCATCTGCGTCGCTCCCGACGATAATCCCAATCTCCTCCAAAAGGGATATTAGCCCGGCGTTCTCTTTCATCGGAGCGGGCAGATAATGCGCGCCCCACGGATACGCGATGACTGGCGACTTCCCGCTGCGAGCGGTTCCCCCGGGAGCGTTCTCAAGCTCGAGCAAAACAAAATCATCGACGCCGGCCTTGAGCAATTGCCACGCGGCTGAGAGCCCGGCGATACCGCCGCCAACAATCACAACGCGCGTTCGCAACCATTGATCACTGGACGGAGTGATCGAGAGTCCGTCGCGAACGCGGTGCCCGATCACATCGGAAGCGCCGGCGATCTCGCCCGGCGGCAACGGCGGCGGCTTCTGCGAGCGACACGCCGCAAGCGCCGCGGGCACTCCGAGGAAGGCAGCCAACACTTCTCGTCTTGTGAAATGGTTTTGGGTCATCAGACAAGTGAATGGAGTTCAGGCTTTGGCCTTATCGTCTTCTGTTGTCAGTTGGCACGCCGTTCGAAGCGGGCGTTCAGAGTACCGCCTTTTAGGCGGGCCTTTCTCGCTTCGCAAAGTTACTACCCGGCTGAAGCCGGTACTCTGAACGCCCGATGCTTTAGGCAATCGGCAGCTCTAAATCTGAACTCCATGCATCGCTTTGCCTAACGCGAGCGAGAGCGACGAAGTATGCTGACCACTTCTTTTCCGCCCAGCGCCGTTTCGGCAACGGTCACGCCGACGAACGCGAAACCTTGCGCTCCCGCTTCACTCAACTCCTTCTGCATCGTTGATGTGCGCGAAGTCGCGAGCAGCTTGTACTCCCATTGCGTCGCAGCGGACTCCCGGTCCTTCTCGAGAATCACAACGACTTCTTTGCCGCCGAATGTTGAAGAGAATACGGTCTGGCCTTTGTACTCGAATCCCAAGTCGCCCGCTTCCTGCAATTCCTTCTGCATCGTCGAAGTCTTGTTTGTGGCAAGGAGCTTATATTGAAAGCGTTCGCGGCTTTCGTTCGCGGGGTCCCTGTGCATTATCACGACGGCCTCTGATCCTCCGAATGAAGTCTCGCCGCCCATCACACCGCTGAATCGAAATCCCGCGTCGGCGGCTTGATTCATTTCCTTCTGCATCGTCGATGTCTTGTTAGTAGCGAGCAATCGATACTCGACTCGACGTGCGGAGTCCTGCGCATTAACAACGCCGAGCAGTAGAAACATCGTAAGACAAACTCTAACAATCATAATAATCTCCTGAGTCGTCACTCGTATCGCTTCCACTCGGATTCGTAATAGCGAACGAGCGCCTGGTTATCCAGTCTGTTGATTTCGATTGGCACGGGCCCCAAATCCGCAGGTAAGACGAAAAGCGAAGCCATCGAGTTGTCATCAAGGAAACGCAATCCCGGCGGCGCGTGCGACGGAGCTTCGAACGGCGCTACTCGGGCGAGCGCGAATCCCCACACGCCAAATGATGGGACTGCCGTTTGATAAGGCCTCACGGCGAAGCCCGCTGCTTCGATCGTTTTCACGATGCACCAATAAGATGTTCGCGCGAAAAGCGGTGACGTGCATTGCACCGACACGGCAGCATCTGGCGCGAGGCTGGCCTTCAGCAATCGATAGAAGCGCGTCGTGTATAGCTTGCCCAACGCGAACGTGTTCGGATCGGGAAAGTCGACGATCGCCGCGTCAAACGGCCCGCGCGGATCTTCGAGCCAGATCATCGCGTCCTGATTCACTACGTGAACACGCGGATCGGAAAACGAATGCTTGTTCAACTCGGCGAGCGGCGCGAATGAATCCGAAAGCGAGGTCATCGCCGGATCGAGATCCACCAGCGTCACCGACTCCACCGATGGATGACGAAGGATCTCTCGCAGCGCCAGCCCGTCACCGCCACCCAGCACAAGCACAGTACGAGGCGAGCCGGCGAGCATCATCGCCGGATGCACGAGCGCTTCGTGATAGCGATACTCGTCCGCAGAGCTGAACTGCAGATGCCCGTTCAAGAAAAGCTGAAACCCCGCGCGGCCTCGCGTCACGACGATTCGCTGATAAGCCGTGTTGCGCGCGTGAACGATCTCATCGGCGAACAACTCGTCCTCGGCAAGCGTCGTCAACGCGTTCGCCTTGATGATACCGATCACAAGCAGCGTCATTACGATTGCCGCGCGGGCGCGCAAGCCGGACACGTCGCCCTTGATCAGCGGGCGCATGAACCACGTCGCCCACAACCCAACACCCGCGTTCAACAATCCAAACACCAGCGACGTTCGAACGAGTCCAAGCTTTGGGACTAAGAAGAGAGGAAACAATAATGAAGCGACCAGCGCGCCGACGTAATCAAACGTCAGCACTCGCGAGACGAGTTCTTTGAAGTCGAGCACGTCTTTAAGTATTCGCATCAACAGCGGCAGCTCAAGTCCTACCAGCACGCCGACCGCGAACACAACGCCGTAGAGCACGACGTGAAAATATCCCAATCGTCCGAAGCTCAAGAACAAAAGCGGCGCCGACGCCCCGCCCAGCAGCGCCACGGCAAGCTCGACTTCGATGAATTTTCGCGCGAGACCAGTCTCGATGAAACGGGACACCCACGCTCCGACGCCGAGCGCGAAAAGATATATTCCGATGATGAGGGAGAATTGGGTGATCGAGTCACCCAGCACATAGCTGGCGAGCGTTCCCGCGAGCAGTTCATACACCAGCCCGCACGTGGCGATGATCAGCACGTTGAGGAACAATACAGGCGTGCGATTCATCAACTACCCGTGCACGGCGGCGGAAACGATCAACGCGATTCCGATGATCACCGCGGCGATGACGATTCCAAGAGCCATGTTCTGATCTTCTTCAATCTCCTTGCGAATGGAAAACGGCGAAACCTTGACGATGATCCAAAACGCCAGCGCGAACAGAAGCAGTCCGACGATGGTGAATGCTAGCGTCTCGACGACCAGGTCGGCGAGTTGATTCATAGGCACCACCAAAGAGGCTGTGGAAGCCAGTTTCGAGTCGAGCAATTTCAGCAGATGTGCGGGCATTTATTTTCCTCCTCACACTTTCTCTTCCTTGTATTGGCGGCCCTCCGCGGCCGCCCCTTGATCAAAGACATACGATCTTGTATCGCGAGAAGGGGCGGCCACTGGAGGCCGCCCTTACAAGCGATGGCCGCGCTACTTCCCTCCCCGGTAGCCCGAGTGCCAGAAGTGAAACGATCGATAGCCGCCGGGCGACTGGCGGACGTCGGCGGGCACTCGTTGTCTTTCAGGATCGCCGAATTCTTTTCCGGTAAAAGCGACAAGCCCATAACTCAGGATGATGATTGCCCCAATAACCAGATACGCCTTTGTCAGCATAGTGTCGCTCCCGTAAGGTCGGCCCTCCGGGGCCGCCCCTCCATCAAACAGTCTCCAGTACAAAGAGGGGCGGCCACGGAGGGCCGCCCTTACAAGCATCACGAGCCGAATGGACTATAATCGCTATCCGCCCAGCGTCGCTTTTCGAAACTGAATTGATAAAACGCCACGAGTATCGGGATGATCGAGATGAACAGCATCGCCAGGAATAGATGGAGAATCCGCGGCACACCTTGATATATCTGAATGCTCATCGTTGCCGGCTGCTGCCACTTCTCCCATTGAGCTTCTAGCCTGAGCATGTACTGACCCTCGGGCAATGCCGACAGGTGAAGGCTCGGCGATTTGCTGCCTTCGCTCCACGACTCACCGTCATCGACTCCGTGGTAGTACTCGACCGGCATCGAAAACGTTTGCACATCGCCGGTTGCATCGTTGATCAAATCGCCTTCAAGGTACAACCAACTGTTATCGAGATCCGAATAAGCCGAAACCCTTATGTTACGTCCCGACTTCAACGCGAAAGGCTCGGTGAAGATCGTCTGAGTCCCCTCAGCGTTCGCGACCGGCTGCAACGCAAAAGTCTGCTCGAATACTTTTGTCCGTGATCCGGTTGCGAGAATTATCACGCCGAGCACAAACGTCGCGGCCAGCAATCGTAACCAGTACTTGTAAATCTTTTTGTGAAGGAACGGTTGATTGGGCGCGATCTTCGAAGTTCGAGGCAGCCCGGTTATGCCGAAGGCGTTCTCAATCTCATCGTGTTTGATGTAGGTCCCAAGCGACCAATTGATTTCGCCCGTCGGCGCTGAGCGAACCTTCCTGGTTTTCTTTTTCTTCCCGGTTGGCTCGGGCTCGACGACTTCTTCGACACTGACGCGTATCATCGAAGCTTCCATCGACAGCATTCGGGGCGGATGAATGTAATCAGCCGCGCGCGTCTGCTCGCCGCATTCGACCTTCCAATAGAACTCACCGATGACGTATTCGACCTGGACCACCGCGTCCTGATACAGCTTGTACTTCTCGCCTTGATATTGAACCGTGTCGCCCTTGCCTCCGAACGCGCCGGTCTTATGAAACACATCGCCGGGCGGAACGGCCACTACGTAGCTCCAGTTGTCGTCGCTTCGAACCAGCCAGCGAAATCCGATCTGGGCGTTGTAGAGGAGGTATTCTTCCCAATAGTATCGAACGCCGTCGAACTCGACGCTTCGCACCATCGCGCCGATCGCCATCTGCTTTACGCCTTCAAGCTCGCCAACCGCGCCGATTGGAATCGCGGGCACGAGCTTACCGGGCTGGAGCGCTTGCATGAACTCGAGCCGTCCCTGACTCACGTCGAGCAGCGCTCCGCAATTCGGGCACGCCACGCGCAGGCTCTGATCGGGCGCTCGCAACTCGAGCGGACCTCCGCATTGAGTGCAATTCAATTGCGTAGCCGCAACGCGCCGAGCTTCTCTCTGAGGGGCGATTGCTCCGCCGAGTCCCAGATCCGCGAGCGTGACTTCGCGTCCGACAAAAACCTTCGGCGGCGACTCGCTGTAATCAAGCGTGGCAAAGATTCCGTGCGGCCCCGATAGATCCGCGTATTCGTACTCCTCACCCGGAGTCAACCGGTAAGGTATCTCGCCTTTTGCGCCGAGCTGAGTTGCGATGCCGGTCTCGGCGACGGTCATCGGCACCGATGTCTGCAAAGCGGCGATGGGCATGCCCGGTTGAATCGCTTCGAAGGGAGGAATCAGAGTTTGCTCGGGGATCGATTGTTCGAAGGTGAGATAGAAACGGCCCTGCGCTTCAGCGAGCCATCCCCACCGGCCGTCGCCGAACGACGCGTACCACTCATCCCACATCCCGCCGGCCTGATGACCTAGTTGCGCGCGCCCGGTAAGCTCGAATGGAACGCCTTGATAGACTCCGCGATACCCAAGGTCGAGCGGTGAGTTTGTTTCAACAAGAGCGGCGACCTTGCCCAGGTCTTCGAGCTTGCGATCGCCTCGCGCGACTACCGAATGACAGAACTCGCAGACGACGACGATCGACGAGCCAATGTTGAAGGCGATCGGCGCTCCGCACGCTGGACAGGAGGCTTCGACGCTCATCGACCAATCGCCTCCTGCACGGAAGTAAGTTCTGAAACCTTCGCCTCGAATGAAGCGCGATCGACAGCCTCTTGTTCAGTGGTCGATTCATCGCTGGCTTTCTCGCCGCGGCGAGCGAACCGCACTCGCACTCGCGTTGCGCCGAGCGATTCAGTGAGCCGCTCTTCCCATTGCCAGTCGGGTCGAGTCTTGCAGCAATACAAATTGAACGTTGCGATTCCGGTTTCGGGATAGGTGTGACAGGCGAGGTGTGATTCGGTCAGCAGATACAAGCCGGTGACTCCGCCCGGCTGCGGAAACTGATGCCACTGAGGCTCGCCGACGACTTGAAGCGCAAGGTCTCGGATCACGGTGTCGCAGACGCGGCGCAGCGTTTCGATATCGCGAAGCGCTTCCGCCGAACAGCCTCCCGCGTCCACCAGCCACTCAGTTCCGACATTCATATTATTGCTTGAAGAGTCTCTACCAACGTCGCCGCCGAAAGGACGTAGAAAAACCGCAAACCTGACGACGAACGGTGACAGGTTACTAGTCGAGGTTGCCTCGCGCAAGTTAGAACGCTGGTGGAACCTGTGCCTACCGGCGAGAAGTTGATTGCGGATAAATGCGGAGGTACGATGTGCCTCGTCAGTTCTCGGGGAGCAACAATTCCGTGAATCGCAGACGACAAGCGTCGAGGTTGCCAACCCGCGAGGAGAGGTTTACATGAGTTCGGAGAGAATCAGCCAGCTTCGCGACCTCGCGTCGCGCTACACAGCAGCATGGTGCAGTCATGACGCGGCGCGAGTGGCCGCTTTTTTCTCGGCAAGTGGTTCGCTCATGATCAATGACGGCGTTCCGGCAGTTGGGAGTGATGCCATCGCCGAAGCAGCCCAGGGCTTCATGAACGATTTTCCTGATTTGAAAGTCTCGATGGATGATCTTCTCGAGCAGGGTGAGAAAGTCATTTACAAGTGGACACTCGAAGGTGTGAACACAGGCCCAGGCGGAACGGGGCATCGAGTACGAATCAGCGGCTTCGAGGAATGGCGGATCGGTGCCGATGGCCTGATCGCCGAGTCTGAAGGACACTTCGACAGCGAGGAATATCAGCGCCAGATCGAACACGGCGTTTGAACTCTCAGAGGAGCACAAACCCGATGTTATCTAAGAAGTCATCTAAGTCACGTACACCAGAGACGATCGACGAGTACCTTGCGCCTTTGAGCAACGAGAAGCGGGACGCGCTCGAGAAGCTTCGAAAAGACATCAAGTCCGCGGCGCCCAAAGCCGAAGAGTGCATCAGCTATCAAGTCCCGGGCTTCCGTTTGTTCGGAAGGCTGCTGGTGTCCTTCGGCGCGGCCGCGAATCACTGCGCGTTCTACCCCGGCGCTTATCCGATTGAGGCTCACCAAGACGAGCTCGAGGGCTACTCGACCAGCAAGGGCACGATTCGGTTTCCCGCGGATAAGCCCTTACCGGCCACTCTTGTTAAGAAGCTGGTGAAGAGCAGAATCGCGGAGTACGCCTCCAAGCATCCGATTGCAGCGGCGGGCGCCAGGAAGCGGCGGTAATCGCGGTAAGAACAATTCTGCGGAGATCAAAACGTCTAACGGAAACGGCGCGCAGCCTACTTGCCAATCCTCTTTGATGGATACCCGATGTGAATGTGCGCTCCGGTAGCGGACCCCGCCACTGCGTGCCGAAACGCAATAAACGGGATTCCCACGCTGCGCAAATAAGCCATCAACGTCTGACCCTCGGCGCTGTCGGGACTCACAGCTACGTCCACTGCGTTGCGATGATCAAACCCGAGTTGATCGTGAACCGCCGTTTGACCATAAGCGCTGATCGGCATCGCGTGGTGAAACTGCGAAACAAAATAACCCGAGATCTTTGCCGCGTCCGTCAGCACCCACGAAGCCGGACCGTTGTAGCGAATCAACGCCGCTGTCGCCTGATAAGCTCCAGGGCGCGACGGTCCAAGCTTCGCCAACAGCGCTTCGCCTTTGGCTTCGGCAATCAGGCTGTCGGCTTCGCCGAGTTGGCGTTTTGTCTCGGCGACATGCGCCTCGGCCGCTGATACCGCGCGCTCGCTTTCTTCAAGCTCTTTCTTCGCGATGATGTTTTGAGCCAGCAGCTCTTTGCGTTTTTCGACGGTTTCCTTCGCGGATTTTACGTCGGCCTCCTGGAGCTTAAGGAGATTTTGAAGGCTGGCTTTGTACTCGCCTGCGGCGGTGATGAGATCGGCCTTTGCCTTTGCGACTCGATCCGCGAGCGTCGGTTGAGAGTTGCGAGGCGGGCTCTTCTTTTTCTTCTGGGCGAGCGACGCGGAAGCGGCTGCAAACAGCAAAACGACAAGAAGCGAGCCGCAGATTCCCACCTTCAACCCCCCGGCCGTGCTTGTCTGATTGTTCGCTCGACTGCTCATTTCAAATCTTCTTTCGATCGTAACGCTCCGCTATTCGCCAGCGTTGAACCATCACCACGTGACCATCAGGTTTGAGCCGAATGCTGATCTCGTCTTTTCTATTTGGCCGCCCCGCTTCCCCACGCGCGAGCACGTCGACGACTTCTCCGTACCTGATCACGCTGGTGAATGTTCTGAACCCCACGACGTCCCCCACTCGAACCGTTCTCACCATGTGCGTCCTCTCGTCTCGCGCGTCCTGTAAGCGCGAAGAAGCTCGTGCAGGGCTACTGGTTATTTTACAGGTTGATGGACGCTCGTGTCATTGAATAACGGCAGCTCGCAGGTTTAAGAAACGCGCCGCCTCGTGATAGTCTGGCGAGCGTTCAACCAAGAGGAACCATGAAACTCGATCTGCACACACACTATTACCCCGAAGTGTTCTTCCAAATGATCCGCGATACGCCGTCCGAATTCTCATTCGATAAAGATCCAACCGGCCGGACGATCATCACGCATCGCGGCGCGCGTTTCTTCGGCATCACTCCGCCTATGACCGACGCGGCCAAACGACTCGAAGACATGGATCGAGTTGGCATAGACGTAGAAGTGATCTCGCTCTCGACTCCAAACATTTTCTTTGCCGACGCGAACCGCCAACCCGAAGTCGCGAGGACACTCAACGACGCGTACGCGGAACTGATCGCCGCGCATCCGAAGCGATTCAAGGGATTCGCTTCGATCCCGATGGACAATCCGGACGCCGCGCTTCGCGAGCTTCATCGAGCGATCGATGAACTGAAGTTGAACGGCGTCGTTTTGCTTAGCAACATTCAGGGCCGCGCGCTGACCGCGCCCGAGTACCGGCCATTCTTCGAAGAAGCCGACCGAATGCAGTTGTGTATCTTTCTTCACCCGATGATCCCGGTGTATTCCGAGCCGTTCAAAGAGTATGTCCTGGGTCCTCTGGTTGGGTTCCCTTTCGACACGACGCTCGCGGTAGCGCGAATGTGTTTCGCCGGGATGCTCCGCGAATTGCCAAACATTCGCTGGGTGATCGGGCATCTGGGCGGCGCGATTCCTTACCTGATGGAGCGGCTCGACAACGGCTATCGAGACTTCGCCGAGTGCCGGGTCAACATCGACGAGCTCCCAAGCGTGTATCTGAAGCGGCTGTATTACGACACGGTAACATTCAGCTCATACAATTTGCGGATGGCGCGCGATCTTGTCGGAGTCGATCACATGGTGATGGGGAGCGACTATCCGCACCTGCTGGGTTCAATCGAGCGCTCGGTGAGCTCGATAGAAGACCTTCCGATGCCTGAGCACGAGAAGCAGAAGATCTTCAGCGGCACGGCGATGACGATTCTGAATAACGTATGAAGCCCGGAGACAAGAATTGAAAGGCGAGGGAGACCAGGAATTGAAAAGTGAGAATTGAGAATGGCAAAATGAAAATTGCAAATTGAAAAACGGAAGGAGCCGTGCCCAAGTGCGCTTCTATTCCGAAATTTCAAACATGAAATCTCAAATCTCAAATCTCGCATCTTCAATTTGAGATTTCATTTTGCAATTCTCAATTTTCAATCCCTCCCCATTCGGCCACTGATGAGGCCTTCCGACGCCATCCCTTCTCACGAAAACGCCGGCCCGCGATTCATACGCGCGGTCGGACTCTTCGGGCTGATAGCCATCGCCGTAAACGGAGTCATCGGTTCAGGAATTTTCGTCTTGCCCGCAACCGTAGCCGCGCTGCTCGGCCCGGCGAGTCCCGTCGCTTACATCGTGGCCGCCGCGCTGACCGCATTGATGGTCGCGTGTTTCGCTGAAGCCGGCGGCCTGTTCGAGCAGACCGGCGGCCCCTACCTGTACGCGCGCGAAGCGTTCGGGAGCTTCGTTGGACTCGAAGTAGGCTGGATGTTTTTGCTGTCGAGACTCGCCGCCGCTTCGGCAATCGCGAACGCGTTCACTGCGTACCTGGGATATTTCTGGCCGCCGATGTCTGGCGGCGTGGGCCGCGCCATTGCGTTAACTATCTTACTAGGCGGACTCGCGTGGCTGAACGTAGTTGGCGTGCGATACGGCGCGTGGGCGGTAAACTTGTTGACCATTGCGAAGTCGGTTCCGCTCTTGCTGTTCGTCGCTGTCGGAATTTTCTTTGTGGACAGTGGGCGATTTCAGATACTCACGTTCCCCGACACAACCGCGCTTCGACAGGCAAGTCTCGCGTTGATCTTCGCGTTCGGCGGATTCGAAAACGCCTCCGTTCCTGCCGAAGAAGCAAAGAACCCGGCCAGGAATTTGCCGCTCGCGTTGATCGTATCAGTGGCGTTGACGGCCGTGCTGTACATATTGATTCAAATCGTCGCGCTAGGAACGCTGCCGGGTTTGGCAACGGACGCAACACCGCTCGCGTCTGCCGGGCGAGTGTTTCTTGGTCCCGCGGGCGCGTTGATAATCACGATCGGCGCTGTGCTCTCGACGACCGGCAGCGACAGCGCAGTCGTATTGGTAGGGCCTCGTGTGTTGTATGCGCTTGCGGAGCGCGGCCAGATGCCCAAAGCGCTCGCGCGAATCCATCCGCGTTACCGCACGCCGCACATCGCGGTGATCGTGTTCGCAGTGGCAGCGTGGGCGCTCGCGTTGTATGGAAGCTTCGAGGAACTTGTGATGGTGAGCGCCATCGCGCGTTTGATCTTCTGTGCGACGACTTGTATTGCGGTTCCAGTGCTGAGGCGAAAAATGCCGAACGCGACGCGAACCTTCAAGGTGCCCGGTGGTCCAATTGTTCCCGTGCTCGCGGCAGTCACTTCGCTATGGCTGCTCACCGGCGTGACCAGTAACCAAGCGATTGCGGGCTGCGTGGCTTTGGCTTGCGGTGCAATCTTGTATGCGATCTTCAAAAGGATAGGCCGCACAACAACGTAGCGGTTATGCGGGCTTTGCGCGTCTTGCCGCGGCGCGGAGGCCTTCGCGCCGCCGGGCCAGTATTGCTTCAGCGTCCGGCGCACCCATAACGACCTCCTGGATGTGCTTGCAGAATTCAGGCTCGCCACTCGTCGTTCGCATCTCGGACAGAAACGGATGGATCTTGCTGAATGCGCCGAATATCTCGCCGTGCGCCGCACGAAAGGCGTCGCCGTCAATTGCACCGGTCGTCACAAGCGAAGCTGCCATATCCCAATAACCCAGCACCATTCGGAACGACGGATTGCGTTCGCCGGTCACTGCCGCGACCACATCGGAGAAGCTCTCGGGATTGAACTCCCATAAAAACCATTCGCGTGCTTCGCGCAGAACGGGCTCTCGCCGCAGTTTGAAAAGCTTCAGATTCAATTGCGCGCTTTCGTAAGGAGTCGGCATTTTGATTATCCTTGTTTCCTCAGGAATCGCTCGACGCCGCGTTTGCAGTCATCGGTCATTCTCGTGATTGCGTTCAACTGGACACCCGCTTCGATCGCGGTTTCAAAAGTCATCCCGTCCATGTGATACAGCAGGCTCTTCGCAAGGCTCACGGCCGACGCTGACTTCGAGGCCAACTGAGTGACATAAGATTCAACTTTTGATTCAAACTCATCATCGTCGAACACGCGATTGATCATTCCGATCTCAGCGGCCGCGGCCGCGCTGATGATCTCACCGCGAGTGATCAACTCGAACGCGCGCTTCTCGGAAACCGATCGGCGAAGAATCGCCATCACCATTGCCGGAATGAATCCAATGTTGACCTCGGGGTACCCAAACTGTGCGGACTGGGCGGCAAGAATAATGTCGCACGCAGTAGCAAGCCCGCATCCACCAGCGAGCGCCCGCCCGCGAACCGCCGCGATAATCGGCCGTGGATGCCGGCGCATCGCGACGAAACACTCGGCCATGTTTCGAGCGTTTGCGACCGAATCCATCACGCTCGCCTGGCTGATGCGCTGCAGCGCCGCAAGGTCCGCGCCTGAGCAAAAGTCCTTGCCCGCGCCTGTAATCAGCACGACTCGCACGCTCTCATCACGCGCCGCCTCGTCGATCGCATGCCGCAGGCCCGACACCACTTCATCATCGAGCGCGTTGCGTTTGTCCGGGCGATTCAATGTAATCCGGGCAATCGCGCTATCGACCGAGTAAGTTACTTTGTGATCTTCCGTCATATGCTTTTCGCGAATGGCCTCAGCGTATCAAGACGACTTCATCACGGCAAGCGTACTCAGATGCGCGCGTAGAAATCCCAGGGCGGTTCAGTATTTTCAACTTTTTTGACAACCAGCATCGCCTCGCTGGTTAAGAGATTCGCCCACGCCAAACCTGGTCTTAGTCTCAGTGCTTGCTTGAACGCCGCTCCGATTCGCGATCGCAAGCGCCTCTTCACGCCTGGCACTCGAACATATTTGCGATACCTCATCAAGTAGTTCGCAGCCTTTCGCTTGCTTGGCAAATGCATATCGTGAAGGCAAAGCACGCCGCCCGGTCTTAACAGCTTATCCGAGAAGAAAAGATCGAGCAGCGTATAGTCAAACGTGTGCATCCCGTCGATGAATACAAAATCGATGGCCACGTTGCGATCCAAAAGCTTGGGAAGCATGAGGTGGCTGGGCCCTTCACACAGCTCGAAGATATGATCGAGCCCGCACTCGGTGAGCGCCGCGATCGCCGCGCCCCCGAACACTTCGATCTGAGATGGATCGACTCCGTAATGCTTCACGGCCTCGCCGCCGCTTTCGAGAACTGACAACGCGGCGCAGATCGCCACAGTTGAAGCTCCGTACGCAACGCCGGTTTCAAGGCACGTGGTAAACCCGTTGTCGATGATCAGGCGCTTCATCAGTTCGGCTTCCGCTGGATGAATTGTGCCGGTCGCGTGACGCTCCGCGCCGCTCGTATCAAAAGTAGTTCGATCCACCAGGAGCCGGTTGAGAATCGCCTGCGGATCTTTTTTCATTGAAGTTCGCCGACGCCGAGGCTAGTAGTACTCAGTCACACTCAAAGTGATGAACTCAGTTTATGCGACTTGTACGGGCGTCCCTCAAGTCTCTCATCTTCATCGTGACTAACTACCAGTTTACCCGGCGCTCGGCATACTCCGAAGCCAATTTCAGACTCGGCTTGCTTCGTGAATAGCCGAGCGTTAGATTCAGGCGAAACAGCGGAACCTGAAGCGATGAAACGACGGACAGATTTGATCACAACTCTGCTGTTCGATTGGGACGGCACGTTGTACGATTCCGCCACCGCGGGATTGCTTGCGTTTCAGAAGACCTTCGCCGATCTGGGAATCAGCTTTACGCGCGAGTTCTACGAAGCTAGCTATTCTCCGAATTGGTACTCGATGTATGAGGCGCTAAATCTGCCGAAGGAAAGATGGGAGAGCGCCGACGAGTTGTGGCTCGAGCATTACGGTGAACAGGAACCACGCCTGGTTGAAGGCGCGAAAGAGACGATTCTCGATCTTCGTGCGCGAGGCCTTCGGCTTGGAATAGTGACGAGCGGAACCCAGCGCCGCGTGATTCGCGAGATCGAGCAACTCGGACTGACACCAGTATTCGAAGCGGTGATCTGCAACGAGCACATCGTGAATAAGAAACCGCACCCCGAAGGACTGGAGAAGGCAATCGAGCAACTGGCCTGCACGCGAGAAGCTTGTTCGTACATCGGCGATGCTCCCGAGGATGTGCAGATGGGAAAGCGCGCCGGAGTCTTCACCGTCGCCGTTCGCAGCGCTTATCCGACGAGCCGTCACTTGCTCAAAGAACAACCCGATGTTCACCTCGAATCTATAAGGGATCTGTTGCTTCACTTCTAACGCAGACGAGAGTCAAAACTTCCCGGCGAGTATAAGTATGCCGATCGCGATAAACGCGACAGCGGCGGCGCGTTTGATCCATATCAGCGGAACGTAATCTCCCAACACGCCTCCGACAACGACACCGATGGCAGATACGCACGCTAGCGCAATCGACGCTCCGATGAAGACCGCCCAGGGCTTCTTTGTCTGTGCCGCCATCGTCATCGCCGCAAGCTGAGTCTTGTCTCCCATCTCCGCGAGAAATATCACGCCGAATGTCGTCAGCAGAACTCTCCAGTCCATTGCGAACTCCTTCGTGAAATTGTTCGGCAAACCGCAGAGGGCGCGGAGAACGCGGAGTCGATCCTCCTGCGTCCTCCGCGCCCTCTGCGGTTATCCTGATCCGAATCTATTCGGATTTCGAGCCGCGGATCTCGCGCGCCAGAGAATCGTCCACTTCGATTTCCATCCGAAGCATCGCGGTGCTGTAGGTCTTGCCTTGCGCGTCGGTTCGAAGCGAGATCGTTCCACCTCCGTCGAGGCTCTTGTGAAGCAGGAAGTTCAATGCATGCAGATTCGGAATCTCGAATCGCTCGACGCCGCCGAAGCAGATTCCCTTGAAGTGATCCTTGACTCGCGCCGCGGTCACCTGCTCGACCATGATCGGGTAGTACTCAGGTTTGTAAGCTATGATCCCGACGTTTGACGTATCGCCTTTGTCGCCGGAGCGCGCGTGCGCGATCTCGATCAGTTTCACTCTTGCCATATCAAGCCTCGATCACCGAGATCCGCGGTTGAACTTCGGTCTTCGGAATAAGCGCCGGCCAGTAAGCGACTATTTCTTCGGTCTTCGGGCGGCCCGCGCCGAATCCCGTAACGGTAGGCGGCCCGTTGAGCGCAAGCGGCGCGACTTCTCGTGTGAATCGTTCGACTGCGCCTTTGTCCTCCGACCTCACGCCAATTCGAAACACTACTTCGGCGATGTCCGAGGGCGGCGGTCCAGCAAGAGCGCCGTGACACGCGTTGGCTCCGACGAATTCGGTGAGGACTTCGTCATACTTCAAGCCGAGCCTTTCTAGTCTTTCTCTCACGATTCGATCAGCGGCTTGCGCCTTCTTGAAAGCATCGGGCCACGCATACACCAGCGATCCGACCGCCTTCCACCCGGCCGAATAGCTGACGCTGACTTTGTAGAACTCAGTCGCCGGGAATCCGGTGATACCCGAGAATCGCACGCGGTCCGTTCCCGCTTGTTCGAGCTGAATGCTTGTGAAATCGGCGACGCAATCAGGCGTTATGTACTCCCGGGGATCACCCATTTCATAAAGTAATTGCTCCTTGATCCCCGCGACTGTTATCCGTCCGCCGGTGCCTTCGTGCTTGGTGATTACGAACGTGCCGTCGGGATTCGCTTCGATTACCGGGTAGCCGATGTCCGCACCGTTTGAAATCGTTTCCCAATCGATCATGCAATTGCCGCCGGTGCATTGCGCTCCGCATTCGACGGTGTGACCGGCGATCGTTCCCGCGGCGAGTTTATTCCAATCGTCGTCGGCCCATCCGAATTCGTGAATCATCGGCCCAAGCGTTAACCCCGTATCGGTCACGCGGCCGGCGATTACGATCTGGCCTCCCTTGCCGAGGCATTCGGCGACAGGCCGCCCGCCGAAATAAATATTCGCGCTTTGAACGCGAGACCGAACCGACGACAGTGGCTCGCCCGTGTCGAGGTTCTTCAACTCGATGCCGCGAGCGATGAAATCATCGAGCCGATCCATCACATCATCGCCCGCAACGATGCCGACTTTGATCTTTCCCGCGAATCCTTTTCGCCGCGCGACTTCAATCACCGCATCGCGGCAAGCTTCAGGATTCACGCCTCCGGCATTCGCGACAACTTTGATGTTGTGTTCGACGAGATCGGGAAGAACTTCTTCGATCATCGGCACGAAGTCACGCGCGTAACCCGAGCGCGGATCACGCGAGCGCTGCTTCTGCATGATCGACATCGTAACCTCGGCGAGATAGTCGAGCCCGAGATAGTCTATCGGGCCGCGGCGTACCTGTTCGATCGGGGCCTGAAGCGAATCACCCCAAAAGCCCTGGCCATTTGCGATTCTGATTGGTCTTGTCACGTGTCACTCTTCAGGGCTGTGGCTTCGGCACGGGCGGCGGAAGTTCTCGCGCCTCGACTTCCGATTGGAATCCCACTCGCGCATGAGTTCCGTCGCAGAAAGGCTTGTTCTGCGAATGCCCGCATCGGCACAGCGAGATCACCGTGCGTCCGGCAAGCCCGAATGTGTTGCCAGCCACGTCTTTGATCGTGATGTTGTCGCCCGTTATGCGATAAGGCCCGTTGTTGATGACTATGACTGTTTGATCTTGATCGCTCACAGCTCACCTCCACGAGAATTCAAAACAAATCGAGTTCGTCATTCTAGCGCACGAGCGATGCACTAGAAAGCCGTGTTTCCTCAATTCAAGACTCGCGGCTTGTGATTAGAGATGGAAATTGGCGCGTGTGATTAAGGTGCGAGTCTCATTAACACCTCACTTAAGTGAGATGTTTCAAACGCGCGGCCCAGGCGCGTAGCCGGGGAATGGGCGCGCACTCAAAACACCCAACTGAAGTTGGGTGTTAAGGCGAACGGACTTTTCTACGATCTTCGTTTTTACTTCGGAGCCGCATGCTCATACAATGCGGATTCGCAGACCTGGAATGGCTCAACCAACACACGAAGGACTCGTTCGAGGAATCCGCCGCTGGGAACTTGTTGCGATTGCCGTCAACGGCATCATCGGCGCCGGGATTTTTGGCTTGCCGTCTGAAGTATTCGGGCGCATCGGCCCGTACTCGCTTTTCGCTTTCGGCGCGTGCACGCTGGTGGTCACGCTGATCATTCTGTGCTTCGCGGAAGTCGGCAGCCGCTTCAGTGACACCGGCGGGCCCTATCTGTACGCACGAGAAGCATTCGGCCCGCTCGTAGGTTTCGAAGTCGGTTGGCTGATCTGGATTGCGCGACTCACCGCCTTCGCGGCCAACTGTAATCTGCTTATTGGCTATCTGAGTTTCTTCTGGCCCACGGCCGGCTCCGGTGCGCCTCGCGCGGCGATTATCACTTTGATCGTTATCGGAATCGCTATGATCAACATCGCCGGAGTGCGCGACGCCGCGATGGTCAGCAACTTCTTCACCATCGGCAAGCTCATTCCGTTGCTGCTGTTCATCGCAATTGGGCTGTTCTTTCTTCAGCCGGAAAACTACTCGCTTGGGCCGGCGCCGGGCTACGGTCAGTTTTCATCGGCGTGCCTGCTATTGATTTATGCGTTCAGCGGGTTCGAAATGGCGATCATCCCCGCGGGCGAGGCCCGCGACCCGCGACGCAATGCGCCGTTTGCGTTGATCACCGCGGTATTAGTTGTCGCGGTTGTTTACATTCTGATTCAGGTTGTGTGCATTGGGACGCTTCCGAATCTTGGCGCATCGAAACGGCCACTCGCCGATGCCGCAACGGACTTTTTCGGCCCAGCGGGCGGCGTAATCATCTCGGCTGGCGCGTTGGTTTCAATTGCCGGCAACTTGAATGTGATACTGCTCGCCGGATCGCGCCTGCCTTTCGCGATGTCCGAACGGCTCGAGCTTCCACGATTCATTGGCGGCGTGCATACGCGCTTCCGTACACCGCACGTTTCAATCGCGATCACCGCGGCCGTTATGCTTGCGATGACGCTCTCCGGCACGTTTGTCTATGCCGCAACCATCAGCGCGATCGCTCGCCTGTTGACCTACGTCGCGACGTGCGCGGCGTTGCCCATGTTGCGGCAGCGAGAACGAGAACTGCCTGCGCTCTTTCGAGCGCCGGGCGGAATCGCCGTAGCAATTGCCGCGCTCGTGCTATGCACATGGCTTCTGGCGAACAGCACGCTCGGGCAGGCTCGGGATTCGGCGATCGCCGCGGCGATCGGGATCCTGATCTACTTCGCCTTCCGCCGTACACTGCCACCCACGAGTCGCACCGATTGAGCGAGCGCAATCCACATCTGAGAGGAAAGCCACCCTCGACTGTAATTTTCAATGTTTTCGTTGACACCGACAGTGCCCTGTAATAGACTTCACGCCGCAACACGTAGCACGCAATTCACAATTCAGACTTGTTTCAACTCAGTCTAAGTGTCACAGGCTGCACCTTGGCCGGCTTCCTGTAGTGGATGTGCCGATTGACAGGACTTCTGGTGAACGCTCACTACCGGTCGAGGCTCGGGATTCCCCGCTTTTTCCCGTGCGCTGGTGTGCGCTTAGATCAATCAACCAACTTGAGAACGTCCTGGGTGACGTCTCTTCCGTGCCCTGAGGAGGAGCCATATGGCGTACATTTCGAAAATCAATCGAAAAAGAGAAAGAGAAGCCCTTGAAGCACAGAAGAATCGGCGGGAGTTAATAGCAGCCCAGCTAAGCAGAAGAGATTTGATGAAGATGGGGCTGCTGACAAGCGCCGGTTATCTGATCCCCGTGAAAGGGTTGAGCGCGCGGCCGCTCAACACCGCCGGTTACTTCGATGACAACACCTGTCAGAGCCCGGCGACTTCGGCTTTCACCGAAGCTTTCACGCCGCAGGAAGTCAAATTCCCGGAAACGACTCCTCTCACACCGACTCCGACCATCGCTCCCAACAACGCCGCCGGCGAGGGACGAACTCGGAACCATCAGGTCGTGACCAGCCCGTTTCCCCCAACCAAGCAATACCGCATAGTCCAACAGGCCGCACTGAAGAGCGTTCATGCAGGCCTCCCGTTGCAAACTCTGTGGACGTTTGATGGTAAGAGTCCCGGGCCGCTTTACATTGCGCGATACGGCGAACCCATCCTCGTTCGCAACGTGAATAACCTGCCCGCTAACAATGGCGGCTTTGGAATAAATCAGGTGAGCACTCACTTGCACAACGGTCACACGCCGTCTGAAAGCGACGGCTTCCCGTGCGACTATTTTCCGAACCCGCAGAACACCGTGATTGCCAACGCGACCTTCTACGACCAGTACTATCCCAACGTGCTGGCGGGCTTCAATTCGACTCACCCTCCGAACGGCGACATAAATGAGTCGATGAGCTCGCTGTGGTACCACGATCACCGCGTCGACTTCACCGCGCAGAACGTCTACAAGGGACTCGCCGGAATGTACAACCTGTACAATGACTTTGACACGGGCGATGAAACGACCGGATTCCGCCTTCCGGGCGTTCCCAACGCAACGACGGGCGTCCCTGATTTTGACGTCAACATGTTGTTCGCCGATCGGTGCTTCGATAATAACGGGTTGTTGTTCTTCGATCTGTTCAACCTCGACGGAATACTCGGAGACAAATTCCTGGTGAACGGAAAGATTCAGCCGACGATGCACGTAAGTCCACGGAGGTACCGTTTCCGCTGGCTGGACGGCGGGCCTTCACGCTTCTACCAGTTCTTCCTCACCGACCTGACGAATCTAAACGCGCACAACATGTTCTGGCAGATTTCCACGGACGGAAACCTGATTCCGTTCCCGGTGAACGTCGAAAGCGTGCGCCTCGCTGTAGCCGAGCGAGCGGACGTCATCATCGACTTCGCCCAGTATGCCGGGAAGACGTTATATCTCGAGAACCGGCTCGAGCAGACCGACGGGCGTGGCCCAACAGGGAATGTGTTGCCGGCAGGCCAGGGTAATAGAGTGATGAAAATCATCGTGGACGGGCCCGCGGTAGCTGACAATAGTGTGAACCCCGCAACGAATCCACACTATTACAATCTGCCAAGCACCGCCGGGACCCCTCGCGTCACCCGGACATTCAAGTTTGAGAGGGGCAACGGACAGTGGCAGATCAATGGAAAGTTTTTCGACTGCAATCAGATCCGTTTCAAGGTTCAGCGAGACTCAATCGAGCATTGGGTCCTGCAGAACAGCTCGGGCGGCTGGCAGCATCCAATTCACATTCACTTCGAGGAGTTCCAGACCCTGTTGATCAACGGGCAACCTCCAAACAACAATACGCTTGTTAAGGTGGGTCGAAAGGACGTGTTCAGGCTTGAGCACAATACTGAGGCCAAGCTGTTCTTCCGCTTCCGCGACTTCCTGGGACGATATCCGATGCACTGTCATAACACGATCCACGAGGACCATGCGATGATGCTGCGCTTCGATATCGAGACCGTGGGCGACACGAAGCAGAATCCTTAGTTGATCTCGCGTCGGCGCCGCTCCTCGAGCGGTGCAGACCGAACCAGACAGGAGAAAAGAAACCATGAAAAGGATAAATCGAAGAAACGTGATTGGGATGCTTGGTATCGCCCCTCTTGCAGCGGGTTCAATAGCGGGAGCTTCCACGGGAAACTCGAAACCCGAAGGCTCATCATCCCGCGAGATGATCAGGGACCGCTATTTCCCAAACGTCGTGCTGACGACGCACGAAGGCAAGAAGGTCCGATTCTACGACGACCTGCTCAAGGACAAGATCGTCGTGATCAACATGATGTATGCGGACTGCGAAGGCGTATGTCCGGGAATCACGGCTAACCTGGTAAAGGTTCAGAAAGCGCTGGAAAATCGAATCGGCCGGGATATCTTCATGTATTCGATTACGCTCAAGCCGGAACAGGACTCACCCAGGGCTCTCAAGGAGTACGCCAAAATGCACGGCGTCAAACCGGGCTGGTCTTTCCTGACCGGTGATCCCAAAGACATCGAGTCACTGAGGCGGAAACTCGGATTCACCAACCCCGACAAGGAACTGGACCGGGATAAGTCACAACATATCGGGATGGTGCGTTACGGGAACGAAGCGCTCACCCGATGGGCCGCCTGTCCGGGCATGGCCAACGCAAGCTGGATCGTCGAGTCGATCCTGTTTATGGACTGGCCGAAAACCTCAAACCCTGACGGCCAAAACGCCGCTCGATCGGGCGAGAAAGGAGCAAAGAAATGAAGAGAAACTTTCTACAAGAGAGCTTGTTTGTCGTTCTGGCCCTGGCGATCGTTGCACTACCGGTCAGCGGTCAGTTAACTACTTCGCAGACCAATTCCTTTGCTGTGGGCGATGGGCCCGAAGCGGTAGCGTTTGATGGAAGCAACGTCTGGGTCGCCAATCAATTCAGCGACACCGTCACCAAAGTGCGAGCAAGTGACGGCGCCGCACTCGGAACGTATGCGGTCGGGAAGCGCCCGGTAGCTCTCGCCTTTGATGGAAGCAGTATCTGGGTTGCGAACTATCTCAGCGACACCATCACCAAGCTGAGGGCCTCGACCGGAGCGACGCTGGGAACGTTTGACGCAGGAGACGGCCCCGGAGGTCTGCTCTTCGACGGAACAAACATCTGGATCGCCAATCGCAACAGCAACACGGTGAAGAAGATGAGTAAAGCCGGGTCGACGCTCGGAACCTATGGCGTTGGCACCCGTCCGATTGCGCTTGCCTCGGATGGAGCGAATATCTGGGTCACAAACAACGCGAGCAACGACGTTACCAAGCTGCGCGCAAGCGATGGCGCCAAGCTCGGCACGTTTGCGGTCGGCAATGGTCCATTCGGCGTGGCCTGCGATGGACTCAATATCTGGGTGGCCAACTTCTTCAGCCAGACGATGACGAAGTTGGCAACTGACGGGAGCGTGCTTGGCACCTATGCGGTGGGTGATGGTCCGGCCGGTGTGACTTATGCCGGGTCGTATATCTGGGTCGCAAACAACGGCAGCAACACCGTGTCCAAGGTGCAGGTTAGTGACGGCGCGCTGATCACGAACTTCTCGGTCGGCAGAGGACCATATGGCGTCGTTTATGACGGAGCAAATCTCTGGGTCGCCAGCAGCAGCACTGGTCAAGTCTCAAAGATAAGCCCGGCGTCTACCACTCAAGCCGTTCCCTAAAGGAGTCTATCGGAAAATAACTCTGCGCGCCCTCTGCGCTCTCGGCGACTCTGCGGTGAGCTGTTTTTTCGTGCAAATTCACCGCAGAGACGCAGAGAGAAACTGTTCTTCCGACAGACTCCCAAAGCGAGACCATCGGGGCCGCTACGATGAACGTCACCAAGAGTGGCGGCGGTCCATGTCACAATAAACATCGGGCGGGATCAAACCCGCCCGATTTTTGTTTGGCGACCGGCAGGCACGAAAGCTACGTTTGCCATTTCGCGCGATCCTTCCTGACCGACGCGCATAACGGCCCGCCTTTGCGATCCGTCATATCAATCGTCACTTTGATCGGGCGATTATCCGAGAGCGCGCTTCCGATTTGTTCGCGCGTCAGATGATTGAGATGTATCTTAGCCCGGCGGAACATCTCGAAGCGCCCGCTCTCGGTCATCACTCCCCACGATAGATAAAAGAATCGTTCCTGAGGAGTGCCCTTCGCAAAAGGCCCCAGAAAGTTAGGCGCGCCATCCGGCTGCGTTCCAATCTTGAACGCCGGCCGAAAGGTCACCTGCTTGCGATCGCCCGGCGCGGCCTCGATGACTTCATTGCCTTTTTGAATCCCGAGGTAGACGGGTTCGTAGTCCGCGAATCGGATTCCCGGAAGGTGCCGGCAGATGACTTCGATTGTCAGTTCATCACTTTTCATAAGGTGCGAACCGATTCGATATTCTGGTCAGCGAGCTCGTTC